>JGI20163J15578_10000752_pt1 | contig 13389 bp, 10 predicted proteins | sample TergutCu122P1_FD_15578 | JGI IMG/M metagenome (IMG submission 15578)
GCGGCTGGAGACGGAGAGGAAACTTCTTTAGAGTATTATGTTGTTTTTAGAGGTTTGGTAGAAGGAACTAGCCATCTGAGCTTGGTTCAATTTATGACATGGACTTACGCAGGAGAAGCCCTGTATGCTAACTTTAACTATGGAACCATAACCATTGGCCCTGAAGGTACAGAGGCAACTGGACCTAGAGGGGCAGTTGCAGGAGATGATGAACCCTTTGAAGGTGCTCCTACTGGTGATAGTGCCATATTCCAAATTCAAGGTTCAGACTTTACCATATTCGACCATTTTTCTGATGCTATGGTTCCGGCTGGATTTACCAGAGATCAATTTGAAGTGAGAAATTCCCTTCACAATGGAATAAGACATAATGCAAGTGGTCGAGTATTTATGTATATGGTTACAGGAACTAATGATCCGATTTTAGCTTTACTTGATGAAGCTGCGGCTACTTTTTCAGCTGTAGAGATCAGAAGTCAAGGAGGAGAAAGATTCATTATTGTAGTGGATCCAGGCCCGAACATTCCTGTTCCATCAGGTTTCCATATGATGACAAATTTGGAGTTTGGCGGGACTCTGTTTCATGCATGGCAATGTGAAGAGAATCCAGAATTTAATTTAGTATATGCTATAAGTAGTTCTGGTTGGGAAGGGCTCTATCTGTATGATGACTTAGATGAGACCTTCCAAAGGTTTATGGGACCCATTGTTGAAGCTGGAGAAGAGGAAGAAGATGAGGCAGAAGAGCCAACAGATTTAGTTGGTAGAATTGTTTCGATTATTCAGGATAATATCGTGATAGTTCTAGCAGCAGTATTAATTGTAATCTTCTTATTGCTTATCATAATTATTGTATTGAGCGTTAAGGTACAGCGTCGCAACAATGAATTAGATGAGCTGTATGCTGAAGGACATGGTTCTTTCGATGAGAATCGTGATGATGATTATGACGACTATGAAGATGATGAGTTTGAAGACGATTACGATGATGATTATGAAGATGATCGCTATCATGACAACGGTTATGAAGAGGCTGGATATGACGAAGTAGGCTACGACGAAGCGGATTACGAAACGGTCGTAAACTACGAAGACGATGATTATGATGATTATGACGACGATGATTATGATGACGACTATGATGACGAAGAGGATGATGAGAGGAAAGATGACTTTAACATTGACTTCGTAGATTTGTAAAAACAATTAGATATAAAAGATAGGGCAGGTTACAGGTGGGGATTATACTTGTAAACTGTCCTTTTTTTACCACATTATTGTTGAGAGATAGAACTGTTAAGAGGTAGAAGCTTTGATAAAATTACATTTTGCATAGGAAAGAAGTGTGAAAAATATGAACGACCAAATTAATTACCACCAACCAAGACGTGAAGGGCAACCTTCAACTTACAATCAATCAGCCAGTTACAAATCTCACATCCCTTACGATCAACCCATTGCAAGTTACATCAAACCTGTGAAGAGGGAAAAGAGAGCACCTATTATTTTTAAGGTAATGGGCTTGGCTACGGTGTTTGGGATCGTGGCGGCAGTTGTCTTTATGATGACAAATATTTTTGGAGGAATGTTGGGTGAAGCAATATTTCCAAATGAAGATCCTCCTGCATTCCTATCTGGAGAAACGAACTTAGGTGAAGATAGAGGGTTAGAGCTAAATCAATCCGTTGGTATCATCACTTCTGATGTGTCAGAGATTGTTGAGTTTGCTATGCCATCTTTGGTGTCCATTACCAATCTTAGTGCTCAGCAAACCATGGATTTTTTTGGAGGTTCTCATGTTTATGAGATGGCCAGTGCTGGAAGTGGATTCATTATTGCCATTGATGACCAAGAGTTGTTGATTGTTACCAATGACCATGTAGTTGCAGGAAGCAAAAACCTGTTTATTACTTTTATTGATGAAACCGTATTGGAAGCTCATATTAAAGGGACCAAGCCAGAATATGACTTAGCAGTAGTGGCTGTTCCAGTAAGTGAAATACCAACTAGAACTATGAGCGCAATATCTATCGCTACAATTGGTGATTCCAATGCCCTGCGAATGGGAGAGCCTGCCATTGCTATTGGCAATTCTCTTGGATATGGACAAACGGTAACCACAGGGGTGATTAGTGCCTTGAATCGAGTGAGCACAGCTGTGAATACAGATCAACACGTAGAGTTTGCTAATGTTGAGTTGATTCAAACGGATGCTGCCATTAATCCAGGAAATAGTGGTGGGCCACTAATGAACGCCAGAGGAGAAGTAATAGGGATTAATTCTTCTAAATTAGTGGGTTATCGAATTGAAGGAATAGGCTACGCCATTCCCATTAGTGATGTAACAGGGATTATTAACGATTTGATGAATCGTACCACTCGAATGAGAGTTCCAGGAGAAGATCGTGGTTTCCTAGGGATATTAGGGAGAAGCGTAAGTTCAGAGGAAGCCATGGCCAGCGATATTCCTCAAGGGGTGTTTATCATTGAGGTTCTAGAAGGTGGTGGTGCACGAGGAGCAGGTCTTGTAGAAGGCTCAATCATTACAGAGTTGGAAGGGCAGACCATTAGGTCCATGGAACATCTACAGCATGAATTGGAATTTTATGCTATAGGCGAAGAGGTAGAAGTGGTGGCTTATATGCCAGTAGGTGATGGGGAATATGTTCGTCAAGTGATTGTGATTCGACTGGGAGAGAGGGTCTGATTTGCTTGGAGAGTTATGACGAAATGAAACAATAAACGGTTGACAGTTTGTACTGGAAAATACATTTTTTTGTAGTTGTAATTTGCAAACAGATATGATAATATGGTAATGTTGCTAAAAAACACCTGTGAGGATACTTTTTAGGTGCCTAAGTTTGTCTGGGCTTGACCTTATGGCAAGTTATAGAATCAAACCGGTTTGAAAAGGTTAACCCCACAGGGAAGTAAAGAGCACTCTGGGAAAAGAGTTCCAGAGAGTACTTAGAAAACCAAATGGAGGAAAGAAACATGAGTGTTATTTCAATGAAACAGCTTTTAGAAGCAGGTGTTCACTTTGGACATCAAACAAGAAGATGGAACCCCAAGATGGCTCCATACATTTACACCGAGAGAAATGGAATCTACATTATTGACTTACAGAAGTCAGTGGGCATGGTTGATGATGCTTACAATGCCATCTCTGATATTATTGCAGACGGTGGAACCATTCTTTTTGTAGGTACCAAGAAACAAGCTCAAGATGCCATTAAGTCGGAAGCAGAGCGTTGTGGTATGTACTATGTCAATGAAAGATGGTTAGGGGGGATGCTCACTAACTTTAAGACCATCCAAAGCCGTGTTGGTCGTTTAAAAGAGATTGAAAGAATGGCAGAAGATGGAACCTTTGATGTTCTACCCAAGAAAGAAGTTATCGCTCTTAAAAAAGAGTGGGCGAAGCTAGAGAGAAACCTTGGTGGAATCAAAGAGATGAAGCGAGTTCCAGATGTGATCTTTGTAGTAGATCCGAAGAAAGAGCGAATCTGCATACAAGAAGCTCACACTTTAAATATTCCATTAGTAGGGATCGCAGATACCAACTGTGACCCTGAGGAATTAGATTATGTGATTCCTGGTAATGATGATGCCATTCGAGCAGTTAAATTAATTGTTTCTACAATGGCTGATGCTGTAATCGAAGCGAGACAAGGTTTTTCAACTGGTGAAGGGGCAATGGATTACGAAGAGGGTTATGAAGAAGATTACGATGATGGTTACGAAGAGGAAGTTTTAGAAGAGACAGTGGAGGTGTAGAGATGGCAGTTACAGCTGGAATGGTTAAAGAATTAAGAGAGTTAACAGGGGCAGGGATGATGGATTGCAAAAAAGCTTTAAGTGAGACGGGTGGCAACATTGAGGATGCGATTGAATACCTTAGAAAACACGGCCAAGCAAAGGCGGAGAAAAAAGCAGGTAGAATCGCAGCAGAGGGAATGGTTAACGTGGTTGTTTTAGAAGACAACACAGGAGCTATCGTAGAAGTGAACTCTGAAACAGACTTTGTGGCTAAGAACCAAGAGTTCCAAAACTTTGTAGATGGTGTTTCTAGACAAGTATTAAATACAGAAGTAAGTGATATTGAAATCTTTGTTACAGAGCCATGGATTGATGATTCTTCAAAAACTGTTAAAGATGTATTAATAGAAAAAATCGCTACTATCGGTGAGAACCTTAATATTAGAAGATATGAAAAGATCGTTACCGAAGGTGTGGTTGTAGCTTATGTTCACGGCGGTGGAAGAATTGGGGTACTTTTAGAAGCGACTACTGATGTGGTAAATGACCAGATTAAAGTTGCTCTTAAAAATGTTGCTATGCAGATTGCTGCTATGAGCCCAAGATATGTATCTAGAGATGAAGTGTCTCAGGAATATATCGACCGTGAGACAGAGATTCTTAAAGCTCAAGCTATGTTGGAGAATCCAGATAAACCTGAAAATATCATCGAGAAGATGATTATGGGACGTTTGAACAAAGATTTAAGAGAAGTATGTTTACTAGACCAAACTTACGTACAAGACAGTGACTTAACCGTTGCCAAGTATGTAGAGAAGGTAGCCAAAGAAAATGGCGCCAACCTTTCCATTAAGAAATTCATTCGCTATGAGACTGGTGAAGGAATTGAGAAGAAAGAAGAAGATTTTGCGGCAGAGGTTGCAGCAGCCTTGGCGTAAGGTAAGGTGTAGGTTAGAATTAAGAAATCTTAAAACAAAGAGATATAAGAACTCGTTCAAAGTAACAGGTTTTTATATCTCTTTTAATGATTCCTAAAAGGGAAAGGACTTTGAAATTTTTCACGATTCCTAAAAATAGTCAGGATTTTCATAATTAATAACGGCAATAAGTCCTGCGAGTACAATAAGTAATGTGCCTACTATGAAGAAAAGAAAATTGGAGCTAAACAGGAAAATAAATAAGAGTGCTGCTCCCACTACAATAATCACGAATAAAAGATTTAGACTGCGAATCCCTCTTTTCTTTTTTTGAGAATAGGCTTTTTTTGAAGTGTTTTTTTTTGCTTTTATAATATAAAATAGACTGACGATGATTCCAAGCATAGTAATCAAAATCCTAATGAATAATGACAAATCATTTAAGCCAGCAATATCAACCCAGTAGGCAATGTTTGGATAAACGACAAACACAAAGAGAAAATTGACTCCTACAATCAAAAAGGTACTGATGATGTCAAAAAGAATAGTCTTGGATTTTTCCTTTACCTCCTCTGGATTACGTGAGTTTTTTTGCTTTTTTAGTACACGCTCATTGAAAAACTCTTGCTCTTTACTCTCTCTTTCTTTAAGTTTTTGCCTCCTAAGTTCTCGCTTCCTAAGGTCTTGCTCCTTGATTTCCAGTTCCTTGATTTCTAGCTCCTTAAGTTCCAGCTCTTTTTGTAAGGTCTGGATTATTTTTTTGTACTCCTTCTTTTCCCCTTCCCATTTTTCAACTTGATCATTATAGACGAGAAGTAGCTGTTCACTTTTACTTTTTAAGTCCTTATATTTTTCTTCAAGTTCTGACAAGGATTTTTGGTCTTCCGAGCCTACGCTTTCAATTTTGTATTTGGTTTCTAGTAGAGCTTCTGTATCCTCTTCTTTAAGCCTGGAAACTTCCCTTCTACTTTCGATATTCCTTTTTTTGAAATGCTCTCTTGCATCTGCAATTAACTTCTTATAATTGGACTCAAGAGTTTTAATGGAGTTCTCTTTATTTCCCAAATTGATGCCTCCCTTTTTAAAGAAGATTTTCTCACACCTAGTCATTATACATTATTATCGGCTCATCTTGTTCTTAATTTTTTATAAAATTATTCTTAAATTGAGGATATGGCCTTGAAACAAGCCTTCTGATGATATGAACGGTAGTTGTATCTTTTGTGAAAAGGTGTAGAAAGGCATAGAGTATAAAAAAGCCGTGGAACAAATGAAGCTCCACAGCCTTTTGGTTTCTTTAGTTCAAACCCTAAATCCCTTACCAAATAACATGGGGATTGGGAATCTGAAGTTCATATATAGCACGGTGATTACCCATAGGATTCACATTATTAATTTCCAACTCTATCTGGTTACCCCAAAATTGTCCTGGAGGTATCCTTACATTAATAAGCACGGAGCCATTAGAGGCCATGACTCCTGGAACGAGAATCATATCCGATTGGTAAGCCTGACTCCAAGCAGATACAATGAAGTCGGTGGTACGTAGATAATCGGAAACCCCTTGGTCGATTAAAATGGAGAGGATGTTTCGCTCTTCATCGAAGGGGAATATAGTGATGAATTCGGAATTATCCCTTACGTAGTCCAGGTCATCATCCTCAAAATCCACAATGAGATTTTCAATGAAGGATGTACCAATATCAAGGGTGGCAGCAATGGTATCCACAACGTCCGTACCCATACTTAGTTCATAGGCTAGAGTCTCGAATCCATGCTCCTCTATAAGAGTTGGCGTGGCAGAGAATAAATTCGTTCCAAGCCCCAAACGATTGCCGTAAATCTCAACTCCCAATGCCGCTAGTGTAGTAGGGAACATGTCTAAAGTTGAAAACTGTCTCTTCCATGTGGGGTCTTCTACTTCTATAGGGGCATTAATAATGCTCACAAAAGTCCTTCTTTGATAATCTTCAGGTACATGGGCTGCAAAATACCTGTCCATAGTCAAATGGTCACCTGAGATGACGATGGTAGTATTTTCAAAGAAATCCTGTTCTTTTATCCAATTGACAAAGTCATATACCTGTCTGCTACCACAGAGAAAAACATTGGCCATCTGATTATGGAAATAATTGGGGCATCGCTCACAAACGAAGCCGTGAGGGAAGTGAGTATCCACGGTTAACATGGTCAGATGGAAAGGTTCTTCCCCAGCGGCCATCTCCAAAAGTTTGTCTTTCCCGATCTCAAACAGTCGCCAGTCTTCAAATCCCCACCAAACGTGATGTCCATAAGGAATAAGGCCGTTGTCGTGAGCATAGTAGTAATCCCAGATGGTAAAGTTGCCGTGATTGGAGTAGAAAAGTTCCCGACCACCAAAAACCGCATCAGAGCCAATCAGTAGTCCTTGATTGTAGCCTTGCTCTTCTAAAATTCTACCTAGAGTTAAAATCTCTGGAAAGAAGCTATCCTCTCGATACATAGCGTTTCTTGGAACGTTGATATTCAATGGTAATCCTGATGTTTGTGAAAACATTCCTGCAATGGTCCAGCTCCCACCAGGCAATACATGAGCACCATTAATGAAAGGAGAATCTCCTGAAAAGTCCTCGTTGGCATGAGCCAGCTGGGTTAACTCTGGAATGGCGTTAAAGGACATGGCCCCTCCATTGTCATAATCAGTAAAGGTAACCTCTGTTGATTCTACAAAGATGTAGATGAGATTTCTCTTTTCTTCTGGGAAAGCAATGGGAGTCTGCTGTGGGATAACAACGGTTTCGCTGACAAACTCTGAGATCACACTTTGCCTCTCGAAGTGCTCAACAATCTCTAGCTGCTCCACCGTATTCACAGTGGTAATTGAGAAAATAAAGATGCCAGCCAAGCTAAAGAGGAAGGCAGATAAAGTGAAAAAGATTCTCTTTTTATAAAGGAGGATTAAACAGGTAGCAACGGTGACAAGGGTAACTGCTGACAAGGGAACAATGGCTCTTATCCCTGCATTCACAATCTCGGAACTGGTTCCTCCTGTTGGATTAGTGGTCATAAAGATCAGTTCGTCCATGGTGAGGTAAGGCCAGGTGTGGTGCATCCAGGCCATGCCACGATTAAAGAGAACGCCAAAAGTGGCAAGAAATGCCACAAAAAGGATGACAAAGGCTTTGCAACCAAAACGAACCCACTTGATTACTTTATCCATTGGGCCTCTTTTTCTTATTTGCTCAACTTTCTCTATTCTTCGTCTCCTGAGTTCCCTGCGTGCCTTGCGTCTTACGGCAGCTTGTTGGCAACTGGTATAAAGAGAAGTTGTTTTTATCTTATTTGGTATGTTGTTTGCTTTTACTTTTTCTGTAGAAGAATTTACGTTTTCTGGTTTTTCTTGTTGAATCGCGTCTTTTGTTTCTACTTTGTTTTGTACGAAATGTTCCATAACCGAATTAATTGATGTGACGATGTTCTTGAAAGGGTAATCGTCAACACTGTCCTTTCCCAATATTGCCTTTCTGCATGCTTCTCACTCTGACCACCGATACTTCTAAAAGCGCAAGCTTTTTATTTCGTTTATGGTAGCTTCATAGATCATCTTGAATTCTTCGAAAATAGGCTGAATATCATCTTCTCTTTTCAATGCATTGTCTAATTCTGTGGCAACCTTAAAAAGTGCTGTTAAGCTAAGGTTTCCAGCAGTACCTTTGATGGTGTGAGCATTGACCTTGGCTTCCACAAAGTTATTGTTAGCAAGATGATGACATAAACTTTCGTAATAGTCATTATGAGTGAATTTTTCTAGTAGTGCTTTATAAATTTGGGCGTTGCCTCCTAGCCTTAGCAACCCTTCTTCTGTATTAATAAGCCCTACCATCTGCCCTTACCCTCCCCTAATCTATATATAGACGATTTGCTCCCCAATATTTGGCGTCTATATCACTGAATACATTCTACATTAAAAGGCTTTTTTTTTCAATATTATTTTTTTTATAAAAAGTGAAAAATTGACACTTTTTTTTGAACATGATATTCTGTATCTGTCTGGAGTGGTGAACAACTGGAAGTTGATTAGAGATTATAGAGAGAGAGAATTTATGAAAGGATCAAAATTAGTATTACTTTTTGGAATATTAAGTGTGATTATCCCTATTATAGGGGTGTTTTTAGGGTTGGCGGCTATTGGATTAGGAATAAAAAACAAGATAACAGTTAGAGGTAATGGGCAAACCCAGATCAGAATAGGGATGATTCTAGGATTATTTAGTGTTGTGCTAACAGTAGTTGGATTAGTATTCTTCCTGCCACTATTTATACTCTTATAGCATGTCACAGAGATATGGAGGTAAACCATGATTTATGAGTACAAATTGTCAACAAATAAAGAATATCTGTATAATATCACGCCCTTGGTCCAGCAAGCCATTGGTGAAAGTGGTGTGAAAGAAGGAATTGCTGTGGTATATTGCCCTCATACTACTGCAGGAATAACGGTGAATGAAAATGGTGACCCGGATGTAATTGGTGATGTTCTCTTTGGCCTTAGGAAAGTGTTTCCTCATCACAAGGAATTTAAACATTATGAGGGGAACAGTGATGCCCACCTGAAGTCTTCAGCAGTAGGTAATGATCAGATGATGATTATTAATGATGGAAGGTTGCTTCTTGGGACTTGGCAAAGTATTTATTTTTGTGAATTTGACCCTCCCAGAAGCAGGAAATTTTATGTGAAGATTATTGAAGGGTAGGTTTACAAGAGTCAATATGATATTTGAAGGATTCAGAGTAAGAGTATATCCCCATCGTGGGAATATACAAGGTGAAGGTTAGACTAATGAGAGAAATATAGATTGGGCTCCCGTTAGTCTGAAAGGAAAGGAAGATGAGAAATGAGCAAGATAAGAATCGGAATCGTAGGATATGGAAATCTAGGCCAGGGGGCAGAGCTATCCATCATGCAAAATGATGATATGGAATTGTGTGCTATATTCACAAGAAGAAATGTAAAAAGTGTGAAACCAGTGGATAATAACGTTCCTGTAGTTCATCTGGATGATGTTTTAGACTGGAAAGGGAAGATCGATGTGATGCTTTTGTGTGGCGGTTCAGCTACAGATTTACCCAAGCAGAGCCCTCAGTTAGCAAGAGATTTTAACATTGTAGACAGTTATGATACTCATGCCAAGATACCCCAGCACTACGAAGCTGTGAATCTAGCGGCGAAAGAAGGGGGAACGGTTGGGATTATCTCTGCAGGTTGGGATCCAGGGTTATTTTCCCTTATGCGCCTATATGGAGAGGCGGTTTTACCTAGAGGAGAGACCTATACTTTTTGGGGAAGCGGTGTGAGTCAAGGCCACTCGGATGTGATTAGAAGAATTGATGGAGTAAAAGGAGCGGTTCAATATACCATTCCTATAGAGTCTGCCATGGAACGAGCTCGGGCAGGAGATGGAAGGGATTTGACTACCAGAGATAAACATTTAAGAGATTGTTATGTGGTGGTAGAGGACGGAGTAGATGAAGAGTTGATAAGAGAGACGATTGTGAATATTCCTAACTATTATGCGGACTATGATACAAAAGTAACCTTTATTAGTGAGGAGGAGTTAGCAATAAACCATAGTGAAATGCCTCATGGTGGCTTTGTGATTCGAAGTGGTGAAACAGGATTAAAAGGAAATCGACACATTATGGAGTATTCTTTGAAGATAGACTCTAATCCAGAGCTTACCTCTAGTGTTTTAGTGTGTTATGCTAGGGCAGCTTATCGTCTAAGTAAAAAAGGCAAAACAGGAGCCACAACTTGCCTAGATATTGCCCCAAGTTTGTTATCCCCTAGAACCAGGGAAGATCTAAGAAGAGACTTGTTATAAATCAAATGGCTAGATAAAAAAGTGATCGTAGATAACAAAAAAGTAATCAAGGATAGCAATTAAAGAATGGAAAAATACAAGAGAAATAGTTTTTTTCATTGAATTAGTGAAAATTATATGTGGAAAAAGTAAAAATAGCTTGCAAAGTATGGTAATTATAGATTATAATACTGGTTAGGTTTTATTTTATTTTTATATTTTATAGATAATATAAAGTAATTGAGGTCTCAATTAGCTTATAGAAATATTATGAAACAAAATATTTAGAAGTAAAATGCTAGAAACAAAGTTTAGAAACAAAAATATTTTAGGAGGAAAAAGAATTATGTTGAAGAAAAGATTATGTATGTTAATTGCTACCCTTTTAGTCGCAGTGTTGTTTGTAGCTGCTTGTGGTGGTGCAGCACCTGATGCGCCAGATCCAGGTGACGGTGGAGCTGAGGTAGAGACTCCAGCCCCGCCAGATGATGATGAAGATGACGATGATGGTGACGACGCTCCTGTTGGTGATGGAGACCGTGATACAGTTATTGTTGCGGTTGCCGGAGATGCGACCAACTTGGACCTTCACAGAGCCAACGATTCTCCAACGGCATTGGTTTCAAGACACATCTATGATACTTTAGTTATTATGGACAATGACGGGAACATCTTACCTTCTCTAGCCACAAGCTGGAGTCAAGTAGATGATACAACTTGGGAATTTGTGTTAAGAGAAGACGTATACTTCCACAATGGGGATCACTTTACAGCGGACTGTGTAGTATTTAACTTCCAAAGAGCTCTTGAAGAAGAAGCAGGAATCATCTTCCCAATCGTTGAGATGATTAATCCAGCAACAACAGTAGCCATTGATACTTATGTTGTACACATTGGATTAGAATTTCCATTTGCACCTGTACTTGCCCACTTGGCTCACCCTGCAGCAGGTATTGTAAACCAAAGAGCAGTGGAAGAGTTTGGGGAAGATTTAGGTGAGAATCCAGTAGGAACTGGTCCATTTATGTTCTATAGCTGGGATCCACAACACTCTATCGTATTACAAAGAAATCCTAACTACTGGGGGAATGCACCTGCATTTGAATTTTTAGCAACGAGAGTTATTCCTGATGCTGGAGCTCGTACCATCGAGTTAGAAACTGGTGCAGTTGATATAGCTATTGAGGTTGCTCCACTTGATATTCCACGTATTGAAGCTCACCCTGACTTAGTATTTGAAGAAATCGACGGTATGGGCCAAACTTTCATGTACATGAACAATGAGGTTCCAGGCCTTGATGACGTAAGAGTACGTCAAGCAATTATCTACGCATTAGACGTTGAATTAATCGTTGAAGTAGTTTGGGAAGGGACAAGAGTATTCTCTGATTCTGTAATTCCTCCAAACGTATGGGGATCGGTTCCAGGTCTTAACACTCGTAGACAAAATGTCGACAGAGCTCTTGAGTTAATGGAAGAAGCGGGTGTAGATAGTCTATCACTTACCATTACTACCAATGAAAACCAACGTCGTATTGACATGGCTACAATTATGCAACAAGATTTGGCAGCAATTGGAATTGACATTAGCATAGAAGTTATGGAATGGGGAGCATTTCTTGAGATGCTTAACCTGAATGACGGTTCTCATGAGCTAGTTATCTTAGGCTGGACAACGGTTACTGGTGATGCGGACTATGGTTTGTTCCCAATCTACCACTCTACCATGCATGGTTCAGGTGGAAACAGAGCTAACTTTGCCAATGCAAGAGTAGATGAGCTACTTGACCTAGCAAGAACAGAGACAGACAATGCAGCTCGTCTGGCAGCATATAGAGAAGCTCAAGAGATTATCTTTGAATATGCACCAACTGTTTTAATTGACTTTACAACCTGGCCAGTAGGACTTTCAAACCAAATTCAAGGATTTGAAATCAGCATGGCTGGACATCACAACTTCGCAAACATTACCTTTAGATAATGTTCGGAATACATCAGTTAATATAGAGTATAATAGAGTTTAAACTCTTTTAGTGGGAGCGATTTAGCTCCCACTAAAAAGGTTTATATGTGAATCTTTACAGTTTTGCCGAAATGAAAGGAATTTTCATATGGGTAGAACTGTAAAGTTGCCTATAGAAAACAATGAGGATATATTATATTCTTTTTAGTATAGAAAAATTGTAACCGATCAGAAGGACACCTTTTGAACAGTTACGGAATATTTAGTTAAACCTTAAGGAGGAATAGGCCATGCTTAGGTTCATAGGCAAAAGATTGCTTTACATGATACCAGTTCTGATTGGAGTAACATTTATCATTTTCGCCATTTTACATCTTACTCCAGGCTGTCCAGCCACCATTGTGTTAGGGGAGAGAGCCACTGCAGAGCAGATTGCAGACCAAAGAGAGTTGATGGGGTTGGATGACCCGATGATTGTTCAATACGGACGCTTTATGGGGAATTTAATCTTTAACTTTGATTTGGGACGTTCTTGGCGTACCAATCGTCCAGTATTCAATGAAATATTAAATCGTTTCCCGCCTACCGTGCAGTTGGCAGCTGCCGGGACTTTGGTGTCCGTCCTACTAGGAATACCGGTAGGCATCATTGCTGCCACGAAACAGTATTCATTTTTTGATAATGTCACCATGGTAATTACACTATTGGGCCTTGCTATGCCATTGTTTTGGATGGCCATGTTGATGCAGTTATTGTTCTCACTACGTTTGGGGTGGTTGCCTGCCACCGGCTGGGGAACCTGGCAACAGATGCTCATGCCTGCCTTTGCCATTGGAGTGGGCTCCGCAGCTACCATAGCCAGGATGACCCGCTCCAGCATGTTAGAAATTATTCGTCAAGATTATATTCG
>JGI20163J15578_10000753_pt1 | contig 13382 bp, 8 predicted proteins | sample TergutCu122P1_FD_15578 | JGI IMG/M metagenome (IMG submission 15578)
TGGTAAGCCTTCATATATGAGAAATGTTAAAAAAGTGCTCCATGCGGCATAAGTTATCCACATCTTCAACGGATTCTCTTATTGCCTTGCTTTTCTATGCATATTTTTCGGCTCACCTGTGGATAACTTCTTCTTTTTCTGCTCTTTCTTTGGAATTTGGAATCAAGTTATCCCTATTTTATCTCTCTCTAATATATCGAATCGCCGCTTCCATAAGTTCATCACGGCCTTCCGCTATACCGGCAATTGTTCTGTCCACACGGATGTCCGGGGCTAAGCCAATGCGGTGAGTTTGACCGCCTTCCGGAGTATAAACGCCCAAACTTGTAAACCACATAGTAATCCCTCCCGGTAAGGGCAGAGATGTAATATTTCCGTTAGATCCCATGGAATATGGCCCAATTACAGTCACGTTTGAGGCAACACGAAAGGACATAATGGCCCATTCCGGGTGGCTGAAAGTTTGCTCGTCCATTAAAAGCACCACCGGCCTGTCGTAAACAAAAGCATATGGGCATGGCGGCAGGTATTGGTTTACGAGAATATCCACACGCGCACCGGGGTGAGTATGTGAAGGACGTGAAATATAAGCAAAAGGCAGGGGTTCTGCCATCAAGTACTGCCACATTTCAAGCCAGAACATTCCAACAGGACGCTGGCGCAAATCAATAATTATTCCGTCGGTATCTGCAAAACTCTCCATTATGCTGCGTACATCGCCGGAAATTGAGGGGTTGATAAGGCCGATGTTGTTTTCCAAAAGCACATGAGACTCGGTGACACGAGGAAAAAAATCTGCCCAAGCTGAAGTCCCGGCAATATTTAACGTCATTTCTACGCCGCTACGAAGTATATGAATTTCCATGTCAGGTTCATGGGACCTTAAAATGTGATGCATATGCGGAAAGAGTCTGTCGCTCCAGCGGATTGAGAGATAAGCCAAAGCTTTTTCTTCATTTGGGTAGGACAAAAACGGTCTCATTTCGGCGGTAACTTCCTCAATGCATCTGTTGTCTACACTCAATATAACATCGCCTCTGGTCAATTGGCCATCAATACCGGCTCTGAAGGCATTTCTGTATACAACAGGCCGCCCTTCTGCCGATATAAGCTGCACAGGTACCACATAACGGCCAAATCTATCAGAGAAAAATGTTGTTCCAACAAATTGAACATGAGCATCGTGCAGGTAATGAGTCATTGCCGCCAGTATCAGTTCATAGCTAAGCCTATCTGTGCCTTCCAGCATTTTGGGGATAAATTCAGCCAACAAATCGTTCCACGCAACATCCAAAACATCTAGGTGCGGGAAATAATACTTCATGGCATTCCACAGCCTAAAAAGGCCAAGCAGTCGATACCCGGGATCGCTAAAATCCACATTGACGTGGAGATGTTGGTTTGAAAAATTTGGAGTGCTGCTGGGGTTAAAGAAAACCGGGGCGGCGGCTCTATCCATTAAAGAGACTCCGTTAAACCGTAACAAGTGTGCGGCAAGCGGCCCCAGGTAATCATAGTTAATCCAAGATAAATCAGCCATTGGCCGCCCATCTTCTGCATGGGCAGCCATATTATTTGCTAAGTCAAAATCATGGCCAAACTCAAAATCGTAACCGTCTTCACCAAGCCCAACAAACCAATCGTAAAGGATACCATTTACATCCTCGGCGTTGTAAACACCTGGTACCAAGTTCAAAAGTTCCGCGTCCCAGTCCAGTCGGCCCGAAATAAAACCATGGTGGGTATACTTGGCAAACCCCCAAACTTTGCCGAGCTTTGCTAAACGCTCGTACTGCGTTTCATACAGAGGTTCGCCGTCAACATTTCTACCGCAAGCGGTAACCATAGTTACCACAATTATACACACCAAAGCCAAGCATGTGATTCGTTTCATGAGCTGACCTCCTTGTATTTACAGATTTTGCATCAAAACCGCCCTTACGGGGCTGCCGTCGCCGCCTGCAATTTTCAGCGGCAACGCGGACAAAGTATATTCGCCTTCCGGTACATTATCCAACACAAGCCCTTCCAGTACGGTAACGCCGTTGCCTAAAAGTGCCATGTGTACGGGAAAATCTTCACTGTCGTAAGGGTCTACAGACAAGTAGTCGATGCCCAGTGTTTTTATCTTCTTCTCAACTAAGTGCTGTGCCGCTTCCGTTGTAAGGGCGAAAAAATCCTCTTTCAACGTACCCTGCTGCATGTACTTAGATTGACCTGTGTCAATTAGCAGAATGCTCCCCTCTTCTATGTTAAAGGGCAGTAAGTCCGCCTTTGTTATATGGCCGGCTGTGGCTATGCGGATAAGCCTTGCGGGGCCGTAAAACCGGTCCAGCGGTATGGTGTCGCAACTCATGCCATTGTTAGCGATGTGGGATGGCATGTCTGCATGAGTGCCCGTGTGGGTTGATAACCCAAGTTTTGTAAAGTTGTATTTATTGCCGTCTTCCAGACGGACAGTCCTGTCAATTATAGGCCTTTCGTTGCCGTACGCCGGTAAATTGTCACCTATTACGGCAGTAATGTCATAGATTTTCATTTGTACCTCATAGCCTCTGTATAGTGTTCCGGTTCCAGTTCCGCGAAAATTCCCTTTTCGCTCAAATACTTACGAATGAAAAAACACAATGCGCAGCCGGATGTGTAGCCTTCCGGTGCCGGTTGAAACCCATGTTCTTTTGCCAGCCCGTAAAGTGCAGCTACACCGCCAAAATACAATGCTTCGTAAACAGGATATTTCCCCGGTTGAATGCCGCGGACAACATCCTCCATGGGAAGCACAAGCCCCGTACAGCCCGGCGGAATAAATCTATTGTACATATCCACATGAAAATGACCCGTTGAAACAAGCCCCCTGCATGGGTTCGGGCTCAAAACTTTTTCCAAGGGTTTTGGCGGATAATATTCTATTTCTATATTTATCGCGCGGCCGCCCATTCTTATGCCGTAGGCGGTGGCCGTGTCAAGAATATAGTCGCGGCCTATGCTTTTCTCTAAATCTGCCCTGTCGTGGGCGGTGTTTGGGTCTACACTGCGCATTATATTCAAAAAACGCTCCTGCCACAAAAAGTAGCCGAAGCCTTTTTTCCTGCATATTTCTGCCAACCGCAACGGGTAGGCGTATGGCACGTATTCCGCGTGGAATGGGTCTACGGAAATGCAAAATGTGTCCGCGCCAACTTTTTCAAGGGCAAGCAGGTGCTTAGCCACGGTGTTTTCGTCCGTGGCCCAGCAGCCGTTAGTTTCGACGTAATCTACGGCGATACCAAATTTTTGAGCCTTTGCCAAAAGGGTTAAAAGGCCGTCGAAGTCCAGGAAAGGTTCGCCGCCGCCTATGTGAACGCTACGGCAGCCGCCTTTGCGCAAAAGGGAAAACATTTCGTCCATGACGGATTCTGCCATGTAACCGCCGCTAAAGCTTGGCGAGCAGGCGTACAAGCAATGCCTGCACGCCGCGGTGCATTGGTAATTTGGCATAATGCCGCAGTGCCCCAAAGGCTTTGGAATGCTAAGTTGCTTTACCATTTCCTGCCCTCCAGAAGTGTATAGCCGTTAATCAGTAATCCTTTGTCTGTATCAATTGTAACCGGGGTACCCGTTTTAACAAAATCTACTACGCGCACTTTCACTTGCAGCATTGGAAGTTCCAAAGCTTTTGCCACTGTTTTCGCATGGCTCTGATCAACTTTCTCCCATGTACCTACCACAAGTGCGCCTGCTTTTTTCAAATGCTCAAGCATACTGTCATCTGTTTGGGTGCAGATAATAACATCTCCCTGCTGGAAAAAAGCGCGGTCATCGTCGGCAGACTGTGTAAACAGGCGTGTAAGCCCTCGGACTGTGCCTAAGTTATTACCTTTACCTTTGGCCAGTACGTTTCCAACTGTGCGTACCCGAATAGTATTTGTTGTACCGGCCAAACCCACAGGCACACCGGCCATGGCCACAATTATGTCACCGTTTTTCGCTAGGCCGGATTTTATCGCCATTTCTTCCGCAATTTCAAAAACCTCACTGTCACCTTCAAAGGGTTTTTCCGAAAGTACCGGTATGCACCCCCAGGAAAGGTTAAGTTGACGGCAAGTTACGGGGTCGTTGGTAACAGCAAGTATCGGGCAGGTTGGGCGTGAACGGGACACCATACGCGCCGCAAAGCCCGAGTCTGTAATTGGGACGATGCAAGCCGCGCCAAGGTCGGCGGCGGTGGCAACACCGGCAAAGCTCATGGTGTTGGTGATGTTTTTGTTTATGTTGCGGTACAAGGAATTTTGAGAATAGTCAATGGTACTTTCTGCCTTTACAGCGATGCGATCCATCATAGAAATGGCTTCCACCGGATATTGGCCGTTGGCTGTTTCGCCGGAAAGCATTACCACATCGGTACCGTCAAAAATTGCGTTGGCCACGTCGTTGGCTTCCGCACGGGTTGGGCGGGGGTTGCTTACCATGGATTCCAGCATATGAGTTGCGGTAATAACGGGTTTGCCCATTAAATTACAGCTGCGAATCATGCTTTTTTGCACAATCGGCACTTCCTCCGGCGGGATTTCTACACCCAAGTCGCCGCGGGCAACCATTACACCGTCTGCAACTTCCAAAATGCTGTCCAAGTTGTCCACGCCGTCCCGGGATTCTATTTTAGCGATAATACGAATATGGTCACCACCGTTGTTCTCTAATACTTTGCGGATATTTACAATGTCGTTGGCGGTGCGCACAAAAGACGCGGCAATAAAGTCGAATTCCTCTTTTATACCAAATTTTATGTCCTCCACGTCTTGCTCTGTTAAAGACGGCAAGTTAACCACTACATCCGGAATATTAATACCTTTACGGCTGCCCAAAAAACCCGAGTTTATCAACACGCATTTTACTTCCGTACCTTCGATGCCCGTAACTTTCATCTCTATAAGCCCATCATCAAAAAGCACACGGCTGCCTACCCGCAAATCTTTTGGTAAGTCTTCATACGTAACAGCAACGCAGGTTTCGTCACCTACTATGTCCTGCGTGGTTAAAGTGAATTCCTGCCCTTGCTTTAAGTAAACTTTGCCGTCGGCAAATGTTTTTGTACGTATTTCCGGGCCTTTGGTGTCTAAAAGCAGCGCGACAGACTTACCCATTGCCTCCCTGGCTTCTTTTAACATGTTTACAGTGTTCAAACGTGCTTCGCCAATACTGTGAGAGCAGTTGATTCTTGCGGCATCTAAGCCATGTGCAATCATTTGCTTCATTGTTTCAACATCGTTGCATGCCGGGCCCAGTGTGGCCAAAATTTTAGTTTTACGCATGGTAAACCTCCTATATGGCTAATATTTTCGTGATTTCGTACACTTCGGGGTTGTATTTTTTCCGCATGATTAAAGCTTGTTCCAAGTCCAGCAAATCATGTTTGCCGTCGCGATAGATTATCACTTTGTTCACATTGTCCTCTTTTATAGCCTTTACCGCCATGTACCCCATTACCGAAGCATGCATTCTGTCCAGTGCGGACGGTGTACCCCCACGCTGCATATGCCCAAGTACAGTGGCGCGGGTTTCGATATCCAATACATTTTCGATTTCATTTGCCAACGCATCGCTGCCGCCAACACCTTCCGCAACAATAATAAGGTGATGACGCCTGCCCATAGAGCGGTTTTTCATTATTTGTTCCATTACAGCCTTGGTGTCCACACGGTTTTCCAGACATATAACTTCCTCCGCGCCGCCTACTAACCCGCACCACAAGGCCAGATACCCCGCATTACGCCCCATTACCTCAACTATGCTGCAACGGTCGTGACTGCTGGATGTATCGCGGATATGAATTATGGCGTTTGCGGCCGTATTAACCGCCGAGTCAAAGCCGATTGTGTACTCTGTACAGTCCATGTCCAAATCTATTGTGGCGGGTATGCAAATTACTTTAACACCATGTTTAGACAGGGCCAACGCTCCTTTAAATGAACCGTCACCGCCAATAACAATTATTGCGTCCAGCTGCATCGCCTTTATAACTTCTGCCGCCCTGCGCTGTCCGTCTTCGGATATCATTTCCAGGCAGCGGGCCGTGCGCAAAATTGTACCGCCACGGTGGATAATGTCTGATACATCGTCTGTGTTCATCTCGTTTATATCTGCGCGGAACAAGCCCTGATACCCTGCCCTAATACCGTAAACACGCATATTTAAATGCAGTGCAGACCTTACAACCGCGCGAATAACCGCATTCATTCCGGGTGCGTCACCGCCGCTTGTAAGTACGCCTACTCTTAGCCTGCGTTGTCTCATTATATACCGCCTCCTCAATTTTCTTGTAATTACCATACATTCATAACAACTATACCATAGCCGTTGAATTTGACGCAAATAAAAAATGAAGTTCTTATATAAATGACTAATATGTACTACAGTATACGAACAGAAAGATAAAAAATGATAAAAATTGCATAAGAATTAAGCAGATATTTTCCATAAAATAGTTGATAGTAGTAAATAATCTAAAGATTTCATATTCTATGATGAGTATGAACAACAAAAAGAGAGGATGACAGATGAACATGACTAAACGAAAAAAGCGAGTAATCGCACTTGTTTTATCTTTCATTATGGTGTTTACCGCTGTGTTACCAATGCGATTAGCAATGGCTGAATCAGGAACATTATCCTTCAGCATTTTCAACAACGGCGAAGGCGGTACACCATCAACACCAAATGCGTCATTAGCGGCCACAGGTACAATTCGTATGTGGACGCAGCTGAACGGAGTAAATGCTCCAATCTACATTGCAGCGGCGGACACAATAGTCGCGTTAGACCAAAACGGCAACAACGCTATCTATTTTGTACGAGTAAACCGTGTATGGGAAGCAGGTACCGGTTGGCTGGATTACTTCACATCAATAGATGTGGACAAAAACGAACCATGGCAGCATATTAACTTGCAGATAACCGCCCACGGCCATACAGCCCATGTATTGCTTGTTAATGCTTTGTTCGAAGGCACAAAACCGCCGGTACTTACTTTTGATATTTTCAATAATGGCGAAGGCGGCAGCCCAAGCAGACCAAACGCAGGTTTGGCTGCTGCAGGTATAATCCGTATGTGGACGCAGCTTGACGGCATAGCTGCGCCAATATATTATGCGGCGTCTGATACAATAACCGCGCTGGATCAAAACGGTAATTGTGCAATGGAGTATATTATCGTAACTCGAATGTGGCAGACAGGCCAAGGATGGCTGCCGTATTTTAACAGGATAGATGTTAACAAAAATGCCCAATGGCGTTACATCAACTTTTCAATAACTGCATATGGCCAAAGAGTAGAGTTGTTGCTTGTGAATGCAAACTACGTTCCGCCTTCCACGTATCATACAGTAACTTTTACAGTACAGCCCGGTGCGCCAGGTGTTTATTTAGCCCCGGGTATTACAACAACTGTAGAAGTACCGCATGGCGCGGCAATTCCGGAGGCAGACATCCCTAATGCGGAAGCAAGGGCAGGCTTCTATTTTGTAGGTTGGTACCCAAGCAGCCCTGCGGAACATGGAAATGTATATGGTGACTTGAGTTTTATCGCTCGGTTTAGCGAGTTATGGCACTATGTAGTATTTGAAGCGGGACATGGCGGAGAATTGAAACCTGCGACAGGTTTCGGACTGACTGTCCGCATACGTGACGGCTTTACATTCTGGCCTGATAGGGTACCGGTTCCTGTAGCAGATGGAATCTACGAGTTCATCGGATGGGTAATTGATGGCGAAGAAGAGTTCGTTGACCCTGCGGGCTTTGTTGTACGCAACAACATAACTTTTGTTGCTGTTTTTGAGCAGCCTACACCGCTTCAGCAAGCACTTAATGCGGCTAATGCCGCACTTCGGGAGACAGTTGTATCAAATTTTGCACGCAGGGTTATAAATACCAAATTTTTTGTTTCCGAATATCAAATGAACGCGCTTGTTACCGCTATAGCAATTGCCGAATCCTTAAGTGAGGAAGATGCAGATGCGGGTGCGATTGAATTAAACAATGCATTGCAGATCTTTTTAGCAGCCAGAAACCGTGGCGAAAGCCATGGTATGCGCGAGAATTTTGACGGCTTTGATTTTGTTGCAGAAATGGGAGTAGGCTGGAATTTAGGTAATGCACTGGACTCCGGCGGGTTTGCGTATGGCAGTGACAGAAACCTTGCGGGCCTATGCGAAACCAGTTGGGGAAGCCCAATTATAACACGGTCAATGATTGATTATGTTGTTGATGCCGGATTCGGTAATGTTCGCATACCAATTACCTGGCAAAACCATATCGGTCCGGGGCCGGAATACAGGATTACCGACGTGCGTATGGACAGGGTAGAACAGCTTGTCAACTACGTACTGGAACGTGATGCGATTGCCATGATCAACATGCATCACGACACATGGAAAAACTTGTCTAACGTAACAGGCCCGGGTCAGAATGATGTTCTGCCTTGGACACCGGAGCAAGAGGCTGCCATACAAGCCCAAATAACAGCGGTATGGACGCAGATAGCCGAACGCTTTAGAGATTACGACGACCGGTTAATATTCAACGTATTCAATGAACCGCGTGAATACGGTGCTTTTAACCAGTGGTGGGGTGGTTCCGTACAGGCCAGAGAGGTGTTAAACCAGCGGAACCAGCTTGTTGTGGATCTTATTAGGGAAACCGGAGGAAACAACGCATACCGTTTTATATCAGTTCCTACCTACGCGGCAGGAACAAACCCAACTTCCATGGGATCATTTAGAAGACCTAATGACCCAACAGACCCGGATTACGAAATGAGAAGAATAATCCTGCAAGTACACGCATACGAACCCGGTGGACTTTCTGTAGGAGAAAACAATTGGACCGCCGCCCGCGGCAACAGTGTAAGAAATATTTTTTACGGTAACAACAGAGTGCGCGACACCGCTGTAAGAGAAGGACGCCCCGGTGCCACAAACGAAAATTTCAGAACACATGCAATGCCTGTTATAATGGGCGAATTTGCATGGATTAATAACAATAACCTTGTATCTCGTGCAATTCATTCTCAATATTACGTATATTTCTTTGCCAGTTATGGCATTGCCAGTATTTGGTGGGATGGTAATAACACAGCACCAAATACCCATGAGTCTACAGGCTTGCTTATAAGAGATGCAGCTAACCCCCGCTGGGCTTTTCCGACAATTGTGGAAGCTTTGATGAACGGCATCCAAGGCTACAGTGGGCTTGACGAACGCAATATTGTACCCGGTTTGCAAATTGACCCACAAGAGCGTACATTGCGTATTGGCGTAAGCAATACAGTACAATTGCGGCATTATGTATTTCCGCTTAACGGAAGTCAGGAAATATCTTCTTGGGTATCATCCGACACTAATGTAGCCACGGTAAATGCCAACGGGCTTGTAACCGCACAAGGTGCGGGAACAGCAACAATTACCGGTACTTCTGCCGCCGGTGGCCACCAAGGTACGGTAACAATTCATGTAAGGCCGGATACTACAACACGCTACAATCGAATGTTCGATTTCGACTCTGACGGTTTGGACGGCATAGTACTGGGCGATACCGACAGTACAATTTTTGACCTTTCCGTTGCCTGGCTTGGTGAAGGATGGAACAGTAATGTGATGCAAATACACAATATTTCACCTACAAGGCCGGAGGATATAGCAAACGTAAGAGAAAGCGGTGTATTTGGTTGGACCAGCCTATCTGTCCGTATTCCGGCAGAGAACTGGCCGCTAATAAGAAGGTCTAACTATGTATCTTTCGACTTTTTGATTAGAGCTGATGATGTTGCAGGAGGCTTTGGCCATAATCAGCTTGTTTTACAAACAGGCGCAAGATTCCCCGGTGACGATCATTGGATGGGTTGGTGGGATACACGCAACGATATATCCGGTAATTCATTCCAAACCATAACAATCGACGGTGTAGAATTCTTACATGTAACACGCCAATTCCCTATAGGCAGTCATGTTCAGTTCCTGCTTAATACTTCTGCTACACTGCATCTAAATTTTATTGTGCAAGGCTTTAGGTACGGCGCAGATATTTTTATTGACAACATTACATTCACCACCGGACGTACCATACCGGAATCCCCGGATATTCCCGAAACGGATGTTGCAGTAACAGCAGTAGAAGTATATGCCTGCCCGTACAGGACGCATATGGCAGGCGGCGTTCTTCACATTGCCGCAGGGGCATCTATGCCGCTTTTTGCAAGAACTACCCCGGAAGATGCCACCAACCAATATGTATATTTTTGGCAACCAAGCAACTATGCAAACTCGGGGGCATTATTTGTTAACCGCGTTACAGGTGTAGTCACAGGTGTAACTACCGGATCTACCATTCACAATGTAACAACCAGATCTGCAAATATGGATATATTAAGCTCACCTCTACCTGTAGTTGTAACGTACGCTATTACAGGCTTAACACTTCCAATAGAATCGTTGACAATGGAAACGGGCGAAATTTACACCCTGCCCGCACCTGTCGTTACCTTTGCAGGCGGTGGCACCGGTATAAACACCGTTTTTTGGACTTCATCTGATGAGACCATAGCTACGGTAGACCGGTATGGCAACGTAACTACAATCAACGAAGGTACGGTTATAATTACCGCTGCGTCCAGGGTAGACTGGAGACAGTATGCAACCATTACAATAACAGTTCACGCTCCGTGATGAAATCTAAGTAACCGCTTTAAGGGGCGATATCCTGCTGTCTGAAACAGACGGTAAGATGTCGCCCCTTCACTATTGCTTACAAGTATAGTACAATGCTGTCATAAAACACATAGGAGGCCTGTATGAGCAACTGTGACGTTATAAAAATGACAAGCAGCGACAGCATTCATGGGTGCGTAAAGTGGACGGGTATGCCCCAAGTTAGGCATTGGCATTCGGATGTTGAATTTGTATTTGTAAAAAAAGGCCGTATAACTATTGAGGTTGACAGCAATGTCATAAAGCCTGAAGAAGGATGGCTTATTATAATTCCAAGCAACGTAATACATACATTTTTAGGAGCAACGGACAATAGTACCGTATACATCGCGCGTATACCTATAAAGGATTTTTACTTGTTAAAGCACTTGCAATCGGAAGCGGTCATACAGCTTTACAGTAGATATTTGTTAGTAATAAGCCCGCCCCACAGTTTTACCGACATCATTACCCAGCTGATGTTTGCAGACTACAAGGAGTATAATCAGTTATATGTATTTTCCAAGGTAATGGATTTAACTGTACAATTACTTGCGGCACCCGGTGTTATTACAAAAAAAATTGATGTAAAGGCAGCCGAGTCTTCCGAGGTTGCCATCAAAATCCGGGAATTTATTGACGCCCACCTGTTTCAACAAATATCCTTACCAATGCTGGCAGAACATCTTGGGTTTAGTGAAACCTATTGTTCAAGAATTATCAGGAAAAAAACAAATGTCGGGTTTTTGGACTATATTAACCATTTAAGAATTGGGGAAGCAATAGAGCTTTTGCAGAAAACCGACATGTCCATAACAGATATTTGCCATGCTGTTGGCTTTAACAGCGTCGCCAGTTTTAACCGTAACTTTAAGAAATTTAGAGGGGTTAGTCCAACAGAATTTAGAAAAGGCAAGTGGCACACCCCCTGATATCAGGGGGTAGAACCCCACTAAAAGGAGATTTTCATATGGCACATTTCTTTAAAGTACTAAGGGAAACATTTACAACATCCTTACCGCTTTTGGCAATTATGGTCATTGTCACGGTTTTTGTTGCCCCTTTTGAAGATACATTCAACTATGTACGGCTGAGTGTAGGCTATGTTGGCGTTATTGTTGGTCAATCGTTATTTTTGGTAGGGTTGGAAACCAGCGTACTGCCCATGGGTAAAGAAATTGGCGCATCTTTGATAAAAATTAAGAAAGCGGCATTTGTTATTTTCTTTGGCATAATATTTGGCTTTTTTGCTACCGTGGCAGAACCTGCTATGTGGGTACTGGCACGGCAAACCAACATGATACTTGAAGCCATAAACATTACAGTATTTGTGTTGGTAATGGGCTTCGGTATTGGCATTTGTGTTGGCCTTGCGCTGTATCGGATACTCAAAAATTTTAGTATCCGTGTTATTTTACTAATCCTATACACCGTAATTTTTATCTTAATTATTTTTGTGCCCCAGCAGTTTATTGCCCTGGCCTTTGACGGAAGCGGTGCAACAACAGGGGATATTTCCGTCCCGTTTATACTGGCACTTGGGCTTGGGGTATCCGCAATGCGCCGTAAAAACGGGCCGGACGGCAATGACGACAGTTTTGGAATTATCGGTATTGCCTCTGCCGGGCCAATAATTACAATTTTCCTTTACGGTATTGTGCTGCGCGTTATCCATGGCGGTATGCCACCGGAGTCTGTATACAACCCGGCAGATATGCCCACGGATGTAATGGTTGTTTTAGGCATGAGCCTGTCCGATTCTTTAGTTGCAATCGCGCCTTTGCTTGCAGCTTTTATACCATTTCAAGTTATCTTCATTAAAATGACAAAATCTAAACTGGTTCGCATAATGCTGGGCATGATTCCCGTGTTTGCAGGCCTGTTGACATTTTTGTTTGCCATCGACTTTGGTTTTGCTTTTGCGGGCGGCTACATTGGCGAAGTTTTTATGAACCCTACGCGTCCCGGGTGGTTCCGCTGGCTGCTGCCCGTTATCGGCTTTATACTGGGGCTTGCAATAACATTAACAGAGCCTGCGGTTACGGTTTTAGGGGACGAGCTTCAAGATATGATTGGCATAAAGCGAATGAAAACGCGAATGCTTTTGGCGGTAAGCATCGGCTTTTCTGCCACATTTGCAATAATAAAAATTATGCTGGAGATAAATATCCTGTGGTTTTTGATTCCATTGTACCTTGTGGCGGTTGTGCTGATGAAGTTTACCTCAAAATTGTTTGTGGGCCTTGCCTTTGACTCGGGCGGGATAGTGGGCGGCGCGCTGTCGTCGGCGGTACTAACGCCCCTTACACTGGGCATTGCCCAGGCCGTAGCACACAATGCCGGGCCATACGCCCAATCTGTTTTAACAAACGGGTTTGGCATTTTGGCGTTTATGTCTGTAACGCCGTTAATAGCTATACAATTGATGGGGATTGTGTATTCTATGCCACAACGCATGTAACACAATTGTAATGGACTTTCGGACATTTTCGTAAGGTTCTGTCACGCAGTCTCGTGTATACTGTGTGCAGGTTAAGAGGCACCACTCTTTGCAACTACCGCGTCCAACCGGCTCTAACGACAAACGATAGCTCCGTCCCTGCGTATATCCGGCTCTGACTGCACGTACTGCCACTGACAGCTGCTTTAAAACCTAACTATTGC
>JGI20163J15578_10000754_pt1 | contig 13379 bp, 15 predicted proteins | sample TergutCu122P1_FD_15578 | JGI IMG/M metagenome (IMG submission 15578)
TACGACCCGGTAGACTTGTAACGCCTTAACCCAAACCGGAAAAACACATAGCCGGGGATAAAAAACAGCAACCCTATCAGGGGAGTAAGCATATAAAAAACGCTGTCTTCCATGCCTAACAAATACAGCAGCGGATAGTACTGGAACAGGGCAAGAGGTATTATGAATGTAAGAAACCATAATACCTCTTTTCCGTATATGGAAAACGGGTACCGCCCATGGTCACGGCCGCCATATGTTAAAAAATTCATAAAATCCAACCCTTCCGTTGTAAAAAACGCAAATGTGGCCTTTATGCAAAACAGTGTGAAGAATATCAAAGTGCCGCAAACAATCATAAGGCACAGGGTAAGGATTTTATCCCAATGCCAGGTAACGCCGCTGTTGGGGATGGCCCAAAACAGTACAACCGCCGCCTGCAGCGTTGCACCAAGCCGTACAAAATGTATCCTGGAGGCTACTACTTGAAATATTGTACTCTTGGGCCTTATTAGAATACGGTCAAACTCGCCGTTAGCCAACATCCGCGGGAACTGGTCAAAACCCCGCCCAAACATTTCCGCAAAAGAAAACGCCATAATTACAACGGCAAAGCAAAGTAAAACTTGGCCGGACGTAAACCCGTCAACTTCGTGGAAAATATTAAACATAAAGTATACGCCCAAAAAAGTTGAAAACTGCATACAAAAATTACCGATGGTTAACAAAACGAAGGACCCTTTGTATTCCAACTGACTTTTCACGTGGATGGAAAAATATTTAAGGTATAATTTCAAGCCATTCACCCGCCCTGCACAATAACTTTTTTTAACGCGCGGCTCATAAAAAACCTGCCTGCCGCAACAAGCACAATAAGCCAAAAACACTGGAATATAATGCCCCTAACCGCGTCGGCACCGGCAATGTTGCCGCTGTAAATGCGCAGGGGCATGTTTTGCATTGCCGCAAAGGGAAGTACCTCCAGCACTGTTTGCAAACGTGACGGCAAAAACGGGAACGGTATAACCGCCCCGGTTAGAAACGCCGTGGCCGCAATTACCAGCACATACACGCCCCCAAAGGAAATTGTGTAAAAGATGGCAACGTACATAAGCATTGTAAACGACACGGTTACACCCGCAGCAAGGACCATAGACGGTACAAACATTATAAATTGAAAAATATCCGGTGGAAGGGACATCCCATAGGGCGCGGGCAGTAAAAAGACCACCACCAGCATGGGCAGGCGAAATACCGTAAACGCCACACGCCCGGCCCATGCCCGGGAAAACCAACGCCCGTACAAAGCCACAGGGCGCACAAGTTCATAGGCAATCGCGCCGGTTTCTACAGAAGTTTCTATTTCACTGTCCGAAAACACCACCGAAAATAAAATAAGCAAGACTTGCTGCAGCCACATGTAGGAAATAACTTCGTGTAACTCCATTGGGAAGTTGTCCGGGTTGGTGCGGTAAAATGCCAGATAAGCCAGCACCAGCATAAAGCCCCATGCAAATCCTGTAAATATCAGCGAAAGCATTACCATGCGGTACTGTGTGCTGCTTATAAACCGTATGCGGAATATGGCTAAATACTTATTCATGTACGCCTCCTTCCGGCCTTAACTGCCCGTGCTTTTGTAATGCCTAACCCCAAATTTCCATATAAGCATGGAAAAGCTCAAAAACAATGCCCCTGCCGGAAGGGCCAGCCAACCGCGCCAGGCATGCTCACCCCACCCGCCCATGGCAGACGCGGGGAAGTAGCTGATTACCAGCATTGGCATGAAAAACGTAAACAGTCTGCGCAGCACCTGCGGCATATGGTCAACGGGGATACGGGTGGTTTCGCAACTGGCATTTGTAAAAATATAAATCCAATCCGTTGCCCCAATGGTAAAAAAAGATACTCCGGAACACATTACAAAAACTCCGGCATACATCAGCATACCCCCGGTAAGTGCAAGGGCAAGGATTGCCACATTGTAAATTGACAGCCCAATCCCCAACCGGCTGCACGCCCACAACATAATCCCCATCCCGGCAAACACACGTGCAAGCCTGTGAATATGAAAGTACGATGCCGCAACCTGTGTAAACAGCGATTTGGGGCGCAGCAGCAGCCTGTCAAAATCCCCGCCGCGCACCATTCTGTATGGGAAATAGTCAAAACCCCGGCAAAGACTTTCCGCCAGCCCAAACGAAGTTATGGCAATGGAATAAATCAGCAGAATACGCTCCAGCGTCCAATCTCCAATGTTCCCAAAGCGGCTAAACATGAGGATAATAGCGGTAGGTTCCGAGATTACGGTGATAACAACCATCAAAAACATAATCCACCAGCCTTTATACTCCAGTTCTGACAGCAGGTGGAGCTTTATATATTTACGGTAAAGCACAAATTCCTTTAACATAGTTTACCCTCCCTGCACAATAAGATAATTTAGCCGCCGATGCAGTAATGCTTTGCCCAAAATAACGATAACCGCCGTCCACAACAGCTGCAGGCCAATGGCCCCAACCGCATCACCGGGCGGAATGGCCCCAACATACAGCCTGAATGGAATATCCATAAGCCCGGCAAAAGGCTGCAGCATTAATGCCCTTTGCAAAAAATCCGGCCACAAAGGAAGGGGAAGATAACCGCCGCTTAAGACACCGCCAATTATTATTAATACCCATGTAGGCCCTTCTCCCCAGGTTAAGCCCACCCTAACGGCAGTAAGCAGCATGGAAAAGGCCACGCACAATAAAAAACCGCTGCATACAGACAACAGGAATAATGCAAACCCGGCGGCGGAAACAGGCGCGGATATTCTTAGCGCGGCAGGCATTGCAATGGCCGCAAGCAATGTGATAACCGTCCGCCACGGGAAGCTGCCCACTTTATTGGCAGCAGCCTTTGCATACCAGTGGCTGTACAAATCCAAAGGGCGGCATAACTCCAGTGCTACATTTCCGCTTGTAATTGTTTCCCGCAGGTCATTGTCTAAATGAATACTGCCAATAAGGCCAAGTAAGCTTTGTACCAGCCATGCATAGGTAACAGCTTGAGCCAATGTAAGGGCTGTATCACCCGGGTTACCGTATGTGTAAAACACAGTAAACATCACCGTCTGCATCAGCCCCCAAAAAACGCTGATACTTGCATTCCCAAGTGCCGCCGCCCGGTATTGCAAACGCTCTGCCACGCGGATTTTGAACAAAGCCCCGCAAGCTTTAAACGTACGCCTCATAGGGCCATGTCCCCGTACATAGCCGCAATAACTTCATCTATATCCTGCCCGTCATAGGCGGCATACCGTTCCTTTAGCACATCCAGGCCCCCATCGTGCAAAAGTTTGCCGTGGCCTATTACCATTACCCGCTTGCACAGGGCTTCAATGTCGTCCATGTCGTGGGTTGTAAGCAGCACCGTAATGCCTGTTTTCATGTTTTCTTCCTTTAAAAATGCCCGCAACGCCAGCTTAGAAACAGCGTCCAGGCCAATGGTTGGCTCGTCCAGGAACAGCAATTGTGGCCGGTGAAGAAGTGACGCTGCCAGCTCGCACCGCATCCGCTGTCCCAAGGATAACTGCCGCGCCGGGGTTTTGAGAATATCCGCTATGTCCAAGGCCTTTGTAAGTTCCGCCAGCCTTTCCCGGTAATCCGCATTTTTAATGTCGTAGATGTTTTGCAGAAGAGAAAACGAGTCCCCAACGGGAACATCCCACCACAACTGGCTTCTTTGCCCAAAAACTACGCCTATGTTTGATACATGGGCTGTCCGCTGTTTCCACGGGATTCTCCCGTTTATAACACAAGTACCTCTGTCCGGGGTAAGTATGCCGCTCATAATTTTAACTGTGGTAGATTTTCCCGCGCCGTTTGGGCCTATTAACCCAACAAGTTCTCCTTGGTCCACAGAAAAGCTGATTTCCTTTAGGGCGTTTACAATTATTTTGTCCCGTATAAGAGCCCCTTTAAGCAGCCCCCATTTGCCTTCCGGGCGTTGGTACACGGTGTATTGCTTGCAAATGCCGGATAGTTCAATATGTGCCATATGTTTTGTGCCTCCTGCTTTTTAGTACGGGAAGCTTACATGTATTGCCGCCTAATGTAAAACCCCATATACTTGCCTGGCTTACTATGGGCACTTAAAACACGGAATGATATCTGATTTTTTATTATTTTTTGCAATTTTTGTTGACAAGTTGGCATTTGAGTGGTAATGTATATTTATCCTGAAGGCAAGAAGTCTTCGAGGGTTTTATTTCCTACTATCAAGTAGTGGGGAATTTTTTGTGTGGTATGAGAATTACATAAAAAAATGGAAAAAAATGAGAACAGCCGGGGATTATGTCCCGGCTGTTCTCATTTTTTTTCGCTTACCGTATAAAATGTGTCATAGCCGGTGGGTGCGGTTCCGGCAGCGGGATGTTGCTTTGGTGTTTACATTTAATCAAATATGCCATGTTATCCGCCAGGGTTTTCATAATGCGTACGCCCTCTTTATCGGCGTATACATCCTCCGGCGTGAAGCCGTGAATACCGTTCCAGTAGCAGGAAGATACAATTGGCATTTGCGAAATAGTAAAGTACTTGTTTAACTGGTCGAAAGTCGCGCTGTTGCCGCCGCGCCTGCAGCTTACAATTGCCGCGCCAAATTTCATGCGCCGCTTCGCCCAGTCTCCGCTGTAAAACAGACGGTCGCAGAAGGATGTGATTGCGCCGGTGGCACTGGCAAAATGCACGGCAGAGCCGATAATAAGGCCGTCCGCTTCTTCAAAAGCCGCCGCTACTGTGTTTACCATATCGTTATCAAATGCGCATTTACCTGCTGTAGCAGGCCGCTTACATACGCGGCAAGATGTGCAACCGACAATGGGCTTTTTGCCTACCTGAAAAATTTCGGAATCTACGCCGTTTTTCGCAAGCTGTTCCTTAATAATGCTAAGCCCTGTAAATGTACAGCCATTTTCGTTTGGGCTGCCGTTAATCATAATTACTTTCATTTGAAAACCTCCTTATTTCAAACTCAAACTCATGGGCAATGGGAATGCCGTCGCACCCGGTTAGGGGTATCTGCGGCTTTAGTTTTCTGGCTTCGTTTACTGCGTTAATGTGAACCGCTTTAAGGGCAAACCCAAACCGCTGATAAAACCTGATTGCGCGGGTATTGTCATTGGTGGTAATAAGCCAAACGCGCTTGCAGCCTGCATCATCTGCGGCTTTGATAATGGCCTTCACCAACGCACTGCCTACGCCCTGGCCTTGCCGCAAGCTTTCCAAAACAGTAATTTCGCAATTATCACCCGAAATATGAAATAGGCCGTAGGCAATAATCATTCCGTTTTCTACGGCTACAAAACCGGGGTGCGTACGCGTGTCGTGCAGCACCCCTCTTGTGACGATGTATGGGCCGCCCCAGTTTTCGGCAATTTGCCGCTCTACAAAGGGCCTGGTGCCTGCAGTAATGCGCTCGATGGATGAATACATGACAGTTAGCCCTTTTTTACGCCATAGCGGCCATAGGAAACCCGCTGTTCAAAAGGCAATTTTTCTCTTTTGCCGCCGTCACCGTCGGGCTTGCCAATGGGAAGCACTGCCCATAGGTGGAAATTTTCCGGCGCGCCTAATACTTTCAGCGCGGCTTTTTGCTTGCCTTCGTCAAAATACGGGCTGTCCAGCCACAGGGATACATAGTCCATGGCTGTTGCCGCCAGAAGCATATTTTCCACCGCGGCAGAATAATCTTCTTTTTCAAAGTTAACTGCGCCTGCCGGAGTTAGCGCGCTGTTTGTAAGTACTGCAATTGCCGCCGGGGCAGATTCAAGGATTCCCCAGCCCGGCGCGGCTTCGCACAAAGGGTCAAGAACGTCCCTGTTTGGCAGGATAATTAACTGCACGGTTTGCCTGTTGGCACCGCTTGGTGCGTCCAGACCTGCTTGGGCAATGCGCTCCAGGTCTGCAAGGGGCACGGGCGCGGACGAAAATTTTGCCTTGTGGGAATAGCGTTTTGATACAACTTCAAAAAAATCCATAGGAATTTTCCTTTCTATTTACTCTCTTTTTACAAGCCCCTTTGTGCGCCACTTACCAAACCTGTAGGCCAGTATGCCCAGCATGCAATTGGTGGTCCAGCCTGCCAAAAGGGAGAAAAACAATGCTTCCGGTCTGCCGAAAAAATGCACAAATAAGTAAGCTGTTGGTACGCGTACCACAATCGTATTAATAATCGCCGCCCACATTGGGGTAACGGCATCCCCCGCGCCGCGGATTGCGCCCCACAGCACCATGTTGACACCAAAAATTACATATCCAATGGCCAAAATGCGCAGCATTCGCAAGGCCATTACAATTACTTCTTCCGTTTCCGTAAACAGCCCGGCTATGTGGTGGCCAAAAATAAGCACTGCCGCAACCAGCACAACTGCTGTGCCAATGGTCATACAAATGCTTTGCTTTACTCCGCTGCTAAGCCTATCCAGCCTGCCTGCGCCCATGTTTTGCCCTGCGTAAACAGTCATTGCGTTACCGAAGGAAAAGTTGGGCATCATTACAAAGCTGTCTATGCGCATAACAATAATATTTACGGCCAAAAACATTGGCCCAAAGCTGTTTGCAAGGGGCTGGACAATCATCATTGCTATAGCAAAAATGGCCTGTGAAGCGGCAGTTGGTATCCCAAGTTTTAAAAGCTGGTTTGCGTATTCTTTTTTGGGGCGAAGGTACTTTAGGCTAAGGTCGAAAACATCGCGCATTTGCCCCAACCTGCGCAAGCACAAAAGGCTGGTTAAGCCCTGGGCAAAAACCGTGCCCACCGCCGCCCCCCAAACTCCAAAGCCAAAGCCCGGCATGGCAACACCGAACAGTGTCCAGGCCCCCGCTTCCGGGATTAGCAGCAAGTTTAGGAAAATGTTAAGTATACTTGTGACGGCAAGGTACAAAAGGGGCGAAAAAGCATCCCCCAAGCCCCGCAAAATGCCCGACAGTATATTAAAATACGCCATCCCCAAAATGCCCACCATAAGGACGGTCATATACAATACGCTGTCGTCAATAATTTCTGCCGGTGTATCCAGCAATAACAAAAGAGGACGTGTCACAAATGGCCCAATTACCATCATTACCACGCCTAAAATTGTAGTTAACGTAAGAGCCGCGCCTATGGTATGGGAAAGATCTTCACGTCTTTTTGCACCAAAATATTGGGCAACCATAACCCCCGCACCCATAGAGATACCCATCATAATAACCATAAGCAGGAAGAACATGGGAATACTGCTGCCTACTGCCGCTAAAGCGTTGTCGCCGACAAACCGCCCTAAAATAATGGCATCTGCCGTAGAATACATTTGTTGAAACAAGTTGCCTATCAAAAGCGGTACCGTAAAAAGAAGCAGGCTTTTCCATGGCTTGCCTTGCGTCATATCGATACCGGAAAGCATTTGCTTAAATTTAGAAAGTGCTGTAAATGTCAAACCGTTACCGCCTTAATATCGCCTGTACAAACCAATAACTTTGCCCAATACTTCGCAGTCCGGCACTATGATTGGCTCGAAATAGGAATTCGCCGGGCTTAAGCGAATGTTTTCCCCATCCCGATAGAACTTTTTAACCGTGGCAGAATCGTCCAGCAGTGCGACTACAATGTCACCGTCAATGGCGGTTTGCTGCTGCCGTACCAGTACTAAATCTCCGTTAAAAATACCATCATCCATCATGCTGTCGCCCTTGATATGCAGCATAAAGCAGGTGTCGTTTTTTACATAGTCGATTGGAATAGGGAAAGTGTCTTCGATGTTTTCTTCCGCCAAGATAGGTATACCCGCCGCTACCTGCCCCACGATGGGTACGTTTACCAGCTCGCGGGTACTGTTGTAAAAATCCTCTTCCAAAATTTCTGTAGAGCGGTTTTTTGTCGGCGAACGGCGGATGTAGCCCTTACGCTCCAGTGTCTCTAAATGGGCGTGTACGGTAGAAGTAGAGCTAAGCCCAACGGCATCGCATATTTCACGCACTGTTGGGGGGTATCCGTGTTGGCGTATTTCAGATTTGAGAAAATCCAGAATAAGTTTTTGTTTTGAAGTTAATGTTCCCGGCATGGGAATCTTCCTTTCTTTAGATGGAGTAGAAAGTACCATATGTATTATGCCAGCAAGGGCGGATAATGTAAACATTATTTATGATGTAGGAACTTTTTTGCGAAATTTACGTTTATATAAATGTAAAACAAAAACAGATGTGTAAAGGAGCAATTGACAATGAAAAAATCTGCAAAAATTTTAGTAACTTTAGGCGCAGCAGGAATGCTGGCACTAACTGCCTGCGCCACAGCGGACGTCGTAGATGAAATTGAAGCTATGTTTGGTTTAGCCCCAATCGCGGGAATTGAACCATTCGAGGCCGCAGGCGGCTACATGGACATAGAAGGCGGCCCGGCGTTACTTTCCCCGGAAGATCTCGACATGCTTTGGTCAGGTACGTTCGACCCGGAAACGGTGCAAATTATTATCCATGACGAAGCCATTGACGCCCCCACACCTTTTATAGACAGCCAAGCAGGTACCGTGATGCTGCCGCTTGTGGCTATTGCAGAAGCGTTGGGCTACACCGTGGCAGATGAAGGTGAAGAGGTAATAATCGGCCCGGGTACCATTGTTACCGCCGGTGTAAACAGCTACTCCCGCGGCAGGGAAGCCGCAAGAGAACTTACATCTGCCCCGATAATTGTAGATGGCGTAATGTTTGTACCGTGGGAATTTTTCCAGGAAATACTGTCCTACGCGGCCATGGCAAGTGACGGAAATATTATTTTCGCGCCTACTACCCCCTGATATCAGGGGGTAGCCCCTTTTCTGCGGTTACTTTAATATCTCTGCCACCATTTGGATATTTTCCAGCGGCTGGTCTACATATTTGGGGAACATCCCCACCATTACCGTGTCGATAGGCTTAATGCTGCGGTAAGTTTCTTCAAACGCGGCGCGCACATTTTCCTTTGTGCCGCAGCGGCGGGAAGCCCCCAGTACTTTAAAGGCGATACACGGCTTTGGCGTGCTGCGGATGGCTTCAAAAGCGATGGCCCGGTCTTCCTCAAAAAACGGCTCGTCAAATTGCGGGTAGCCGGAAATGGACGATGAAACCCGCTCTATCCTGCTAAGGTTGTACACGCAAACCATGTAAAAGTCTACGTCCCAGCCTTCTGCGTCCGCTTGTTTTACAATCTCCGGCATATGGGTACACATGCCCACAGCCAGGCCCGTGGCGCGTATGACGGCCAGCCTGTTTTGTATTTCGTCAATTTTCCCTTCCTTGTACAACGCGTCGGTGATGGTGCCGTGTAAGTAAATGGCCGCCGCGCCGTGCCGCTTACAGTTTTGTACATGGGTGGCGAAAGGGGCAAGCTCCGGCGCAGTTTGGGCAACCCAGTTCATTTTGCCGCCCTGGTTGCGGTACTCCCGCAGCAGGGCAATCATTTGCGCGTCGTTGCGGACAGAGAATGTCTTCATGCCAAGTTCTTCGCAGCGGAACATGGTCTTTTTGATATTTTCCATGGTAAAGTAGTTTAGCATTTCTTCGTTCATTTCATCTGTTGTGTGGGAATGGCCTTTAAACGGGTTGCCGCCCAATATAAGCCGTGAAACTTCTGCTGTGCTCAGGAAAGTTGTGGGTATCATTTCGCGCCTCCTGTTAAGGTATTGTACGTGTGTATGTTGTTGACATTGTACCATTGTGTACATGTGTGGTCTACAAATATCACTTACACGTCATTTGAGAAACGAAAATATTAATTGATGCAGGTATAACTACATGGTACAATGTGACAAAAACAAGACAACTAAGATACTCAACACAGAACGGAGTGCCAAAAATGTTAGACAAAGTTGAATATTGGCTGGAACTTTGTGATGATGATGTAAAAGCTGCAACGGCTATGTTTAAATCTCAAAACTATCTATGGACAGGGTTTATTTGCCACCTTATTGCAGAAAAAGCATTGAAAGCAGCGATTGCAAATATAACGAATGAAGTACCGCCTAAGATACATGACTTGCCTAAGCTGGCGGATAAAACAGCTATAAATAGTTATATTTCGGACAAACACAAGTCATTATTGCGCAAGCTGACACCTCTGCAAATTGAGGCAAGGTATCCAGAGTATAAAGAAAGGATTAAGGCCACTCTAACAGAAGGCTACTGCAAGGAACTGCTGGAAGATACGGAGGAATTTTTATGTTGGATAAAGTGCAAGTTAGGAAAATAGCAGAGCAATATAAAAATAGAGTATGCCAAGTTTATAACCCAAAGCAAGTAATTATCTTTGGTTCTTATGTGAATGGTGTTCCTCATTCAGAAAGCGACATTGACATTGCAGTAATTTTTGAAAGTGTTGATGGAGATTGGCTTGAAACTTGGGGCAACTTAATTGGACTGCGTGAAGGTATAAGTTTTGACATTGAAGCTCATATGCTTGACGAAACCTGCAATAAAAGCGGATTTTTAGACTATATCCGAGAAACAGGGGAAGTAATCTATAGCATCTAATATTTATAGAATAAAATTAAACCCATGAGCGAATACATCCTTCTCATGGTTTTTTTATATCAATTATTCCTAACTCGACAAGTTGATAGTCGAAATAAGTTGATGGGCAATTTCATATAATTTGACATTTGCGCGATAAATATGTTATACATTTTAAAATTTGTCAAAAGGTGGGTGGGTTTGTGAGGTACATAATTTGGAAAGTGAAAAACGCGTTTTCTAATTGGAAGTACAAAGTTGGGCGCACATTGTCAAACATAAAGCATGACTTGAAAAAAGTACGAAAAATCTTGTACGGCTTTGTTATTATTGCCGCTGTTATGGCTGTGGCAATAACAGTTACGCCTATAATTTGGCGCGAGGTACAATGCAGACAAAATAAACTTACCCGGCAAGAAATATTATACGATTTCGATTACCTGCTTACTGCAATTGAAGAAAATTTTCCGTTTTTGGGGATGCTCTACCGCAGAGATGGGGTGGACTTGCTTGCCATTGGGCAAGAAGTAAGGACTCAGATTGCAGAAGAAACCACAACCATGTGTATAAGAGATTTTTGGAACGTGCTGCAGTACGACTTTCTGGCCTATGCAGAGCAGATAGGACATTTGCATTTGCTGCACGAACCAAGGCGAGTTTGGATGGTTGACAACTTTAATTACATGAATGCAGACATGCCGGAGGGCAGCTACCTTGCGCGTTGGTGGAGTGTGGTGAGTAACCCGCCAACTCATCCTTGTTATTCACGTATTAATTTCCGTGAACAAGCAGACTCTCGGCGGCAGATGTTAAGCACGGAAATCATTAAAGATGGTGAAATAGCCTACATTCGTTTTTACCATTTTTCAGGTTGGATGAATGTTAATGAACAATCGGAATGGAATAAGTTTAACAGTGGCATTGCAAATTTCAACCATCTTATTATCGATCTCCGCGGTAACAGAGGTGGGAATCTGTTGATATATGAACATGCAATTCGTCCTTTATTAACTCGCAGCCTTATAATACAAATTAATTATTTTTATAAAGGTGGCAGTTATAACGTAAATTTCTTTAATCTTAGAGGATTATTTAACCGCCATGACGTTGTCAGGCCTACTATTCGCCGCCCATTCTGTGTTGATAACATAAATAAAAATGTACTGTTTTCTATAGGAAATGTTAACTACGATGTGTTAAGGGATTTATCGTATTTTGATTATATGGGGTCAGGATATCGCGTAGTTCGTAGTTTTTGTATGCGTACGCAACAGGAGTTTATAAGTCCTTTTAGTGGCAAAATATGGATGTTGGTAGATGAATATGTATTTTCTGCTGCAAATCAAGCTGCGGCGTTAAGTAAATATTCCGGCTTCGCCACGTTGGTAGGTGAAACAACAGGCGGCATTTCCGGCAATTTAATTTCCAGGTCGTCGGAATATTTTATCTTGCCCAACACAGGCATTATCGTGCGCTACGACCCGGCATATGTAACTAACAGGTACGGCCATCCATTGGAATATGGCATTTTGCCCCATGTTTTTAACCGTCCGGGGCTATGCGCGTTGGAAACGGTGTTGGAGTTGATAAGCGAGGGCAGTTACTAACTGATATGGGAAATAGTTGTGTTATTGTGACTGAAATGTCATCTTGTTTATGAAAAATGTATGTGTTACTGTAAACATGCAACAACCGAAGGAGGTCGTTTACGTGGTGAAAAACATCAAAAAATACGCAGTTAGCTTGATATTATCTGTTGCCATTCTGCTCGGAAGTGTTGGCAGTGTAGTAAATGCCTATGCAAGTTGCGAAAGTTATGAAATTGTGCAGCCTTTTGATTTTGATGATAAAGCCGAAGACTAACTGCTTTCACCTATTTCGATACTATATTTGTTTTTTGCGGTTAATTTAACATATTCAGCATTTTTATGTTCCATTAACGTTGTAAATGTGTCGTACGACTCTTTGAAGTGTATTTTAGCTTGTTCCATATCCCCGGTGAGGTAGTAGAATCTCGCTTTGTTGTACCGGAGTTCTCCAATTACTTTATATTCTTTTGCCTTTTCACAAAATGCGATACCCTCTTCGATAACACCGAAGGCTTCGTCGTAACGATCTTTAGACAATAAATTGTTAGATAGGTTGAAATAGACTGTGGCCATTAACTTGTTTCGTGTGTTGTAGCATATGGAACTACGCTTGAGAGACGCAATTAATGCCTCATTAATTTCTATTGCTTCTTCCGGTTGGCCTAACTTTGCTTTTACAACCGCCATAAGCTTAATGATACGATACTCATTTATGGTAAAATTTGGCTCATTTACTTTTTGACAATTAACAATGTTGTCCTTTGATAAAACTTTTGAAGTAGTTATACGCAAAGCTTCGTAAAGCATATCCAGAACTACATTGTGGTCTTGCGTTACTTTAAATGCTGCATTAGCTTCCAGCAGCATAAGTGCCTGCGTGATAGACGGAATGCTTGTGTTGCAGTAATCCTTATCTTTCAGTTCTTCCAGCTTGCTGTTGTAAGCCTGGTGGTTATTAACAAAACCTGCGCTCCAAATTTCTTCAAAGTCGTTGTTGAATTGCCTTAAATCGTTGTCATACAGCAATGCTTGAAACTCGGCAATATTAACACCAAGTACCGACAATAGCCGGTTAAGTACCTCCGGGTATGGTGAATGAGTACCTTTTTCAATACGCATCAGGTGCCTGACAGTGCATATTTGATCCAATGTTCCGCTTTTGCATAATTCTTTTTGCGACAATTGCTTTTGAGTTCTTAATGATTTAATAATTGCGCCAATGCTTTTTCTGTTGTCTTGAGGTTTCATAGATATTCTCCCTTGTTTCCTCCGCTCCACCAAAAAAAAAGGGGGGGGGGGGGGA
>JGI20163J15578_10000755_pt1 | contig 13375 bp, 11 predicted proteins | sample TergutCu122P1_FD_15578 | JGI IMG/M metagenome (IMG submission 15578)
CCTGTTATTCCGGATTACAATGACAGCTTGGAAGATGCTCGTAAATTCGCACAGCTCATAAAACAATTCGGACTAAACGAAACGGAACTGCTGCCTTTTCATCAATTTGGGCAAAAGAAATATGAGTCCTTAGGTATGCCTTATGCTTATAGTAAGCATAAAACATTATACCCTGAGGATTTACAAGACTACCGCAATGAGATCGAAAAATCCGGAGTACGCAGTAATATTTAGTTTCGATATTTAATTAGCACTACAACGAACAAATTAATTTTCGTTTAGAGTGCAAAAAAAAGTATTAATAAACAGCAGCAAGAAACAAAAATATTCTTGACAAAGATAGCTTCAAAATGTACAATGTTAATAATTAACATTGCGGTGTGAATTGTGAACATTGAGGTTGTTGGTTTGAACGAACGTCAAGAAAAAATTAAAACGCTGATAAATGAAAGCGGAGAAGCGAAACTTTCAGAACTTGAAAGTTTATTTCCAAATTATTCGTCTATGACAATCAGGCGTGATTTGGAAAAACTTGAATCGCTTGGAGAGATTATCAGAACACGTTCCGGAGCGAAATCAATAGCACATTTGTCAAGTTTGAATGAAGCTTTATATTCTGAGCGAGCACGAGAAAACATACTTGAAAAGGCCGGTATTGCAGCGAAAGCACATGGACTTATTACGCAAGGCTGTTCCGTGTTTTTAGATACAGGAACAACTGTGACAGCACTGGCGAAGTTACTAAAAACAGATAAGCTCTTTATTATCACCGCTGCGCCGAATATAGCTCTGGAATGTGTCAAGAATCCCGATATATCTGTATTTATGGTAGGCGGACAATTAAGTAAAGGGAATTTATCATCGTCAGGTATCAATGCACTTAGTTTTTTAGATCAAATTAACATAGATATTGCAGTTATGGCGACTTCCGGTATAACCAAACAAAACGGTTTTACTTGCGGCAATTATGATGAGAGTCAATTAAAAAGGCGAGCTATTGAGAAAGCTTCGAAAGTCATTTTAGTGATGGACAGTTCGAAGTATGGAAAGAGTTTGCCTTTTACTTTTGCTGAAATATCTGATATTGATGTTTTGGTTACTGATAGCAAGATTGACAAAAGCTTTTTGAAAGAGCTACAAAAATATAAAAAAATTGAGGTGCTGATACATTGAAAACTAAAGCAGTAAGATTGTACGGGAAAAGCGATTTGCGCTTGGAAGAATTTGATTTACCGCCAATCAAGGATGATGAAATTCTGGCAGAAGTTATCTCGGATGCCATTTGTATGTCCAGCTATAAAGCTGCAATTCAAGGTGCTGACCACAAACGCGTACCTGATGATATTGCAAAAAATCCCACTATAATCGGCCATGAATTTTGCGGAGTGCTGCTTGAAGTAGGTGCAAAATGGCAAGACAAATTTAAGGCAGGGCAAAAATTTGCTATACAACCTGCGCTCAATTACAAGGGCTCGCTTTACGCACCGGGCTACTCATTCAAATATATCGGTGGAAGCGCAACTCATGTGATTATTCCTTCCGAGGTTATGGAAATGGATTGTCTGTTACCATATAATGGCGATGCGTATTTCTATGGCTCACTTAGCGACCTATGAGTTGCATTATAGGCGGCTTTCATGCGACTTATCATACAACCCCGGGCAGTTATGAGCATAAGATGGGAATTGTAGAAGGTGGCAACATGGCTTTACTTGCCGGAGCAGGTCCGATGGGACTGGGAGCTATTGACTATGCCATAAATTCTGAGCGCCGTCCGAGTTTGTTGGTAGTTGTAGATATCGATGATGAAAGGTTGAGTCGTGCGGCAGAAATACTCCCAGCCTCAACCGCTTTGAAAAAAGGTGTTAAACTTGTTTATATGAACACAAATTGCGCAGATGAGCTTCTTGCTCTGACCGATGGTAAGGGTTACGACGATGTGCTTGTGTATGCTCCTGTTGCGTCACTAATTGAATTAGGTGACAAGATAATGGGGAGAGACGGTTGTTTGAATTTTTTCGCAGGCCCCACAAGCCCTGATTTTACTGCCAGGTTTAACTTCTATAATGTTCATTATGCATCAACACACATTGTAGGAACAAGTGGCGGAAATACAGACGATATGAGAGAATCCTTGGAAATGATGGAAAAAGGACTTATTGATCCGGCTGCAATGATTACACATGTTGGCGGAATGGATGCAATAATTGACACAACCTTAAATCTTGAAAAGATACCCGGAGGGAAAAAACTCATCTATACACATATCAATATGCCGCTCACGGCCATAGATGATTTTGATAAATCAAAGGATCCGAAAATACAAAAATTAGCCGAAATAGTAAAGAAAAACAACGGTCTTTGGTGCGCTGATGCTGAAAAGTATATATTGCAAATTTAGCGTAGTTTAGCGTAGTTTAGNGTGATGAACTNAGGGGAGATTGAGAAATGAAGAAAAAAATAGCAATCATAGGTGGAGGNCCCGGTGGTTATGTCGCTGCTATTCGAGCGGCACAATTAGGTGCTGANACTACCTTGATTGAGCGCGCTGAGATTGGTGGAGCCTGCCTAAATGTGGGCTGCATACCCACAAAGACCTTGCTTCATACAGCACATGAAGTGCATGCNCTTAATATNGGTGCTTATGCCGGACTAAAAGTGGATAATGTACGCTTTGATTGGAGTGAACTGCAAAAGCACAAGGTCAGTGTTGTAGGTCGATTGAAAAGCGGTATAGAAAGTTTGCTCAAAGCAAACAAGGTGAAAGTTATACGCGGTAGTGCAAAATTGATTGATGCAAACACAATATCTGTTGTTTCAGACGGCAAGGAAAGCAAGATTACTTCCGACAAAATTATTATTGCGACCGGTGCGGCTCCCACAGAAATACCCAACATACCTGTAGATGGCGATGCCATCATCAACAGCAATCATGCACTATCACTCAAAGAATTGCCGAAATCAATGGCAATAATTGGAGGCGGTGTCATAGGTTGTGAACTTGCACAGGTTTATGTGAGGCTTGGGTGTGAAGTGACGATTTTTGAAGCAATGACACAACTCTTGCCGGGGTCAGATGCCGATGCTGCCAAACTATTGCTGAAAGCACTTGAGAAAGATGGCGTCAAAATACACCTCAATGCTCGGATTACTACAGCAAAAAAGACTTCAAAAGGAGCTGTAGTCACTTTTGAAGCTATGCAAGGTGAACAAGTCGGTAAAGATGCGCAAATCACAGTGCAAAAATTACTTGTAGCTGTAGGTAGAAAACCTGTTCTCGGCAACTTGGGACTTGATGAAGTTGGTGTTTTACACGAAAATGGATTTATCAAGATAAATGACCAAATGCAGACTAATATTGAAGATATTTATGCTGTTGGGGATTGTAACGGGCAAGTTATGCTTGCGCATGCGGCGTCAGCTCAGGGGGTTGCTGCTGTGGAACATGCAATGGAACATCCCGCTTTTTATAACAAAGATGTTGTTCCGAGTTGCGTCTACACTTCGCCTGAAATCGGTGCAGTCGGCATAACGGAGCAACAAGCAAAAGAGCGCGGAATTTCGTACTACGTTGGGAACTTTCCGCTAATGGGCAACGGTAAGTCTCTTATAGAAGGTTATACTGACGGATTTGTGAAACTTATTTTTGAGAAAGAATATGATAGTCTTATAGGCGCACATATCATTGGGCCGAGCGCAACGGAACTCATAGCGGAAGTAACGCTTGCTATGAATATGGAGGCAACTGTAGACGATATTTTGGCTACCATACATGCTCATCCAAGCGTTAATGAGGCAATAATGGAAGCGGCGCTTGACGCTAAAGGTGGAGCGATTCATTGGATGTCAAAGAAATAATGACTATAATTATATTTATAAAGAAGGATGTGTTTATATGGCAACTGCTGTAATAATGCCACGACAAGGACAATCGGTCGAAAGTTGTATAATTACGGAGTGGCACAAAAAAGTAGGCGATAAGGTTAACATAACAGATATTTTGTTTTCATATGAAACAGATAAATCGACATTTGAAGAAGAAGCCAAGGTGAGTGGAGAAGTATTGGCGATATTTTTTGAAGAAGGGGATGAAGCTCCGTGTTTGGTTAATGTTTGCGTTATAGGTGAGAAAGGTGAAGATATATCTGCGTTTGTGCCTGAAGGTTCGGCGGATTCTGCTCCGACGGCGGTGGATGAGCAAACTTCGCAAGCTGTGGCACCTGCTACACAAACAGAAACTGATAGTAGGGACGACCGCCCTCGGTCGTCCGTTTCGGCTACATCCGGCGGGCGAGTGAAAATTTCTCCGCGTGCGCGTGTGATGGCAGAAAAGAATAATGTGTCTTTGGAACATGCGGTGCCATCAGGTCCGGGAGGACGTATAATTGCGCGCGATATTCAAACGCTCATTGATAGCGAACATATCGGNTCAAAAGGTGCGGGTTTTATTTCNCCTGCTNCGGNAANCNTAGGTTTACCGAAAAANCAATGGGAAATAGTGCCGTTATCCACTGTGCGAAAGGCNATATCTAAAGTCATGCACGCATCACTTGCAAACAGCGCGCAGCTTACTTTGAACACATCGTTTGATGCGACAGATATATTTGAGTTTCGTAAAAAGCTAAAGCAAGCTATGGGAGACTCTGAAGTTGCTGCTGCCAGCATTACAGACATTATTGTTTATGCTACATCTCGAACACTGCTCAAACATAAAAGTCTAAATGCTCATTTTCTAGCTGATGACACGATGAAAGTATTTGCAGATGCGCATGTNGCTCTTGCTGTAGATACACCGCGAGGACTGCTTGTTCCAACAATCTTCAACGCAAATAATATGAACTTACTGCAATTAGCTGCGGAGTCAAAAAGATTGCAAACCCTATGTGCACAAGGCACAATCAGTCCGGATTTACTTCAAGGCGCTTCGTTTACGATATCTAATTTGGGAACGATGGGTATAGAATCATTCACGCCCATACTTAATCCTCCGCAAACCGGACTCTTAGGGGTATGTTCGACTATCGAACGACAAAAAAATGGTGTATCTTATCCTGCGATGGGCTTATCGCTAACTTACGATCATCGAGCCTTAGACGGTGCAGATGCGGCAAGGTTTTTAGTAGACTTAGTAAAATATCTTGAAAACTTTTTCGCTTATACTGTACTTGATCAAACGGCTGTAAACTAAATTGAAGTATTAGGAGGAACGTTTTAATGCCAAAGTCGCAATTACTTGACCCCTCGGTGGTGAGGAAAAGCGGTGCTGTTAAGTTTCAAGATATTCCGGTAAATGCATATAATAAAACAATAAAAGAAGAAAAGAACAATTTCAAAAAAGAAGATTTTTTGCGTATTTATCGTGATATGTTCATTATACGTGAATTTGAAAGCGCTCTTTATTCCATAAAAACAACAAATGCCTACAACACTGTTGAGTATAACAATCCCGGACCGGCTCATCTTTCTATTGGGCAAGAAGCTGCTGCCGTCGGTCAAGCTTACATACTTGACAAAGATGACTTCATTTTTGGCTCGCACAGATCTCATGGTGAAATACTTGCTAAAGGGTTGAGCTGCACACACAAAATGAGCGAAAAAGAACTTGTTGATATAATGAGTAGGTTCTTTGATGGTGATATACTGAAAGTTGTAGAGAAAGATCAAGAAAATGAAAAAGAACTTGCCATTGACTTTCTTCTCTATGGCGCATTTTCAGAAATATTCGCAAGATCGACAGGATTCAACAGAGGTCTTGGTGGCTCAATGCATGCGTTTTTCACGCCTTTTGGAATATACCCCAATAACGCAATAGTGGGTGGGTCGGCAACTATTTCAGCAGGTGCTGCTTTGTACAAAAAGGTAAATAAACAAAAAGGTATTGTTATCTGCAACATAGGTGATGGCTCACTGGGTTGTGGACCGGTATGGGAAGCAATGCAGTTTTCGGCGATGGATCAGTACACAAAACTTTGGGAAGAAGACTATAGAGGCGGACTTCCGATACTGTTCAATATATTTAATAACCAATACGGCATGGGCGGGCAAACCGTTGGCGAGACGATGGGTTATGATATTTTGGCGCGTGTCGGAGCGGGAGTTAACCCTGAGCAAATGTATGCAGAGCGTGTTGACGGCTACAATCCACTTGCAGTCATAGAGGCTATGAAACGCAAAAAAGCCTTGATTGAAAGTGGAAAAGCACCTGTTCTTTTAGATGTGCTGACCTACAGACTTACAGGTCATTCTCCATCTGACAGTAGCACATATCGTACCAAAGAAGAAATTGATTTATGGGCAGACCAAGATTGTGTGCATACTTTTGCGGACAAATTAATTGAAGCAGGAGTTGCTACAAGGGATGCTATTGATACAATTAACGAGAGTGTAGTAAAGCGTTTGACAAGACTATGCGGTTATGCAGTAGATTTTGAAACATCTCCGCACTTCCCGGTTCACGACATTGAAAAATTGATGTTCTCAAATGAAAAAATTGAAAAGATGGATGATCGCAAACCCGATTTGCTGATGCCAAAAGAAGAAAATCCACGTGTGAAGCAAATTGCGAAAAAAGAAAGATATGGTTTCGATAGTAACGGAAAACCATATTCAAAAAACAAAGCCTACCAATTACGTGATGGATTATTTGAAGCAATCTTCGATAAATTCTGCACAGATCCGACACTTGTTGCGTATGGTGAAGATAATAGAGATTGGGGCGGTGCGTTTGCGGTTTATCGCGGACTAACAGAAGCTCTGCCGTATCATAGATTTTTCAACTCTCCAATATCAGAAGCGGCGATTGTTGGATCAGGTGTTGGATATGCCATGTGCGGCGGCAGAGCAGTTGTGGAGCTCATGTATTGTGACTTTATAGGTCGTGCGGGTGATGAGATGCTAAATCAGATATCAAAATGGCAAGCGATGAGTGCCGGCGTGGTGAAAATGCCGGTGGTAGTGCGTGTGTCGGTGGGTTCAAAGTATGGCGCTCAACATTCGCAAGATTGGACTTCGCTTATTGCACATGTTCCCGGCATGAAATGTGTTTATCCGGCTACTCCATATGATGCTAAAGGACTAATGAATACGGCACTTGCAGGGTCAGACCCGGTTATTTTCTTTGAAAGTCAGAAGATATATGACATAGGAGAACATTTCCACAAAAACGGCGTGCCGGAAGATTACTATGAAATCGAAATAGGTGAGCCGGATGTAAAGATAGTCGGTAGTGACGTAACGATTCTTTCAATAGGGCCAACACTCTATCCCGCTGTGGACGCTGTCAAAACACTTGAAGAAAAATACGAAGTATCCGCAGAACTTATTGATGCGCGTTCAATAATACCGTTCAATTTTGAAAAAGTGATTGAAAGTGTTGAAAAAACAGGCAGACTCATTTTGGTATCGGATGCTTGTGAGCGTGGTTCTCATTTAAAAGACTTCGCGCAGACGATAACAGAGGTTGCATTTGATCACCTTGACGCGCCGCCTGTAGTGGTGGGTGCGCGCAACTGGGTGACGCCTGCGTATGAGTTTGAAAAAGACTTTTTTCCACAATCTGATTGGATAATTGATGCCATTCATGAAAAGATAATGCCGCTGAAAGACCATGTGACGAAAAATGATTTTTCGAATACGGAACTTCTACGTCGCAGTAGGGAAGGAGTTTAATATGAATATTTGGCATGATATTAGTGAAGATAGAATTCAACCTGAGGATTTTATTGCTGTCATTGAGATTGAAAAAGGCAGCAAGGTAAAATATGAAGTGGATAAGGATACGGGTATGCTTATTATGGATCGCATACTTCATACTTCAACACATTATCCGGCGAGTTATGGGTTTATACCTCGTACATATGCGGATGATGATGATCCACTTGATGTACTCGTGCTTTGTACAGAGCCGATAGCGCCTATGTCCATGGTGCGTGTGTATCCGATTGGCGTAATTTCCATGATGGATAGCGGCAGTTTGGATGATAAAATTATTGCAATACCATTCAATGACCCGACGTATAGTTGCTATAGGGGTATTGAGGCCTTGCCTTCACATATTTTTACCGAAATGAAGCATTTTTATCAGGTGTACAAGGAGCTGGAGAGTAAAGAGACTGTGGTAGATGAAATTCGCGGGCACAAAGAGGCTGTGAGAATTGTTAAAAATGCGATTGATAAATATAAAGAGCTCAAAGAAACATTGTAAACAAATTCGGGGGTATGTGTGTTGCAGTTTATAGAAACTGAAAGTACAAACGCTGCTTTTCATTTTTCGGTTGAAGAATTTTTAATGCAGCGTTTTCCGTTTGAGTCGAGTATTATGCTTTGGCAAGATGAGAAATGTGTGATGCTTGGCGCAAATCAGGTTGCGCCNCAGGAAGTTGATATGAATTGCGTAGAGCGGGAANGTATAAAAATTGTGCGCAGATCAAGTGGGGGAGGAACTATCTTCACTGATATGGGTACGATTTTGTATACCATGATACAGCCGCATAAAAAAGACAGCCAAGTAAATCAGATCGCCGAGGAAACGATTGTTTCTTCAATCGTTGAGATACTTAACAAAATGGGGGTTCCTGCTGTTTTAGAGGGGCGTAATGATATTCTTGCCGATGGTAAAAAGTTTTCGGGAATAGCGCAGCATGTGAAGCATGGTATGCTGTGTACCCATGGTTCGATTTTGTATGATACGGATTTGGAACTGCTTTCACAAGTGCTCAATGTTGATGATGATAAAATTCGCTCAAAGGCGATACGCAGCGTGCGCAGTCGAGTGACAAACATAAAAGATTATATCGGAGTTTCAACACAAGTGTTTCGGGAGCAGCTAAAGCAAAATCTTATTCATAAATTTGACGCACGTGAGTATAAGCTGACTGATGATGANCTTCAAGAGATAGAAAAGATATGCCGCGAGAAATATGAAAATCTATCATGGACCTTTGGGAGGTCTCCTGCGTTTTCTTTTAGTAACAGCAAGCGGTTTCCTGAGGGTAAGGTAGAGGTGTTCCTTGATGTTAAAAAAGGTGCTGCGCAGTCGATTGCGATTCATGGAGATTTTTTGGGTGTTATTCCAATCCGCGCACTGGAAGAAAAACTGGAAAACCTTCCGTTTCGGTATGAAGATTTCAATGGTGCATTGAGCGAGGTAGAGCTTCAACCTTTTATCGGAGGTATTTCAAAAGAGCAGTTATTGTCATGCATATTTGAGCAGGGGGCGATGGAGTTATGAAGAGAAAACCGGAATGGCTCCGCATTAGGAGCGTTAGTAACTCTAATCAAGATGATGTTGCGNATATACTCCGAAATTTGAATCTGAATACAGTTTGCAAAGAGGCAAACTGTCCTAATTCTATGGAGTGTTTTTCGCGCAAGACAGCAACATTTATGATTCTGGGTACGGCATGCACTCGCGATTGCCGTTTTTGTAATGTGCGATATGAAGAACCTTTACCCATAGACCCAAGTGAACCTGAAAGAATTGCTAATGCAGTTAAGAAACTGGACATGCGCTACATAGTGATAACCTCTGTCACCAGAGACGATTTGCCGGACGGTGGTGCGGGACATTTTGCANACGTCGTAAAAGCGATAAGGAAAATCAATCCAAATACAAAAATNGAGGTACTAATCCCGGATTTTCAAGGTTGCATTGATGCGCTGAAAGTAGTAGCAGACTGCTCACCCGATGTCATTAGCCACAATATGGAAACAATAAAAGCCCTATATTCACAAGTGCGTCCGCAAGCGGAGTACAAGCGATCATTNGAGCTTTTAAGGAATATAAAATGTTTAAATTCTAATATTCATTCAAAGAGCGGNATTATGCTTGGATTGGGGGAAACAGCCGAGCAAGTCTATGAGCTATTTGATGATTTGCGGGAAGTTGGTTGCGAGTTTTTGACGATAGGACAGTACCTTGCGCCTACGTCTAAGCANTTTCCGNTACANGAGTATATTGAGCCACATCGTTTTGATGAGTATGGAGAGACAGCGAGANAAAAAGGCTTTTTATTTGTTGCGTCCGCTCCACTCGTGCGAAGTTCGTACCATGCCGATGAGGCGTTGGGGTGAGTAAAATGAATTAACAAATCATCTAAACAAATCATCAAGTGTGACTTCTGATTGAACAATTCCGGAACTACTGTTTTTTATGATTCCGTANGTTGTTACCATAGTTAAATGAATGGCTTTCTTGGTTTTGGTTTGGGCTTCAAACACTGATATCCTGTTGCGTAACTGCATTTCTTCTTTTGATGATATGGCGTATTCTGATTTGCTATACTTAATTTCACAAAGATTAATAATATCGTCTTTTCTATCAATTAAGAGATCTATCTGTGCACCGGGCGAGAGACCTCTACTTCGCCATGAAGAAATTTCCGTTGAAATTGCAGTTAGTCCAAGTGCTTGTTTTATTTGTTCGCAATGATATAGGCAAACTTGCTCAAAAGCATAACCTTTCCAAGCTGATAAGCTTGGATTTTCCAAGTTACTTGTCCAAAACCTGGGGTTTTTAGGTCTTTTCCCTCTAATAAAACGCAAGTGAAATAGGCTGAACGGATCAATTAGTTGATACAAGCATAGGTTTTCAAACATCATATAGTTAGGATATGAGCGGATAAAGCCACAAAGTTCAAGTTCTTCTAAAACTTGAGACAGCCCACCACCTGATGATAAACCTGTTAAGTTGATTATTTCGTCTCTTGTAAGCCCTTTCGCTTTTGAACCTATCGCAGTTACAACCTTTATATACTTTTCAGAGTTTTTGAATAGGGCGGCGTATAGTTCCTCAAACTCGCCACGCAACATCCCCTCCTCTGCAAAACAGAGCGCATCCACATTTTGCGGCAAGCTAAGTCCTCTGCCGATTAAACTATAGTAATAAGGGACACCACCAAATATCATATAGGCTTCACATATTCTATAACGCCCGAAGTCAATTTCCTTGTCCTTGAGATATGCTTCTGTTTCCTTTAACGTAAATGGAAGCAGGCGCATTCTACGTGTCACTCTGTTGTAGAGTCCTCCTCTACTTTTAAGTATGTTTTTTACAACCCACGATGTTGCAGAGCCGCATATGATTAAGAAAATATCTGTCCGTCCGGATGCCCACCCATTCCAAAAATGTTCCAGCGCAGTAAGAAATCCGGATTTTTGAGTGTCCATCCATGGCGCTTCGTCAATAAATATCACTTTTCTTTTTGATTCGCTCAGCTTTTCCAAATTTTTTCTGAGTAGCGCAAATGCATCAAGCCAATCTGATGCATTATCACCATTGTCTCCAAAGTTCTTTTTTATGGCAAGATTCCATGCTTTTAGTTGTTCTTCCTTTTTCCCGTTTGCCAAACCGGTTGCATAAAAATCGAAATTTCCGCTAAAGTATTCTCTTATTAGGAAAGTTTTACCGACTCGTCTTCTTCCGTACACAACAAGAAATTCAGGCATTCCCGAATCGTAATATTGCTTGAGAGCAGACTGCTCTTTTTCGCGACCAATGATTCTCACAAACAATCACTCCTGTTATATTTCGCCAAAACATGGTGGTTTCGCTATGTTTTGGCGAACAATAAATCTTGTGGACAAGAATATCATGCCCATAACCAATTGTCAAGAACTCTTTGTAATAGTGGGGTCAAACGTGGGTGAGCATGAGGTGGTGGTTTTCGAGGAAAATGTTTTGAGTTAAAAATACTTCGCCAAAACATGGTGATTTTGCTATGTTTTGGCGAAGTATTTAGAGAACGGTGCGATCTGTAGCACATTGCTGTAAAAAAGGCAAGAACAAACCTGCGGCTATTGACGCAAAGTAGTGGGTTAATCTTTATATTCTAATTCCCAGCCTTTAAGAGGCAAGCGTTTGATTGCGCCGAATAGTTTGCTTCTTAGATCGGGGTAGGTCATGCTTAGTGTTTTTAGTAATGTCTTTACTTCCTCACGTTTGCTGACGCCATTCATCGGGCATGGATTATGCAAAATTGGCAAGTTCAAGGATTTCGCAAGATCTATGACGGCGGCTTCGCTGACGTATAGCATTGGTCTTATCTGCGTGGTGTCTGTTCTGTCCAAATATGTAACCGGCTGAAAGCAATGCAAACGGCCCTCAAAGAGTAATGATAATAAAAATGTTTCAATTGCGTCGTCATAATGATGTCCCAGCGCAATTTTTTTTATACCTAATTCAGTAATTACAGTTGACAACGCACCACGTCGCATTTTTGCGCACAGTGAGCAGGGATTAGTTTCATTTCTGGCGTCAAATATTATTGGTGCGATATCTGTATGACGTACTGTGTACGGCACATTTAACTTATCACACAATTTTGCAACAGGGGAGAAGTCCGCATTACCAAAACCTAAGTCAAGGGTGATGGCATGAAGTTCAAATCGTTTTGGGAAATAGTTGCGCAGATTTGCCATAGCGTACAGCAAAGAAATCGAATCTTTACCACCCGAAACACCAATGGCGATTGTTTCACCATCAGCAATCATGTCATAATCTTCGATACAACGGCGCACGAGCCCTGCAAATTTGTTGTTTTTCATATTGATTCACCCTATTGAATTTTTATTTTGAAAGTGAGCATTTGGGAGTAAATGAGAGAAAAAAAGAAGAAACACGAGAATGCAGGTTTGTAAAATGAAATATGCGAAAATAAGTGTTGACACTGGTTGTCGCATATGGTATATTTCTTAGGCGTCCGATTGGGACGCATTACTACGCTTATTTTACACGGAGGAAAGAAAATGTCAACTACACTAGCAAAAAAGGAAACCGTTGTTCGCAAATGGTATATCCTTGATGCCGCCGGAACGCCATTAGGGCGCACTGCTGTAATAGCGGCAAATATCTTGCGCGGCAAACATAAACCCGACTGGACACCCAATGTTGATTGCGGAGATTTCGTTATAATAATCAACACAGCCGACGCTGTGCTCACAGGCAAAAAACTTGAGCAGAAGTTTTATCGTCGTCATAGTGGCTGGGTCGGCGGACTAAAAGAAACAAAGTATAAGTATATTATGCAGCAACGCCCGGACTTTGCGATGTCACAAGCTGTTAAAGGCATGATGTCAAAAAATACGCGTGACCGTTTAGCACTCAAGCGACTTCGTGTTTTCAAAGGTACGGAACATATCCATGGGGCGCAAAATCCTGTTGTTTGGGAAGAACCTAAAGATTTAGTTACTGTAATTGATGAAAAAGCAGTTGCCGAGAGAAAAGTGGTAGCTGAGAAAAAAGCGTCGGCTGAGAAGAAAGCACCGGCCGAGAAAAAAGCACCGGCTGAGAAAAAAGTAGCAACTGAGAAGAAAGTAGCAGCCGAGAAGAAAGTAGTAGCTGAGAAGAAAGTAGTAGCCGAGAAGAAAGTAGCGGCTG
>JGI20163J15578_10000756_pt1 | contig 13364 bp, 14 predicted proteins | sample TergutCu122P1_FD_15578 | JGI IMG/M metagenome (IMG submission 15578)
GCAACCTTGCGCAACACGTCGTATGCTATACGAGCCTCGTGATATCGCATTTCGGCATCCAGAGAAGCGTCTTTGTCAGGGTGATACAGCTTCGCCACCTGTCGAAATGCCGAGTGTATTTCCTCCTGAGTCGCCCCGCGCTGAAGCCCAAGCGCCAAATAGTGTTTATCGTGATTTGTCATTGGCTGCGAAATTTCAGCTTAAGTAATACGACAGCGTCTTCATAACTTCATTTATGACTATGGGTTTGCCTAAATGCCTGTTCATGCCGGCCTCTATGCATTTTTCTACGTCTTCTCTAAAGACATTTGCTGTCATCGCAATGATAGGTATTGTGGCTGCCTGAGGCACATCAAGCGCCCTGATCATTCTGGTAGCTTCCAATCCGTCAACCTCCGGCATTTGCATATCCATGAGGATTAAATCGTAACGCTCAGGGTTCGCGGCAAAAGCGTCAAACGCTTCCTGCCCGTTTATCGCCGTGTCTATTTTTATGTTTGTTGGCTCAAGCAGCGTACATACAATTTCAAGATTGATGTTGATGTCGTCAACAAGCAGTATGGTCTTTCCGGAAAAATCGTCGCTCAGTTCATTTCCTTCAGCTGATTCAAATTTTGCTCCCTGGGTATCCGCAGTTGATCTAACATAATCCGGGATGCCCAGGCTCATTGTAAAGAAAAAGCAAGATCCTTTTCCTGTTTCAGATTCTACCCAAATGTCGCCGCCCATCAACTCCAATATGCGTTTTGAGATTGCCAGACCTAAACCGCTGCCGCCATATTTTCGTGACGTACCGGCTTCCGCCTGCTGAAAGATATTGAATAATTTGGCCTGCTCCTGCTTGGACATACCTATTCCGGTGTCTTTTACATATATTTGTATAGCGCATGTAGTGTCTTGCATGTCCAGCAGCGTTACGTTGAACGTGATATGGCCGTCTTCGGGTGTAAATTTCGTCGCGTTTGATAGAATATTGGTGATCACCTGAGCCAAACGCTGGTCATCCCCAAATAAGACTTTAGGAATGGCGGGGTCAATTTCAACGGAGAAATGGTGTCGCTTGTCCTGCATTTTAAGTGTTATAACGCTCATCACTCTGTCCAGCATTTGCGCGAAGTCAAAAACTACGGGGGATAACTCCATTTTTCCCGATTCAATTTTTGATATATCAAGGATGTCGTTTACGATGGCAAGCAAATACGTCGATGCGCTTTCTATTCTTTGAAAGGCGTAGTCCTTGCGTGTCAAATCTTTTTCGTTTTTTCCAATGGACGTCATGCCAATAATTGCATTCAATGGAGTGCGAATTTCATGGCTCATGTTGGACAGGAAATCGCTCTTGGCTTTACTGGCCGCCAAAGCTTCTTCGCGTGACTGATTGAGGTCGGTTACATCGTGAAACATCAGCATAATTCCACTGGTGCGTTGCTCTGCGTCTTTCATCGGAACCAGCAGGCCGGCAAAATTTTCTACCGCGCTGCCTTCGTTTTCATCGAAACAAAAAGTTACGTCAAAAACAGCGGGGATATTCGTCTGGATTACGTTATCACTTTTCGAGAGTAATTCTTCATGAGACGCGCTATCGAGGAAACGGGAAAACACATCTGTCAATGTATGACCTAACACCTCGGCCGCGTTTTTAAACCCTGCTTTGGTAATGAAATATTCCGTACAAAACTCAACTCGACCTGTCTGGTTCAAAAACAAAATGATACTGGGCGAATTGGCGAGCAAGAGCATCAAATATCGCTCTCGTTCCCGTTGGAGAAACGTACTGGCCTTCTGTTGGTTCAGGATTGTAGTGTACGCCGTCTTTTCTTGAGCGATGGCGTTCTTTAAATGAACAATTTCACGGCGAAGCTTACGATTTTCACGTTCAAATTGAGTAAGCTTCGCCTGTGTGTCGAGATCTTCGTTTATTTTGTCTAAACCAACTTCTTCCATCCCAATCTATTGCCTTCTTTCACATAGAAAGCGGTCGTTTTTACAGAACGCAGGCACAAAATGTATAATTGTGAAAACGATTGTGCAATTTTCCATCCTGGCCGCGCATTGGGCAAATTTCACCGCCTGAATACCCCATCATAAAGGGGCTTCCGCTGGCGGTAAGTTTTTCTGTTATCAGCCGAAGCTCTCTTTCCTGGTCTGGCGCAAGCATGATATAGCGGGTTACGCACGGAAGAAGCAGGGTTGCCTGCCGGTCTTTACAGTCCAGCACCTGCTTTAATCCAGTTTCGGCGGACTCAAAGATACCCTGCGCGTCAATGCTGCCCACAGCGACAGACGTGCCAGGCGGCATTTTGCCCCCGGTTAAAACCGAGCCATCTTCAAAAAGCGTATAAAAGCCTAAGGCCACCGCCTCTTCTGAGTCGTCATAGTACACCATAATAGGCGTTGTCGTGATATTTTCTTTGGTTATGACCAATCCCATGTTGGCCAGGAACTCCAATAGCGGCAAGTCATTGATTTCATACAAAATTGCCCCCTCGCTCTTGGTAATGATGGCGCGGTTGCTGCCAATATTGCGTTCAGGAATGGAAGATACAATAAATTTGGGTTCGACCGGCCCATTCAGAAACATCATCGCAACGCCCTTTGGCAGGTTTTCGCCGTTACAAATAGTCTGCACTGTTTCATAATTGAAATCCATGTTGTTCGTGATGGATCCCCACATCGGGATTCCGTGGCAGGCTTTATCCATAGCGTCGACAACTTCATAGCCAGACACATCTCGAACGTAGGGCATAAAGGTCAATATCATAGCCGGATCGCTATCGACCTGTCCGCGGATGTGATTAAATGTACGGTCAACCTCGGCTGTGTAATTATCGCTATTGATGCTATTTGTCATTCCGGCAGTAAAGGTAACGTCATCACTGGTAAGTACGGTGAGCGTCAGATCAAAAAGACTGTAGCCATGCTCATCCGCGCTAGCCATCGAAGTCATTCCAATGACGCTGAATGGCAGTTCTTTGCAAAGAGCCGCAACTACCCCGCTTTCTACAAAGTCCATATGGCAGAAAATCAAGCCCCCCGAGTTCTTTTTTAGAGCAATTAAATCAATTTGACTTTTGATTTCATTGACAGCCTCGTCAATGTAATCAATCTCCGAAGTACGGGCAGTATACATTTTAATCATAAATGAAACCTCCTTATCTTCAGTAGCCACAGTCGATTTGAAATTGATTATAGGTGAGGCGATTTTTGCGAACCACCGCGACGTCAGCAAGAGGAGCAAAAACAACAAAACATATACATCAATCGCGAATTGGCATCAGGTATTTCAATCTGCACGTACAGCCATTGAATGACATACGTTGAACAATAGATTTCCATTCTATATTTAGATTATATCACTTAAGGAACCAGGGCAAACGCGCCCTAGCTCACTGTACATCAAGTGCCTTACTTTGGGACATTTCCCGCAGGGCGCTAATACCCAGCGGAACGGCGAGAAGAAATGCCCCTACGTCAGCGATGGGCTGACTCAGCTGGATACCGAGCACTCCAAATAAAGGCGCCAAGGTAAATAAAGTCGGCAGCAGAAATAATCCCTGCCGTGCCAAGGCGAGTAGGCTTGCTTTGAATGCATTGCCAATGGTCTGCAGCATCATGCTGATCAATGTTACCCAGCCCAGTAACGGGAAGGTCACACATTGCATACGGAGCGCCACAATTCCGATACGAATTACTTCCGGATCATCTCGAAAGGTGGCAATAATCTGTGGAGCGTAGTAATAACCCAGTCCCGCAAGAATCACCAGAACAGCAGAGGAGGTTTTTACGCAAAACCAAAGGCCTTTTTTCACCCGATCGTAGCGTTTAGCGCCGTAATTAAAACCACACACCGGCTGAAAACCCTGTCCGAAGCCAATCATGGCGGAATTAGCGAATAATGAGACTCGCTGCACTATGGCAAAGGCCGCTATTACCTCGACGCCATGCCAGCCGGCGACGTGATTCACACAGATGACGGCAATGGCGGCGAATCCTTGCCGGAACAAAGAAGGCAAGCCTCCTCTTAAAATTTGCTTGTAAGAAGCGAAGCTAGGTGAAAAATTTTTGATGTCGATACGGATGTTACCCTTGAACGAGCAACATGTCAGCAAGATACAAAAAATGACAAATTGGCTGAGCATCGTCGCCAATCCCGCGCCGCTCACACCCATATTGAAGGTAAATATGAAAAGAGGAGCCAGAGCTACGTTAAGAACAGCGCCGCTTATCATCCCCCACATGCCGTAAAATGCGCTGCCCTGAAAACGCAGTAAATTGTTCAGCGTAAACGAGCTGGCCATCCAAGGAGCTGCGAGGAGAATGTAAAAGAGATAATCGTAGGCGTAGGGTAGAATTGTTTCTGTAGCTCCTAAAAATCGAGCGAGAGGTTCCAGAAAAACAAGTCCACAGAGCGCAATGATGCCACCCGTAATTATGGAAGACAAAAAACCGGTTGCTGCCATTGCGGAAGCCGCTTCCCAATTTTGTGCCCCCATCTGCCGCGAAACGTAGTTCCCGGAGCCGTGTCCGAAAAAGAACCCTGTCGCCTGGATGAGTATTATCAATGAAAACGATACTCCCACCGCTGCGGTGGCGTCAGTACCAATTAACCCCACAAAGTAAACATCAGCCAAGCCGTAGAGCGCCGAGATCATCATCATTGCGATGGTGGGGATCGCCAAAGTACAGACTAGCTTCTCTATCGGCGCTTCGGTCATACGGATGTGTTTTTCGTCGAGCTCTTTTTTATTATCTGTCAAAGCATCAAACATCCTTCATGTGCAATGCTTCAGGCAGCAGCCCAGTTTAGTCTGCGTCGTCGGTAGGTGTGTCTACGATTGCATCGTCTTCAGGTAACGGGAAAAGGCTGGGGTCTAAGATATTTATGGTAGCCCTGCTAAGCAGGCCGCGGGCAAAGTCAGTCACTGCCTCGCGTTCCTTTTGCTGCTGCAAAAGTAATCGAATATCGGCGCTCACTTCATCGAATGGCGTTATATGCTCTTCGATTCTCTCGCTTTTGACTCCTACGGCGAAGTTGTCATTGGCTATTTCAAAAACCGGACTGACTGCGCCGATGTCGATGCCTCTCATTGGCAAAAGATAACTGTCGAATGCCACGTCTGAAAAAAACACGGGGTCTTCCATAATGTGGATAATATCTGATGAGACTACTTCGTCATGAGACATTGCTTCGTCCCACGGATACCCTTCAACAAGGAGCTCCCTTAACTTGTACGCCCCTGCCTCGGAAGAAAAGCGCGCCAAATTCACCCTGTAACCGGGAGGCTGGCGAAAAAGCAGAGCTTTTATGCTGTCATAGAACTCTATAGCCTCGTCTTCTTCGACTGTAATTATTCCGATGGACTCTTCTATAAATCTCTGCCTGGTCATCTGTTGCGCCAAGATTCTCTTGTAATCATCCAACCTTAATCCCGCTCGTTCGAGGTGCAGGTGAAATAATTCCCTGGTAGCGAACGCTTGGTCCATATGCTCTCTCATGGCCTGTTCAACTTCCGCGTCCGTAACTGTAACGCCGCTGTCTCTGACCTCTTGGGCCAACTGCAGTTCCATAGCGTACTCTTCAAGAACCGCCTGAAAATCCCTAGAAGTTACATCTCTGATGCCCAAAGTGTCCACTCGCCTCTGGAGGTTTACGTACAGCGTAGAAAGCATAAATCTTCTGCCGTTGATCTCAGCCACCACACGATCGCTCCACGCACCGTTGGGTGTACCGGCATCACGCGAGATGGATCCATACATCAAAAACGAAGACAAGATAAAAGCTGTAGCTACAATGATCATAATCCAGCGCATTTGTGTTCTCAGTTTATTCAGCAAAACAACCATCTTCTTTCGGGTAATTTATTCGTTATACCAAATACTCCCAATTATACCTGAAGACACCGCGTTTGAACGATATGCTCAGCGTACCTGGACTAGGACGTATTAATTGCCCATTTTTTCAATCTTGCATTTCTAAAATTTTCATGGCTTCACATGCCACTAGACATGCTCTTTCTTCCCCGCCTTCATCGCCCCAGCGATCGAGCACTCGATTGGCAATTACAGACAGCACTGCCCCCATGCGCATACCATGTAGGTACCCGATAATATACTGGGCCGACGTTTCCATTTCTATATTCGTTACTCGGGCTTGTTGGAGGTCAGGAATAATTTTTTCCGCGAAACTGGGCCAGTAGCCTCCGTCAAAAAGAGGCCTTCCCTGTCCGATGTAAAAAGAACCGACTGTGCAGCACAGCCCTAAGCCGTAACGAACCCCAAGCTTTTCACAGGCTTGCATCAACGCCATAACGACCCGTGTGTCCGCAAAAGCCGGAAATTCAGGCTCAACGTAAGACGAAGAAGTTCCGTCCTTGCGCACGCAAGCCACTGGAATAATCAGATCGCCGAGATCGTAATCCGACGTGATGCTGCCGGTAGTTCCAACACGTATGCAGGTGTGAACGCCTAAAGTATTTAGCTCATGTATGCATATTTCTGAGCTGGCTCCGCCTATACCGGTGGACGTTGCAGCAAGTTTCATCCCCTTATATGTGCCGGTCATAGTCTTGAATTCTCTGTAAGACGCGACCTCCTGGACGTCACTCCAGTTTTTCGCTATCACACTTGTGCGTTCCGGCGCGCCTGGCAAAATAACGTACCCAGGTACATCGCCATGCTTCAGTTTAAGGTGATATACGCCATCGTTATGAGCTTTCGGCGCACTGGCGCTGACGCTAACACGTTTGCCTATTTCGTTCATTTTTTCGCCATTAATAATCTGTCGAAGAAAGGCGATTTACCGGAGACGGACAACGGTATACCCATGATCATTTTATATTCCCCTAAAAGTCCAAGCGATGCAGCGGCCTTGCCGATAGTAAACATTATCCTGTTGTCTACTCTGTTATCTGAGACGAGAGCCACCGCTGAGCCCAGTGCTATGCCAAGATCAAGCGGCGTGAATATACACGTACCTCCGGTATTGGTGCACTCTTCACAAGTCTTAAAGCCGCACAGGCCACACCTTTCGTTGAGTCCTCTGGCTCCATGTTTTGTCCCTACAAGTATCACAGCTCCACTTACATCCACGTTACCGGCGTCTCTTACGAAAAAACTGCCTGCTTCGCCCAAATTTTCACCGATGCTACGCATTTCGTCGGAGAGTTTTTTCTTATCTTCGCCCGTCAATATTGCTGTTTCCAAGTGATCGGTTCCGCGAGCCTTGGGAGCAGTACGTATTGCTGCGCACACACTGTAAGCCAGATTCAGGATAGCCTGCTCTTCTGCTTTCTTAGAGTCAATGATCATAAAAAGTCCCCCTCTTCGTATAGAATTATTTTTCGCCTTCGTCAATCTGAAGGAAAGCCAGAAATGCCTCTTGAGGGATTGAAACCCTGCCGATCTGCTTCATACGCTTTTTACCTTCCTTCTGCTTCTCCAACAATTTGCGTTTTCGGGTAATGTCGCCGCCGTAGCACTTGGCGAGCACGTCTTTTCTTATGGCCTTGACATTGACTCGTACTATTACTCGCTTGCCTACTGAAGCTTGAATGGGAATTTCAAAAAGTTGGCTTGGGATCAATTCCTTTAACTTGGTGACTGCTGCGTGTCCACGATGATAGGCCGCGTCCTTGTGGCAGATAAAAGAGAACGCATCAGCAGCCTCTCCGTTAACCAGTACATCGACACGTACCAATTCAGAAACGCGAAGCCCTATAAATTCGTAGTCAAGAGACGCATACCCGCGTGTCTGAGATTTCAGTTTGTCGTGAAAATCAATAATGAATTCTGCTAAAGGCATGTCGTACATAAGGCGTACTCGGTCCGGCGTGAGGTAGTCCATGGCTCTGTAGACACCACGCTTTTCCTGGACAAGTTGCATGACCTTTCCTACATATTCGGACGGCAAAAACACAGATAGTTTAATGAATGGCTCGCGAATTTCCTCTATCCCCCCCTGCTCTGGGAAATCGCTCGGCCGATGAGCCTCTACGACGTTTTCTCCTTGAGTCATTATCTCGTAAACAACATTAGGCGCAGTTGCGACAAGTTCGACATCAAATTCGCGCCTCAGTCGTTCGCGCGCTACATCCATGTGCAGGAGCCCTAAAAAACCACATCGGAACCCGAATCCTAAGGCGACGGACGTTTCAGGCTCGTATATAATGGCAGAATCATTGAGGCAGAGTTTTTCTAGCGCGTCGCGTAGTTGAGGATAATCATCGCGCTCTACTGGATAAAAACCGCAGAATACGACCGGTTTAACTTTGCGATAGCCAGGAAGGGGCTTATTTGTAGGTTTTCCAGCGTCGGTAATTGTGTCGCCTACATGCGCCTCTGCCAAGGTTTTAATGTTGGCAGCGATGTATCCGACTTCGCCTGGCCCAAGTTGATTAACCGGCGTGAAGCTCGGTCGGAAAATTCCTACTTCGTCCACCGGATATCGTACGTTTGTGGCCATGAAAAGGATGTTCTGCCCGGCCCGCAGNGTTCCGTTAACCACGCGTACATAACAAATNACGCCGCGATAATTGTCGTAAACCGAGTCAAAAATCAGGGCTTCCAACGGAGCTTCAGGGTCACCCTCTGGAGGAGGTATGTCTNACACGATTCGCTCAAGGATTTCATCAATACCGGTNCCGTCCTTGGCACTGCACAAGGCTGCGTTTGTTGCGTCTAGTCCGACAACTTCAGAGATCTCTTTTTTTGCGTTATCTGGACGAGAGGATGGAAGATCAATCTTATTTATTACCGGTAAAATTTCTAAGCCTTGCTCTATTGCCTGATAAGCGTTTGCGACTGTCTGAGCTTCCACTCCCTGAGTTGAGTCTACAACCAGAAGCGACCCCTCACATGCCGCCAGAGATCGCGACACTTCGTATCCGAAATCTACGTGTCCAGGGGTATCGATTAAATTTAGGATGTAGTCTTGTCCGTTCTTGGCACGGTAATCCATGCGAACAGGAACAAGTTTAATGGTGATTCCTCTTTCCCTCTCTAACGATAGCGAATCCAAAAGCTGTTGCTTCATATCACGCGATTCCACGGTTTTAGTTCGCTCAAGCAAGCGATCCGCTAAGGTCGATTTACCGTGATCTATATGAGCAATGATACAAAAATTTCTTATGTTTTCATGTTTCATGTCGCAACTCCGTGATAACAAAAAAGGGGCTTATAGGCCCCTGCAAAATACAACCGGCCTCTGCCGATTACGCCAATTTTGCTAGCGCGTCTAGAACGATCTGGGGCTCGAAGGGCTTGACTATGAAAGCACTAACTCCAACGCTCTTCGCCTCCATCACTACAGGCAAAGCGGAATCGGAGCTTATTAGTACAATTTTAACACCTGGAACAAGGGCGCGTATATGGGCAATAGCTGCCATACCATCCATCTTCGGCATGTGAAAATCCAGCGTCACGATATCCGGCAAATCTGGCGGAGGTAAAGCCTTAATTGACTCTATACCTTGTTCACCATTGAAGGCAACGCCCACAACTTCGTATCCGGCCTCATGCATGATTACGCGCAACATGTCAACCATGAAATCAGCGTCGTCAATTATAAATATTTTTTTAGACACAATTCAGGCCTCCGCTTTGCCGCTCTAACGGCTTCAAAACTCAGCTCTAATATGCTACTAATCATGCTATTCTACAACAGCAAGCGAGCAAAAAAAAGCCCAGGGGGCAAAAAACCCTGGGTAGTATAGATTTCTGCTGAATATTACTTAACCTCGACTTCAGCGCCGGCCTCTTCAAGTTTCTTTTTGATTTCCTCTGCCTCGTCTTTCGCGATGCCCTCTTTGACCGGCTTAGGAGGACTATCTACAAGCTCCTTAGCTTCTTTCAAGCCGAGGCCGGTGAGTTCACGCACAACTTTAATTACGTTAATTTTATTTGCGCCGGGGCCCTTATATATAACGTCAAATTCCGTCTTCTCATCTTCGACTGCCGCGGATGCACCAGGCATTGCCATCATAGGCATCGCCATTGCCGGAGCAGCGGCAGAAACCCCAAATTTGTCTTCAAGAGCCTTTACCAGTTCGGAAAGTTCCAGTACCGACATTTCTTCTATAGCCTTGATAATATCTTCGCGAACCATATTATTTCCTCCTAAATTAAAATATCTAAAAATGAGATGCTAAAATTTATGCTACTTTATCCTTCTGCTCTTTGATTTGATCAAGGCACGTTACAAGACCGCGCATCGTGCCCGACAGAACTGTAACCAATCCAGTGAGAGGAGCCGCAATAGTTCTTACTACTTGCCCGATGAGAACATCCTTCGAAGGAAGATCCGCTAGAGCCTGAACCTGAGAGGCATCCAAAATAGTTGTCCCAAGAAGACCACCTTTCAAGAAGAAGGCTTTTTGGTTTTTCTCTGAGGCATAATCCCTTAATACTTTCGCCACAGCTACAGGGTCTCCGTAACATAGTGCGTAAATATTAGGCCCGACTAGCATGGAATCGGGAAGGCTTGCCATTCCTTCCTCTTTCATAGCTATGGAAATAAGGGTGTTTTTTGTAACCTTCAGTTCACCATTAACTTCGCGTGTCATAGTGCGTAGTCGGGTGCTCTGCGCAACTGTCATACCACGATATTCTCCTACAAAAATAGCCGCGGTTTTTTTCAGTTTACTTCTCAAAAGGCTGACCTGTTCATACTTAATTTTTGCTGGCATACTTTCACCTCCTTATAAAATAAAAATTTCCAAAAAAAAACCTTGACCACGTATGGTCAAGGGACGCAATTAGAACCTCTTAATGAGAGAGGTTTTTACGTTTCCTCAACCTCGGCAGGCCTTTAAATTTCGAGCTGAACTCGAAAATCCCTGCTGTCTACGGCTGTTAATTAAGAAGCAATTTCTTTCGTAGCGGCTAAAACATCTACTGCAATTCCAGGCCCCATTGTAGGAGCCACAGAGATACTTTTAATATATGTTCCTTTGACGGAAGATGGCCGCGCCTTAATGATCGCCTGTATCAATACTTTAGTATTATCAAAGAGTTGCTCAACGGTGAATTCTTTCTTACCTACTGAATTATGAATAATACCCGCTTTGTCTACTCTAAATTCCACACGTCCTGCTTTGATTTCTTTCACTGCATCGGCAATTTCAAATGTGACTGTACCTGTCTTAGCGCTAGGCATGAGGCCGCGTGGCCCTAAAATCTTCCCTAAACGCCCAACTGTTTTCATCATATCAGGCGTAGCAACGACAGCATCAAATTCCAGCCACCCGCCTGCGATTTTTTGAACAAGATCCTCTCCGCCTACAACATCCGCTCCTGCTTCTTCGGCTTCTTTGACCTTTTCACCGGAGGCCAGAGCTAAAACTCTTTTTGTGATACCTGTGCCGTGCGGTAAACCAACTGTACTGCGCACTTGCTGATCTGCATGGCGCGGATCTACGCCTAAACGAACGTGAACTTCCATGCTTTCATTAAATTTCGCGGTAGCCAGTTCTTGAAAAAGAACAATAGCTTCTTTTAGACCATATTCCTTACTGCGGTCGACCTTCGCTGCTAATTCTCTGTAACGTTTACTCCGTTTCATAATAGCTAATTGACCTCCAAAGTGGTAGTAGCGGGCTTAATTGGCCCTTCCACAAAACTACAAGTATTCTTTAACTCTGGATTTCCACACCCATTGATCGTGCTGTACCCTCAATCATACGCATTGCTGCTTCGACATCATATGCGTTCAGGTCCTGTTTTTTAAGCTCTGCTATTTCCTTCACTTTAATTCTAGAAATTTGCGCAACTTTTGTCTTGTTGGGTATACCAGAGCCTGATTCGATACCAGCGGCTTTTTTTATAAGTACGCTAGCCGGGGGTGTCTTCAATTCAAATGAAAAACTTCTATCAGCGTACACCGTAATAATCGCCGGAATAACCATTCCTGGTTGATCAGCCGTTTTTGCATTGAATTGCTTGCAAAATTCCATTATGTTGACGCCATGCTGACCTAATGCGGGCCCAACAGGCGGAGCCGGCGTTGCTTTTCCGGCCGGTAGCTGCAATTTGACCTGTCCTACTACCTTTTTTGCCATAAAACTAAATCCCCTCTCAACAAACAACACTCTATAACATGCGTACACGTAAGAGTGTTTTTACCCTAAATTCGCATTCAGATCTTATATTTTTTCCAGTAGTAAATATTCTGTTTCCACGACGGTTTCACGTCCAAACAAGCTTACAACAAATTTGACTGTACCCTTTACGGGAACGATATCGACCACAGGGCCTACCTGTCCTTCTAATGGTCCGCTCTTCACTTTGACGGTATCGCCTAATTTCAAGTTTATCTCAACTTTAGGCTTGGCCTGTTCTTTGCCGATACGTCCCATTATTTCCCGCATTTCTTTTTCTGAAAGAGGCAGAGGGTAACTTCCTGCCCCAACAAAACCTGTAACACCTGGGGTATGTCGCACTACGTACCAAGATTGCTCGTCAAGAAGCATCTCAACTAACACATAACTTGGATAGAGTTTTCTCGAATTTTTACGACTTTTTCCGTCCTTTACAAAAACACGCTCTTCTATAGGAATAAGGACGCTGAAGATACTATTCTCCATCCCCATAGTGGCTATACGTTGTTCCAGGTTTGCCTTTACGCGATTTTCATAACCCGCATATGTCTGTATGACGTACCACTGACGTTCGTCTTGTGCCTCCATAAATAAACCTTCGAATGCTAAAGTCGCTCTTTAAATCACCGGGAAAAGATGCCAAAAAGCCAAGTAAGTATAGCATCTAAAATCCCGAGATAAACGGAGACGACGAGAGTAAATAAGACAACAGTCAGTGTTGAATGCCATATTTGCAGTTTCCCTGGCCAAGTTACTTTTTTTAGCTCGGCCCTTGCTTCCCGCAAAAAAACCATACCAGGTAAGGACCGTATTATTTCTTTGGACATTCGTTGGCCTCCAGTCAAGCCTTGGTATAATAATCTTCATTACACTATAAAACAAAATGGCAGGCCCGGCAAGAATCGAACTCGCAACCCCCGGTTTTGGAGACCGGTGCTCTACCATTTGAGCTACGGACCTATGGTTAAACAAACAAAGTGCATTCTACACTACTTCGATTCCTTGTGCAATACAGAGGCCCTGCACCATTTGCAGAACTTTTTTATTTCCAGCTTTTTGCTCTGCTTTTTCTTGTTTACCGTTGTAGCGTAGTTACGCCTTTTGCACGTAGAACAGACTAACCCAATTATGTCGGCCATCAGCCTCAACATCCTTCCTTGCTATTTCTGCTGCGATGATCATTGGATTCTTGATTCAAATAAATTCAACATCAATCTGAGTAGTATATCACAGATTTATTTGTGATATACATAAACCTTCTGTTTTTTCATT
>JGI20163J15578_10000757_pt1 | contig 13362 bp, 9 predicted proteins | sample TergutCu122P1_FD_15578 | JGI IMG/M metagenome (IMG submission 15578)
ATCCAATACACTGATGTTTCTGGAAAGTCCCGAAGAAATCGTCCGATACTCTCTTTGGCTTCTTTCTCTTAAAGCATTAATCTGAGAATTTGTTGTGTGCACAGAAATAATGCTAATCAAAGAAAAGAGAAGAATAAGGAAAAGCAAAAGGGTGGCAAAAAAAGTTTTTAACCTCATCTGCGTACCTCTAGGCGATACCCTAGTTTATAAAGGGTCTTGATATGCTCCTCCCATCCCAACTTACTTCTAAGCTTTTGAATATGAGTGTCCACCGTTCTGGTATCCCCACCATAATCATAGCCCCATGCCAATTCCAACAACTTGTCTCTGGATAAGGCAATGTTCTGATTGGTGATGAGCACCTCTAACAGCTCATACTCTTGAGGAGACAGATCAATGATGGAATGATTCACCTCCACGGTTCGACTTTCTAGGTCAACAACCACATCACCTAGAGTGAAGACGTTATTGTCTTTTTTCGTTCGTCGCAGAACCGCCTCAACTCTTGCAAGCAACTCTAGCATCTCAAAAGGCTTTACAATATAGTCATCTGCCCCTAAGGATAACCCGTCAAGCCTGTCTTCCAACCCGTCTTTGGCAGTAATGAAGATGACGGGGGTTCCTTGGATTTTTTCAATCACCTGAAAGCCATCCATTCCTGGTAGCATAACGTCTAATAAAACTAAGTCAAAATTATTTTCCGAAACTAAATCCACCGCTTCTGCTCCATCAAGAACTTGAACAGAGGTATGTCCAACAAGCTTTAAGTTCTTTCCAATAAGTTGACTAATGGACTTGTCGTCTTCAACGATTAAAATATGTGCCATTCAACCCTCCTTTTATTACCCGCTGTATTGATGTGGCGTTCCATGTAAGATAATGCTATATCTCTCTTACGAATATCAATCGAATTCCAGTTTCTGTTAGAATCCCTTGAATCATACATGTTTTTCGGACTTTACACAATATGGGTTGTAATAAAACGCAGTTTTTTTGCACTATTCGTCGGAAAGGGTTCTTCCGTTTTCTTAAAGCAGCTTTCTCGTACTACTCGGTAGAGTACAACTTATAAAATATCTTTTAACACTTCCATCATTATACAAAGGAAGTGTCACAAAACTGTCACAAAGTTGTCATGAAGTTGTAAATGTTGCTCCATCGAGTAAGAGGCAGCTTTCAGCTTTTCTGCACATCAAAAGAGAAGGCTTCACTGAAAAGCCTCCTCTTTCGATGTACTGAATAAGTATTCTACCTTAAAGAACCTTTTGATTCTTATTGGTTGTTTAAAATTAACATCATCTCATCTAACTGTTCCATCTGGAACAAACTGTGTCTGGAAGTAAACTCGTGCCAGTGATATCCTTCCACTACTGGTCGAGTAGCAACAATATGCCTCTCCCCAGGAAAAACAGTATCTGCATGGAACAGAATTACCATGTCATCGCCCACTTCTAAATCCCCTTTTAAACTTTCAACCACAGTAACATAATATAAATCCGTAAGTCCCCAATCTGTTACTGCTTGTTCCGATGCCAATCGTCTTGGTTGACCGATTTCCACCACCAACACATAAGGTGATCCTGTGATGATATCTTCCATGTTATCCGAATGAATTGCCCCCATTGTTGCCACATTATCTTTTGTAAATTCATATACATGTGCGATAATGTCTTCTCTTGGGATACTTCCATCTAGTGTTAAGTCCGTATGGAGATACAGTGGCGCTCCATAAAGAGTGCTATTTGAAGGATTCTCTAAATCAATTATAATTTCTCTAATAAATACAAATCCATCTTGGTGGGTGATAGAGTATGCAGAATCGATTCTGATTAATGGTAACAGATAATCTACTTCTGGAGAAAAGGAAAATTCACCTGGTCTAGGTACGTCTTCGTACCCTTCTAAGAAGCCTATCTCCATTCCACCCGCTACATAAATGAATATCGTCTCTGGAGCTGTTCCTACCACTACTTCTGACACAACAAACTCAAATTCCGTGAGTCCTCCAAAAGGCCTATGGCCTACATATCTTGCGATGACTACATCTGTAGCAAACTCTGACAAAAGGGATTCTAATTCTCTTTGGTCAATCATTGCTCTTTGGATGATAGTTGCTGTGTCTTGCTCTTCTTCATAAGATTCTGGCCTCTCTTGGTTATGGTTCTTCTCATCAGATGTTACTCCATCGTATGGTTCCAAATCCCCAGAATACCCATGAGAGTTGTCCGTCCCAGTACATCCACTAATTAATAATGTTAAGAGAGATATCATCATTACAAACATTCTTTTTTTCATTTTATGCCTTCTTTCTCTTAATTTTCAACTCTTTTTATCCGATGATTCACCTGTTCAAACCATCTACTTGTATAGGTTTTATTTATCGGAAATGGTCGTAAACGGTTCGAATATGCCTCTTTTCTTCTGGACTTAAATATTGATTTACTTCTTTCCAATTGTAGGCATAGGCATACATAATCTCATTGGGATTCGTAGAGTGGCCAAGCCATCCTACTGCATGCCCCATTTCATGCAAAATCACAAACCGGTAAAAAGCTCTGTTATGAAGTTCAGGATACATGCTTACTTCTACAATAAATATCCTGCTACTGGTCATTTCAAGCACCATTACATTTTGCCCATTTACTACAGCAGACCCTATCCAATACTTATTGGTTTCTGCTATACCAGCCCAGGTGGAAGCACCAGGCTCATAACCTAGTTCTATTTCCATTAATCTCCGACTCCCTCCAAAAACTTGTATTTGGGCATCTCCAAGAGATGAACTTACCCCTATGGGTACACCAATGGCATCACTCCATATGTTACGAGCCTCCTCTACTGAAGAGTAAAAGTAATCTTGAAAAGCAGATGTTGTCCAACCTAGAGTAGTGGCATACACATTAATATCTCCAGGGAAGAATCCTACTCTATCCCCCGTTCCATGCCAACTATCCGTCAGAGTAGGAGGTGTATGTGTGCCATATTGATTCACCTCTATGATCTGATAAACCCCTTGACCCATCGGTCCAGTCCCTCTAACCACCACCCTTCCTGGTCGGTTCGACCCTTCATTACGCCTAACTTCTATCTCAAAAAAACCATTGCCACTTCCTCTTCCTTGGAAAACCATGAGCCAATCGTAGTCACTGGTTACCTCCCAAGTTATATTTGAAGATACATTGATTCTGATGAACCCTCCATAGGCCAAAGCGTTCCAATGATTAGGGGATACCTCTAAAGTAGACCGTCCAGCAGGTTGTTGAGTGACGTAGATTCTTTGGGTGACTCCCTCTCCTCTTACTGTGATGATTCCTAACCTTTCTTGCTGAGTATTGGTTTCAGCAGTCAATTTAAAGGAACCACTACCTAACATGTCTGGAAACGCACTGGACAGATTAGAAATTCTTAGCCAGCTAACATCGCTGGTAATCTCCCAGTAGGTATTCGTAGTAACACGTACGGTGATATAACTTTCTAACCATCCTGGATTCCAAGCGTTTGTTGAAAGGGTTAATATAGGAGGGGCTTGAGACACTCGTATTTGACGAGTCATCCCACCACCTTCTACAGTAATAACTCCTTGTCTCTGTTCAATAGCTCTCGTTGCTCTTATAAAAAAGTAGCCGTTTCCATTTCCTGTGTTAGGATATACTACCTCCAACCAGGTTTCATCACTTGAGGTAACGGTCCAAGGAACGTTAGATGTTACCCGAATTCGTCGCTGATACCCTCCTGGAGCTGTAAACTCCATAAAATCTGTTGACACTTCCAGGTAAGGCCTATTCAAAGCTCTTTGGTTTACCGTTACTTCCTTCGTAAACCCACCCCCTGATACGGTAATGGTTCCTGTGCGGGGACTACCTGTATTAAGGGTAACTCTTACTTCAAAGTAAGAGGCATTGGGATAGGAACTTTCGTGTACCGTTAGCCATTCTTCATCATTTGAAAGAGCAGTCCAAGGAACATTGGCCTCTACATGAATAAAATAGTTGGATGGCTCTGGGTCTGTGGTAATCCAATTTCGTAAGAGGGTTAACCTAGGAGCGTCTTCATCTTTTTGAATGACAGTCAACTCATCGGTTAATCCTCCTCCTGATACAGTAATGGTTCCTCTTCGTTCACCACCTGTATTTTCTGTAACTTGTACACGTATCCAATAGAATCCGTCATCCCGATTCTCCTCAACAGTAAGCCAACTTTCATCACTTGAAGTTGCCGTCCAAGGAACATTGGCAAATAGGGTAAAATATCTACTTTCAGGATTAGCCGATGTAGTCCATTCATTTCCCGCCAAGAACAATTGGGGAGAGGAACCTGGGGCTTGTCTTACCTCTACTGTTTCTGTTAGCCCTTCTGCTGTTACGGTTACAATCCCTGTCCGTATTTCATCGTAGGGATTGGGGAGCCAGGCAATGATCTCAAAAGAACCATTCCCCCTTCGATCTTCTGGATACACAAATTGTATAACCACCCAATCTTCACCCTCCTTACAAACAGTAGGAAATTCCCATGTTGCGTTGGTGGTTACCTGGATGGTGGTACGATCAAAGATAGAGCCAGCTTCCCATGTATTGGTAGACAGTGTCAAGGTAGGCGACTCTAAGTCTGCTGCTGGCTGGGTTACTCGAATCGTATGAGTGATTCCACCACCGGTTACCGTAATGCTTCCGTTTCGTGTACTTGTTCCGTCATTGGGCTCTGCCACAACTTGAAGAGTTCCATCCCGATGTCCTGTTTCAGGGGAAACGGATAGCCATGGATGGTTACTGGTAGCCGTCCAGGGCACATTGGCAGTTACTGTCTTGGAGGTTTCATCTCCTCCCTGTGCTGCTTCCCAAGATAAAGGAGAGACGATTAAAACAGGCCCCTGAGCAGGTCTCTGGGTAACGGTTACTGTGGCAGTAATTCCACCAGCAGTTACCGTAATGATTCCTCTTCGTTGTGACCCTGTGTTTGCCTCCACATTGATTCTAAAAGAACCAGAGAAGTCTTCTCCTATGTCAACGTTGTTTACCGTTAGCCAGCCTTCACCATCTTCAGTAGTCACCGTTGGCTCTGACCAAGGAACATTTGCTACCACAAAAATGTCTGCGCTCTCAGCAGCAGCCGTAAACATCCACTCCTCTTCTGATAAAGCAAGAGATGGGCTAGGACCTTCCACTGCTCTTCCTTGTTGGTTTACCGTTATGTTGTGAGTGATTCCACCACCCGTTACGGTGATGGTTCCAGTGCGGGCGACTTCTCCCTCATTGGCAGAAGCCGTAAGCTCCAATGTTCCATTCCCCTCTCCACTTTCAGGGAAGACCAATAACCAAGTGGAGTCATTGCTGGTAGCAGTCCAAGATACATTTGCCTCTACATTGATGAATGTTGAAAGCTCTTCATACCCTAGATTCCAGTATTCTGTAGATAGGTTCAAGAAATCCTCTGGTGCTTCCTGGGCTCCTTGCTGAGTCACGGTGATAATCCCTCGGTTGGCTGGTGTTCCTCCCATACCTCCTATGGATACCCTTGTGGTACGAGGCTGAGTGGATGTATTCTCCGTTACATGTATCTCAAAAGAACCATCCCCAACTTGAGAGCCTACACCTTCTAAAGGTATAGTTAACCAATCTCCGACTTCAGGGAAAATCCCACCCCAATTATCATTGGAAGTAACAAAAATAGTGATACTGCTTGCTTCTGGTCCTGGATTCCAGGTATCTGGAGATACGGTCAAGAAGAGTTCCTCTGGTGGATCTTCCTCCTCTTCTCCAGGCATTGGTGGTGGGGGAATGTAAAAGATGGGGTCAATCTCTATCTCACCTTCTATTACTACTTCTTCCACAACCACTTCTTCCACAACCACTTCTTCTACAACTACTTCTTCTACAACAATCTCGTTTTCTACGATAATTTCATCTGAACCACGCAGATATTCCCCTTCTGCCATTGCCATAATCGGAGTGACTAATAAGGCGATTAACATTATAAATACTACTACGTTATTCAATTTTCTTTTCTTTGCTTTATTCATTTACGCTTTTACTCCTTTCATTGATTTGGATAGTGCATTTCCTCCTATTCGATTGAGGGTTAGACCGTATTTCTACCTTAGATGATGATTATGCTACAACACCAATATAGTCCTCCTTGTGGTAAATCATATAAAAGAGTTGTCATGGAAGTATCACAAAGTTGTCATAGAGTTGTAAATGTTATCCTGCCAAATCATACAGGACGTTTTCTCTCATTACAATAGTGATTGTAATAAAACGCAGTACTACTGTATTATTCGGTTAGCCAAGCAACACCTTGGTGTTTGGGCATAGCCTAATCGCCGATTGTAATAAAACGCATTTTTTTTGTATTATTCGTTCCTCACTCCAGGATATTTTTATGGTATAATATTCATAAGTCGTAGATTCTTGCAAATCAACAAAACCTGTAAAATCTACCCCAATGAAACGAGGAGCCTTGTATATGACTTTTCTTAACGACACCTTTTTCTTTTACTATAGCGCAGCAATTTTTCTACTGTCTGCTTTTGTTATTGCAAAGATAATAACATTAGACTGGAAACTCCACTTAAAGGAAAACCTCTATATCCTCATAGCAACTGTCTTTGGAGCTGTGGTTAGTGTTTTAAGTAGGGATTATTACAACTTCTTTTTTGATATGTTTAGAAATGTTATGCTTTTTATACTCTTGTTCTATTATTTTCACAGAGTTAAGCTATACTCATTTAAGAGAGCTGCCATTTTAATGATTGTCTCTTCATATGTTATTGCTTCATTAGCCCAGTTTTTAACCTTGCTTTTTTATAGCTGGTTTCCTAATTTTTACTCACATTTTATTCCTAGTGTTATTCGAGGTGAGAGTCCTATTTCATGGCCAGAGTATTTACACATTTCACTTTTGCTTCCTCTTTCAGCTTTCATCGCCTTTGCATTAGTAAAGATTTTCGGGAGATTCCGTGTTATGATGAGCCAAAGTGAGCGCCTCCAAACTATTTTTCTGTGTAGCGGTACCTTTGTCATTCTTACTGTTTTACTTCAGTTAGGTTATATACGCTACAACAGGGTTCGGTTTGATGTTTTAGACTGGATATTTTTCCCTTATGATTTGATTTTGACTGTCATCATCATCATTTTCTATGCTTTCGTTGTCTACCAAAACAATAGGCATCAAGAAAAGTTAAAGGAAGAAAGATTCCAAGCATTGAATCGATACACACAAGAATTGGAGCAACATCAAACTGCCATGCGCAAATTCAAACATGACTATCAGAACATTCTCTTATCACTAGACAGTTTTATCAAAGAAAAGAAATGGGATGATTTGGAAAATTATTATGAAACAAAGATTAAGGCTGCTTCTGCTGTTATTACAAGTAACGAGTTTGCACTGGAAGCACTAAGTAGGATTAAGGTAAATGAAATCAAAAGCATGTTTACTGCAAAACTAACTATTGCTCAAAGCATGGGAATTGATGCTACCTTTGAGGCTCATGAAGAAATTGACTCTATTTCTGTGGACTCCGTGTCTCTGGTACGTATGCTGGGGATTATCTTGGATAATGCTATAGAGGCCTTAACTGAGCTGGGGTATGGAACCTTAAGGGTAGCTTATTTTAGGGAAGGCACCGATATTGTCTTTATCGTACAAAACACCTGTCTCCCTGATTTAAAATTAATGGAATTAGAGCAAAAAGGCTTTTCAACCAAAGAAAAAGGACGCGGACAGGGCTTAAGCAACTTACATGAGATTGCCAGTTCTTGTCCTAACGTCACAAGAGAAACGGGAATAAAAGGAGACATTTTTACCCAGAAACTAACTATCAATGGATAAGTACAGATTCAAGGGAGGAAGATAATGTTATCGATTTATATTTGTGAAGATGATCATCGTCAAAGAAAGGTAATAGAGCATATTGTAAAAAGCTATATCGCTAAGGAAAATCATAAAGATATTAAACTTGCACTCTCTACAGATAGTCCCGGAACTCTCTTAGCAGAGTTAAGAAAGTACCCCAACCAACAAGCACTTTATATCTTAGATGTAGATTTGAAACATGAAATGAATGGAATCATTTTGGCTTCTGAAATTCGAAAGCTGGATATATATGGAAAGATTATATTTGTCACAACATACGGGGAGCTTTCACATTTAACTTTTCAATATAAAGTGGAGGCAATGGACTACATTATCAAGGATCGACCAGAAGAAATCAAGGGAAGAGTTGAAGAATGTGTAGCCTTGGCTCACAAACATTTTATTGATGAACGAGCCTCTAAAAAGCGAGGTTATCAAGTAAAGATGGGAAACCAAATTCGCTTTATTCCCTTTGATGATATTATCTTTTTTGAATCCAGCACCCACTCCTCTCGTAAGATTGTCTTGCATATGGAAAATAGCTGGTTAGAATTTTATGGTTCTCTAAATGAGGTTGAAAAGATTGGCTCCGAATTCTTTAGATGTCACCAATCCTACGTCATCAATCTAAAAAATATAGAAAGCCTCAATAAAGATAAAAGAATTGTAGAAATGCGAGGAGGAAGAACTACATTCATTGCTGTGAGAAAAGTTGGTGCCTTGCTTAAGCGTATGAAAAGCCTTAACATTGTGTGTTAACCACCTCTTCCATCAATAGACTGGCTGGTTTTAAGGTAGCATGACACACCTAAACTGACGGTAGCACAAAAACATACATGACAATAAAATGGCAAGCACTCCCTCCCATTACAAATAGATGAAAAATCTCATGAGAGCCAAAGCATTTAAAGCGCTGTTCAAATACCTTCAACTTCAACCCGTAAAGCACTCCACCAATCGTGTAAACAATTCCCCCTACTAATAACCAAACAAATCCTCCTGTTGACATGGCCTCCCATAAATGAGAAAAGGCAAATATGCAAGCCCAACCCATCCCAATATACAGTATAGAAGACACCCATTTAGGACAATATACCCAAAACATTTTAAAGATTCCCCCCACCAGTGCAATTCCCCATATGACAACTAACAATATTAATCCCACTGGTCGCTCGAGCACCAACAAACATATAGGAGTATATGTGCCTGCAATTAATACAAATATCATAATATGATCGATTTTCTTCAAAATCGTTCTAACTTTTTTAGTCTTTCCAAATGAATGGTATGCGGAACTTGCTGCATACAATAAGATCAAGCTCAATGCGTAAATAGAAAAGGAAACAATATGAGTAAGGTCTGGCTCTCCTCCTGCCCTTATCAACAAAGGAATTGCTACTATAATGGCAGTCAATAATCCTATAAAATGAGTTAGAGCACTACCTGGGTCATTTATTATTTTAATCTTTTTTTTTGTGTTATTTTCTTCCATTCCACATCTCTCGCTTTCGACATTTCGTTATGTAGTTTTTAAAACTATATATTATGATTATTATACTACACTATATTGCGTTGCAGTGCAACCTTTTTTTCTCCAACCTCTTTGTACACATAAAAAGTAGCTACAAAGACAATCTCTGCAACTACTTTGGCTTTTTTATTATTTTGTTCATTTTGACTCTTTTACGTTTTAACCTTTAAACTTTTTCTCTTCTAATCTTTTTTCTAAACTTTTACTCTTCTTCCTCTTCCTCTAGTTCGTCTTCTTCAGTCTCTTCTCCTTCACCAGCCTCTTCCCCATCTTCGACTTCTCCATTTTCTTCATCCTCTTCATCGTCATCTAGGGGAATCTCCTCAATCTCCATATCTAGTTCCTCTGTTTCTACAAGTGACTGAAGATATCCTGTAATACTATCATAGTTCACTGTGACCATATCTCTAGGTCGATTGTTTTCCCAAGTATAGTACGCAGAAAAACCTACCCAACCTACTAAAGCCACAGATAATACCAATAGTATAATCTTTCTCACCATGCTCTTTATACGTTCTTTTCGCAATATTGCTTTACGATTCGCCTTTTCTTCTTTGTAACGATTTACTTTTTCCTGACTCATACTTTTATTTCCTCCATTTGCTACGCTTCTATTATTTAACCACTTAAGGCTTATTCTGTCAATACTATTTGTCTGGAAATCCCTAGAGCTACTCCCATCTCAGTCATTAAAAACAAAATGGATGTTCCTCCAAAGCTTATAAAGGGTAACGTAATTCCTGTTGTAGGCAGCAAATTCGTAACAACTGCAACATTCATAATTACCTGAACTGCAATATGAATGAATATCCCTGTTGCCAACAAAGAGCCATACAGGTCTGGAGCGTTCTGAGCAATAAACATCAGGCGATAAAGTAACATTCCAAACATTAAAAGTAGAATAAGCACTCCAAATATACCCAATTCTTCTGCAATAACAGCCAATATCATGTCGTTATGAACTTCAGGAATTGCTCCCAGCTTTTGAGTTCCATTACCTAGTCCTCTCCCCCAAAAGCCTCCTGATCCGATGGCATACAAGCCTTGACTGATCTGGAAAGCTCCTGTTTCAGCTTGTCCTTCAGGATTTAGCCAAGTAAGAATACGACCCATTCTAAAATCATCCGTTCCTACCATAGTCGTGCTTATAAATCGAAGACCAGCCCAAAGTATACCGCCCCCCACAATAAGAAGGGCAATAAAATGTTTATAGTTGGGGTGAATCACAAAATATAATCCCATAGCAATTGCCATAACAATAACTGCGGTACCAAAGTTCTCATTGAGTATAAATACTGTTAAAGCCATTGCTAAAGCAAAAGCCATGATTCTAATTGTTCCTTTCAGGCTATATGCTTGTTTTCCATAACGACAAATCAAATAGGATAAAAAGATAATCAATGCCAATTTGCTAAATTCTGACGGTTGAATTCTAATGTTAGAAGTGATGTCCAACCATCTTCTTGCTCCAGAGACCTCAACACCCATAGGACCTCGCACCGCCACCATTAAAGCCAGTGATGTGAGATATATAATCCACGCAAATTTTGCATACCACCGATGATTAATAAAAGAAATCCCAAACATCAGTACAACACTACCTAAGGTAATTTGTGCTTGTCTGTTGAAAAAATGCATATCATCTCCAAACAAGATCTGAGCACTGTGAGCACTGGCACTATACAAGATAATTAAACCAAAACTAATTAAAAAAATCACAATAATCAATAAATTAAAGTCATAATATCGTTCGTGACTTTTTACATTTACCTTTTCTTTTTTAACTGACATTACCTTTGTTACGCCCAAGCCCCTTGGGTCTCTTGTTTTATCCATAAATTCTTTATACCTTCAACACCTTCCTTGCTTTGGCTTATCCAACCAATGTCTTTTTAGTAAGTTGCACTTTCTAACACTACAAGGAGCTTAACTTCTCTATACTGTTATTGAGAGAAGCTTAGGGATTCGATTTATCCTTTTCTTCACCAAAGAAACGTTCATACCATACCAAGAAAACATAAACCGTCCAGATCTTACGACTACTATCTGTCTTCTCATTCTTATTCTTGCCTGATTTATGTTCATTTAACATCTTCACTAACAAATCTGTATTGAAAAACTTCTCAGCTATTTCAGATACAAACATCTCTTTTACAACATTATAATACTTCTCTTCTTTTAACCAGGTTCTTAAAGGAATTGGAAAGCCAAGCTTTTTCTTCTCTGCAGTTTTTTGGCTGATACTTTTGTCTGCTGCTGCTCTAAAAGCAATCTTTGTTCGTGGTGGATCCACCTTATATTCTAAAGGCAATGTTAAAGCCAAATTCATCACTTCCTTGTCTAAAAAAGGAGCCCGTATATCTACAGAATTCGCCATGCTCATCTTATCCCCTTTAACAAGGATATCATGAACCATCCACAAGTGCAAATCTAAGTACTGCATCTTAGTCACAGGATCTTTGCCTTTTACTCGCTCATATAACGGTCTTGTAACTTTTTGAATACCAGGCTCACAGCCTTTTTTAAGAATTTTATTGGCTTCCTTTTCTGTGAATATATTGGTAGCATTGGCAAAATATCTCTCTTCCAATGTTTTGCCGTGACGTATCAAGTAGCCTCGCCCTTTCGTTCCCACTGGAAGGCAATTCTCTGCCAATTTCCCCATCACTCTTCTAATGGGCATTGGAATTTTATCAAAGCCTGTGTGCTGTAGAGGTTCACAATAGATATTATACCCACCAAACAATTCATCAGAACCTTCTCCTGAGAAGGTTACCTTAACTTTTTTCGATGCTTCTTCACTTAGGAAGAATAATGCTAAAGCAGAGGGGTCTGCAACAGGTTCATCCATGTAATACATAATGTCAGAGATTCGCCCCCAATACTCGTCAGGAGAGATTACCCTTGCATCATTTTTAACACCTATGGTTTTGGCAAACTCCTTTGCCTCATTGATTTCACTATAAACTCCATCACCAAATCCAGCGGTAAAAGTATGTTCAACTTTTCCTAAGTAAGCCAGATAAGAAGAGTCCACTCCACTAGAGAGGTAAGAAGCCACTTCCACATCCGCAACCTTGTGTACTTCAACGGATTCTTTCAGTACTTTTTCAATGTCATCAACTATCTCTTCAAATGACTTTTTATTATCCCCTGTAAACTTTGGCTCAAAATACCTGGTGATTTCCATCTTCCCTTGGCTGTATGTAAAGTAATGGCCAGGTTGCAATCCATAGACCCCTTTAAAGAAGGTTTCGTTAGTAGGAACAAACTGAAAGGATAAATAATTCCCTAAAGCTCCTTCATTAAATTCTTTTTTAAAATTTGGATGTTTTAAAAATGATTTTGTCTCAGAGGCAAACATCAAGATATCATTCATTAACGTGTAATAAAATGGCTTAGAGCCAAACATGTCTCGTGCTCCGAAAAGTTTCTTTTCCTTACTATCCCAAATTACAAAAGCATATATCCCTCGCAGACGTCCAAATAGAGAAGTTCCCCATTTATCATAACCATAAAGGATAACCTCTACATCCGTATTAGAGGAAAAGGAATATCCATCTTTGATTAACTCTTCTCTCAATTCTTGATAGTTGTAAATATCCCCATTACAAACCAACACTTTACTTTTATCTTCACTATGTAAGGGCTGATTACCAGTCTCTGTTAAATCAATCACACTTAACCTTCTAAATCCTAAAGCAACCTCTTCATCGATAAACTTCCCAGACCCATCAGGCCCTCGATGGATAATTGTATCCATCATTTGCTCAAGAACTGATTCTTTGTTTTCACACTTTCCTACAAATCCTACGAATCCACTCATATAACTCCCTCTTTCTTACTATAATGCACCATAAAAGGAAAAAACCCAGTAAATACTGGGGTTTCCAAAGTCGGGATAACAGGATTTGAACCTGCGATCTCACGGCCCCCAGCCGTGCGCTTTACCAAACTAAGCCATATCCCGATAACTA
>JGI20163J15578_10000758_pt1 | contig 13336 bp, 3 predicted proteins | sample TergutCu122P1_FD_15578 | JGI IMG/M metagenome (IMG submission 15578)
ACCCTGATTGTTTCCGTGGCAGCGGGATGGCTTTATGCCCAGTTTTGCCTGCCTTCGTTGTTTTGCTTTTTTATGGATCGCGGTTTTTCCCTGCCTCATCTAAAACCAAATAAATTTTTGAAAGTGACCGGAAAACTGGAAAAGGCTTATGTTTCGTTTCTTAAAAAAATTCTGCGCCGTCCTGTCCCCATTATTGTTATTTCCGCACTTGTCAGTTTAATCGGCCTTGCTCTCCTTAGTTTTCGTCCTGTGGAATTTATAACGCCCGATGCAGCTACAGAAATTGAAGTGGCTGTGGATTTTCCCAATGGTACGCCGCCTGAAGTAGCGCTTGACGCCGGCATCAGGCTTTCACAGGTTTTTTCCGGTCTGCCCGGAATATCGTCTTTGTACGGGCGTTTGGGATCGGAAGCTGATGATCCGGGGCGACGCTCGGATCCCGATTACCGGAAGGAAAGGCTGCTTTTCCGCTGTTTCCTTGAAAAGCCGCAAAAGGCCGCTGATGTTTTGGAACTTATTCGTGGGGCAATAAAAGAAATGGACGAGGCCGGAATGCTTTCGGCTGAAATGATTTCGGCGGGGTACCCTGCCGATCGCAGCGCCGCCATTCTGGGCCTTTCGCCCGCGTTAAGCCTGGCAGTAAAGGGCAGCAGTCCGGAAGAAAGTTCGGCGCGTGCGGAAACTCTCGCGTTGACGTTCCGGCAAAATGCAGGGCCCGCTTTGGATTCCCTTAGATTACGTCCTTCGGGAACCCGGCCTCAATTGCGGCTTGTGCCGCGCCGGGAGTTAACTGCGTCTTTGGGAATCTCTGTTTCGGAAATAGCAGCAGGCGTTTTTGCTGCCTCTGAAGGACTCATCACAGGCAATATGGAAATTGAAGGCCGCCCTCTTGATATACGGGTTTCGCTGGAAATTCCCGGAAGCGACCCAATGGTGTTGAAAAATCTCCCTCTCACCGTTTCTTTGCAAAACGGGCAGCAAAATAGCGGGCCGGTTTTTTTGGGTTCACTGGTTGACATCGAGTGGATTGAAGCCGAAACAGCTCTCATACGTCAGGATCGCTCTGATGTGATCTATTTGGATCTTTTCCCGGCTGCCGGAAAAGAAAAACAAATCAACAAACTGATAAGCGGAAAAAATGTGCGTGCTTTTGAGCGAGCCGATGAATCGGTCTTTGCCCGCTACCGTGCAGCTCTTGTCTCTACGGTGATACTTGTTTTATTGCTTCTTTATCTTACGCTTGGCGCACAGTTTGAATCTTTTTTGCTGCCGTTGATTTTTATGCTTTCGGTTCCATTTTCACTGGCTGGTGTTGGCCCTGCGCTTTTTCTTACCGGTTCTTTTCTTGATTCGGGAGCTGTACTTGGCCTCGTGGCGCTTTTCGGCCTTTCAGTTAACAACGGGATTATTTTTTATGAAATCAGCGAAGAGAAAATTCGCTGCGGTTATTCACCTGTCAGGGCAGTTTTTCTGGGAGCCGTATTGCGTTTCCGGCCGGTATTGCTGACAACTTTAACTACGGTGTTTGCACTTTTGCCGCTGGTTATTTCGCCGCTGGGAGACTCCCAGCGCACAATGGCATCGACCATGTTAGGCGGAATCATTGTATCCGGGCTTCTCGCTTTTTTTGCCATCCCGCCGGTTTTCATCCGTTATTTTAAAAGCCGGAAAACCGGAGGCAGTTATGATTGAAAAACGAAGCTGGTTTGAAAAACCCCTTGTTGCGATCTTCCTGTTGACAGCTATCGCAATTTTATCGGCTTATATAATTCTCAATTCCGGGGGCAAAAGAGAGGGCGGGGAAGAGATCACTTACAGGATAACTTTGCGGCATTACGGCATAAACGCGCATGAAATGGAAAGAACCGTTGCGATTCCTCTGGAGGACGCCCTGTCCGCCATTCCGGGAATAAACCGGATAATGACCCGCAGTGAAAACGGCCAGGTCAGGGCTTTTGTGAGTTTTCGCCGGATACGCCGCGGTTTTTCCTGGCAGGAAAATGAGTTTTATGAAGGGGTGCGGGAAGCTGCCCAAAGGGTTTATGAAAGCCTGCCTTCTTCCGCACAGAGGCCGGAAATAAACGCAATGCAGGATTTTCGTGTTCCCTTTTGGACAGCAGCCGTATTCAGTTCTGAAGGCAGGGAAATACCGCCAGACGGGGCGCTTCTGGAGCGGACGATCAAGCCGGCCTTAAACAGCATTGAGGGAGTGGGTGAGCTGGAAATTGCCGGGCCCGGAATTAAAGAAATTGTCATCACCCTGGATCAGGAAAAAACCGCTGCATTGGGTTTAACGCCGGCAAAAATTGCGCAGGCGCTTGCGTCTAACGACGCTGTTTTCTCCGGCGGTTTTCTCCGTTACGGCGGTCTTGAGATTCCCCTGCGTGTTGACGGGCGTTATCCGGATTTGAAAGCCCTGGAAGAAGCTTTGATCCCGCTTGATTCTTTTAACGGGCAATTTGGCGGCACTGTCAGATTGAAAAGCATTGCCCAGATACGCGAACAGGAACGGGAAGCTGATACGCTTTCCCGCCTTAACGGAAAAAAGACGGCGATAATTTCCGTGACAGCTGCTTTCGGCGCTGATACAGGAGTCCTGTCCCGAAAGATAAAAAACGAAATGGAAAAGTTTTCTTCCCTTCCCCTTGAATTTCATGTTCTTGAAGACCGGGGTTCGGAAGAGTCGGCTGCTTTCAGATCGGTTCTTATCGCTGTTCTGCAAGCTTCTTTTCTTGTTGCGCTGGGCGCGATTTTTTTGGGTTGGAGGAAGGGCCGCGGATTTGGAAACGGACTCATTTGCGCCGCAGCAATTCCCCTGATATTGATAATATCTGCGGCCGTTCTTTCTTCGGCAGGTTTTCCGGTTGACAGAAAATTTCTTGCGGGGCTGGCTGTTGGAATCGGCGGGGCTGTGAATGTTGTCATTTTAAGCGCCGAAGGATTTGGCCGGACAAAAAACCCTTCCGAGGGTAAAGCAGTATTAAGGCGTATATGGCCTCCGCTAATTTCAAGCGCCATTACTACAATAGCTGCTTTATTACCCTTGTCGGGGATTGCCGGGGACATCAGCGTTATCGCAAGCGCCCTGGGGGTTGTGACCTTGGTTTCAGTAATTCTTGCCGTCAGTCTGCTGCCGCCGCTCTTTCTCTGGAAGAAACGTCCGTTAGGCGTTTTTGTGCAAGCGCCGGCTGCGGCGCCGGCATTGCCGGCATTATTGATGAAAAAAATCCGGCGGCGCTGCTTTCGCTTTTTTGCTTTCCTGCTCCGCTTTAATATGAGCCGTTCATTTGTTTTCCCCGCAGTTTCACTTTTTGTTTCTGTTGCGGCAATTCTGTCTTTAACCGCTGCCGGAGCAGATACAGCCGGAGAAAGAAATGAGGACTCGGTTTATGTTCAGGTTGAATTTGAAGGCGGCTTTCTTAAAGAGGAAGCTGATCTCCTGCTTGCATCCTGGGCGCAGGAAATAAAAAACTTTCCGGTTATTCGGGAAGTGCAAACCGGCGCCAGAACAGGTTCAGGATATGGGCTTGTTACATTTGATCCACGTAAATCAAACAGCGGTGAAATCAGGGACTTTATCCGTTCCAAAACAATTCCCGGCGCTTTCATTTATATTCCCGAGCCGTCTGCGGGCGACAGGATTTGGACAATTACAGTAAGCGGGGATGACGCGGACAAATGCCGGGAGTTTGTTAACATGGCAGCTTCCCTCTGTTCCGGTCTGCCCCATGTTAAAGAGACGGTTTTGAATTTCAAACAGGGAGGGCCCCGCCTTAGTCTTGTCCCCCGCCGTGAATTGCTGGCACACGCAGGAATACCTTTTTCCTTTCCGGCTGAAACAGTCAGGTGGGGGGTTCATGGCCCGGTTGCCTATAAAAGAACCGGCGGCGGAGAGACCGATGTCCGCATTCGCTTTGCCTCAAACGGAGCTTTGCTTTCGGGAGACGATGTTAAACACATTCCTCTGGCGGCTGCCGGAAATATTCAGGAAAGTGTACGTATTGCTTCTTTAATGAATGCTGTCAGAACACAGGAAGTTTCAAGTATACAGCGGGAAAACCGCCGCAGGGTTGCTTCTTTTTCCATAAGGACAGGGCCCGGAGACCCGCGTTTTTTTAGGGACAAAACAATGCCGCTTTTTGAAAGCCTGGAATTGCCGCCTGGTTATAAAATCGAATTTGACCCGGAAGCTATCCGCCAGGCCGAAGCCCTTTCCGGAAAATTTATCAGTTTCCTCATTGCCGTTTTGTTTTGTTATATGGTTATCGCCGCGGTGGAAGAGTCATTTATCCTCCCATTGATCATTCTTTCGTCGGTCCCGCTTTCCATCGCAGTTCCGGTTTTGGCGCTTACCCTTTCGGGGGCTCCCGTAAACGCCGTAGTTGCCTGCGCCCTTGTTGCGGTGAGCGGGATGACTGTTAACGCCTCGGTAATAAGCGCCGGGGAATTGTGGCGCCGCGGTCAGATGAAAACCCTGTCTGTTTACCGGGCATTGAGAGCCCGTTTCCCTGTTCTTCTGGCAACAAGCGCTATAACGATGGCAGGAGCTTTGCCGTTTCTTTTTTTACAAGGGGGAAATAATGCCTTTATCAGGACTCTTGCATTGGTAACTGTATTGGGTGTTGGAGTTTCATTTTTTTGTTCCATTACACTCGTTCCCTCATTGATGAATTATTACTTTCGCTTTCGTGTTTCGCATAATCGAAATTAAATTCACTTAAAGGAGTTTGTCTATGTTTTTTAATTTTTCATGTTTACTAAAAAACCTGTACCGCAATCGTCCGCCGGGTTCCAAAGGTACGAAGTTTCCGCTCAGGATTGCTGTGTTATTCGCCATAATGCAGCTCTGTCAAATGAGCTTTTCAATGGAATTGTTTTCGCAGAACACGCCTGATTTCTGGGGCTCAAGCCGCCGCATTCTGGATTATCAGTTTGACCGGGCGGATCGGGAAATGAGCCCCGACAGGTGGATTGAAGAAGCCCGCCGCGGAATCATAAATGCCCAGGCTGTCCTGGCAGAAATCGTTCCGGAAGTGTTCTTTAGCGCCGAAGGGCGGGCAGAGTTTGCGGAATGGAGCGAGCAGGAGCTGGAAAACCGTTTTACGCGCTGGCTTCTGGAACGTTTTTTCGGCGCCGGTATAGAAGCAACAGCTGCCACAGTTTTTCGTGAAGCCGGCGAAGCACAAAAATTCCTCATATATCATACCGGCCCTGATGGAAATATTCTTTATGATCCCAGGACAGGAGATCCCTTGATAATCCGCCCAGGCGATGAAGCTTATGAATTTACCGAAGACCTTTTTTTGTACAGGCAGTTGACTCAAAACGCTGCTGCCAGGGAAGAACAAAATTACCGTTACGCGATCAAGGAAATGTACCCAGAGCTTCTTGCGTACATAGCTCCGGGCCGCGGAGAAGAGTTTGAAAAGAAACTCCTGGCTGCCGGGGAAAGGGCAGTGCTTTCTCTTAGACATGAATTTGAAGCAATACTTGCAAGGGGAGAACGTTACTTTACCGCCCAGCGTCTTGGAGACGTGTGGAGCCTTCGCAAAAAAAGCGATGACCAGTCTGCCGAGGCTATTGGTGACAGGCTTATTGAGGAAGCCCGCCGGGTTTGCGCTGACGGCATAGCTGCCATCGAGGCAAGAATTGAAGCTGCCGCTGTATCAGGCGAGGATTTAACTTTAGCCGGGTTTCAGTGGCTTGAGGAATACCGGATTCAGTTTGAGCGGGGTTTAAACGCCTGGCAATCCGCAGAAGAACGCTTTTTAATTCGCCGCATAGAATGGGAGCAGTCTGCGAACAAAGCTTATCACGAGGGTTGGCAAACCTGGAACGCCGTTTTTGCCCGCTTTGAAGAAGAGCGCCGGCTCTGGGAAGAGAAAGCCGCTGCATTGTTTCTGGAAGGCGAACAGTTTTTTGCCAGTGCCTCGGAAAGCCTTGAGGCGGCGATTGTTATCGCAAAAGCTCAATTTGAAAAGGACAGCCGAATCAGGGTTGCCGCGGTCTCAGACAGGGCCGGCGCCATTGCAAATATGTACGTCATNAGCAGTTCNGCCGCAGAAGAGGCCCGNAAAAATATGGANTTCTGGACAGGCAGATACCNGGAAATTCAGCCCGGCGCCAATATTCCAACAGGGGAAACGGCGCTNATATCCTGGATTGACGGAGAGCTNCGCCGNCTGGGAGGAAGAGGTCTGGAAGCGGTAATCCTTGANGAGCTTAAAACCTGGGNATTATTGCACCGCAGNTACACAATAAANGCAGAAGAAAGCCGGCAGCAGTTGATGAGGGAATTAAGTTCCCTCGCCGGTTTTTGGGGCAGCCAGAGCTCCGGNAATAATTTTTTNCCTGACGATTATGAAACCGAACTTATCCGCGCGGAAGGGGAATTGGAGTACTGGAAAAAACGCACNGCTTTGGCGGAGCTGGTGGCTGAATATGCCGCGGCCCTTGATGCCGGAAGAATTACCGCAGCCGAAAGCACCGGGGCCTGGGAAGCAGCCAGGATAGCATATAACGAAGCCGCTTTATATTACGGAGAGGCAGAGGGTTCGTTAACTGCAAAAAGCGCGGATATTTCCGCTGCCAGGGATGCTCTTGCTGAAGCGGCGGAAAAAATGAAAGCCGCCGATGCTGCCCTGGAAAAACTGCGGCAGAATTATCAGCTTCTCTCAGCAGCTTTTGGCAGCCAGGGAGCAACCATCATAATGCAGGATTTGGCCGTTTTAAGCCGGGAGCTTGCCGCAGAACAGGAACTCCTGGGAAGAAACGATGAAAATTCTCCCTGGGGCGCATTTCTGGCTTCAGCCAGGCTACTGGAAGCGCGGCAGCTGGAAGAACTGCGAAAGGAGATTCTCAGGCAGCTAACAGACGGGGATGGTGATCGTATGGAGCCCTTGCTTGAGCTTTCCGGCAGCGAGCTTGAGCTGCGTCTTGCTGCAATTTCCCTGCTAACCGGAAACGGCAGTGCCGCGGATTGGTATTTTTCTGTTTACAAGATTCCCGCGGATGAAAGATTCGCTATACCAAATATGGAAGAGCAGCTCTTTATGGACTGGATGTGGAACCAGCAGGAACTTCTCAGGGTTATGGCGAAGTATGAACTCGGAGAGCTGGATTATCCTGATTTGATTGATTATATCAACAGAGAGGAATTCAGCGGGGCCTTATATAATATTTATTTGGGTTTCGGAAATATATCGCCGGTCATAAGCCGCGAAAATCTGGAACGCGGATTAACACAGCTTGAAAGGCTTTGGAATGCTCTTGGCGCTGAAACAGAAAATTTAATCATTCCCCGCACAGACAAAATAATCAGCGCACTAATTGAAATTGATGAGGATATTAACTCCGGGGTTTTCAATCTTATTTTTATTCTGAACGAAATTTTTTTCCCCCTTCCTTCCTGGCTTGATTTGATTTTCAGTATGTGGAAAGAAAGCCTTGTTGATTACTGCGCTTCTCCCGGCACGGAAGCTTTGGTCCTGGTTGAACGTCACGGTAATATTTTAAATGCAGCGCTTCTCTCTTTAAGAAACGGGGAACATATTGGCGGCAGCTTTGATGATTACGAGGCCGCATATTTAAAATTGCTGGAGCATTATTCCCGTGAAAAGTTTATAAAAGGAGAAATAGCCCGGCTTGCCGCTATTGCAGAAACCGCAAGCCAGGGCCTTGCGGCGGTGGAACGTGAAATGGCGGCAGCAGCGGCAGCCATTGCTTTAGCGGAAGAGGAACGTAAAGCGGCCGGCGCTGCATACCAGGAAGCGGCAGACAATTTCCGCCGTGCCGGCGAGGCTTATGATGCCCTGTATGAAAAAGCGGAAATGGCATTCAAAAATCTGGAAGAAGCCCGATGGGATTTTGATACCCAGGATGCGCTGAGATTATGGGCTTCAACGGCATATCTAGATTCCCGAAACCCGGCCGATGAGCTGCGCCGCTGTTTGGAAAATTTAAACCGGGCAGCAGCCGTCGTGGAAATGCTCAAATCCGTTCAGCCTAGCGGAAACCAGGCAGGAGAATACGCAGACGCCTATAAACAATATCAGGACAGTCTTTCACTTTTGGTAATGTCTCTGGATGCGCAATATAGGCTTGAGCGGGCAATTCAGGCAGAAAGGGAGAAAAACGAATCTCTTTACCGGGCGTATCAAAACCAGCTGTCCATGTTTGGACAAAGGCTTTACCCGGTGGAGGGTTATGTATCACCGCAAGATAAAGCTCTCTGGAACATCATGGACATGATAAATGTCGATCAGGGTTATCTCATATTCGCCCGGGACAATAACTTTGTACTTTCCGGCTGCGATCAGAACAGGTCAAGAATTTTAACAGAATTTTTTTCCCAAAACAAAACAATTGCGGGCGAGCCTTATCCGGTTTCATCCTTCGATATTGCATTGAGGGAGCTCGCAAAAAAACTGGATGCAGCAGTCAATTCCAGAGCCGACTATGAAAATCTGGGCCTGGCAAGGGATTATTTGATAAAACAAATTCTCCTGAACAACCCCGGTCTTGGCGGAACCCAGGACTGGTACAGAATCGCCGAAGCCCTCAACAAGGATCAGAATTTGGGTAATATGATTATTTACAAACCCCTGGCAAGAGAAAGTCTTCATGAAATACTGCACAATTTTCTGCCGGCATTGGACAACCATCAAAAAAACGCCTGGGATTCTCTTGATGCTGAAACAAAAAGAATATTGGAATTTTATACAATTCTTACACTTACCGGCGGCGGCGGAAATAATTCCGGTTATTTTTCAAAAGTATCAGATATACAGGTATATCGGGGTGTTTTGAATATTGTCGATTTTTGGTACGAGTATTACCGCCAGCGAAGCTCTGTTCCCGTTTCGGGATTGTTTTATAGACCGGGTTACCAGACAAATCAGGCAACGAGAAATGCCCTGTTGGTTCCCCTGGAAGAACTGGACAGGCAAATCAGTATGGGGTTTCACTCTTTGACAGGAACACTTGCTTCAATTGACAGAAGATACATTGAGTATAAACAATCATCTGACAGGCTTTCCATGTTGACAGGTATGACTCCAGGAATTGTCCGCTGGGAGGACATAGAAAGGGCCCTGTCTCTTGCCGGAGGATTAGCCGGCAATCTGAATCCCCTCAAAGAGCTCTGGGAAAAAATAAGAAATGAACCGGGGAATGATGTTCGTGATGTTTCAAGCGCTTTGAGGCTGCTGGCAGATGCTTCCAAAAAAACAAAAGAAGAAAGTTTTATCCGCCTGGATCAAATATGGAAAAACGCTGAAGACGAAAGAAAGATTTATGAGCTAAGCTACAGGAAGCTTTATGATTCCTACATGACAGGCGAAACGAATTTAAATGATTTAAAAGCCGCAGCTGTTAAAAGTTTTGGCGGAAATGTTCCTCTGGGAAAAAAGCATCTTGAAAATATCGGGAATGCCCTTATGGAGGCAATCAACCTGTTTTCGATGCGGGGACTTGGCGGAACAGCTGAATGTGCCCAGCTTGCCGTAGATTATGCCGGCATTGTCAACAGGGCATGGGAAGAAAAATATGCCGCTGAATTAAAAGTCAGGGAAAACGAATGGGATTTGCAGCGGCGGGATATTCAGGAAAAGCTTTCCCTTTGGCGCGGGTCGGCAGATGTCATTCTTGAACAAGGACGGAAAGCCTGGAAGGAAGGAGGTGAAAGGCTGCTCCAGGCCGGCAATTTGTGGGTCAGAACATTCGAGGATGAATATAAAAGAATTAATGACCAATGGACTGCGGCCTATCTCGAAGGTTTAAGGGACAAGGAAGCCTGGGCGGCATCAGCCCTTGAAGCCGCAAGTTATGCATCATCGGCCGCTGCCATTGCCATGATCGGTTCCGGTGCGGAGGCAGGAGCCCGCCTTATGGACACCAGAGACTCGCTTGGTTTTATGAATTTTCCGGACTTAAGCGAAGGTGAAAGGATCCTTGCAGAGCTTCTTGAAAAATCGGGCACATCTTATTTGGCCGCAGCTTTTGCTTCAATACGGAATTCAGGTGAAAGCCTAAACTTTGCTGTGCGAACCGGAATTCACGGCGGGGGAGTATGGAATTCCGGAACAGCTCTCATCGAAGCCTCGGTTTTTGCAAGAACCGTTCGTGAAGAATTTGAAACCCGCGAATCGCAAAAGATGGCTTATATGGTTATGAATACTGCCACAGACGTATACAGGATGCTGGAAGATAATCTTAAACGCGCAAACGATGACTTCAAAAAAAACATGGATGAAGTTTTTATTATTGGCGGTCAGTGGCGGCGATCGGGAACAAATTACATCAAGGATGTGATTGTCCATTCCACTTTTGTCAGTGCAATCATTACCGAATATGCTGAAGTGGAAGGATACATGTATTTTCTTTTTCCGCAGACATCCTTGTCAGTATACATGAACGGCGGAACGATACCTTCAAACCTGAATGTTTTTCAGGCTCAAAGACTCATCGATTCGATATATTCCGAAATTAATCATCTGGGAAGAATAATTTTTGGTTCCGGCACAGACGATGACGGGGGATTGTTTTCAATCCACATTGGCGATCAGCCTATTCCAGGTTCAAAGCCGGATATTGAAAAGGGAAGAGAAGGAATCATTGATGTTCCGGGAAGCGGGGAGCTCGGCAGGCTTCTTACGGAATTTTATTTCTGGATGGTAAAGGAAAGCCAGGGTATTTCTCTTGTTTCTATTGCTTCCTGGGATAAACCTCTTTGGGACTCAAGGAATAGCGCCATTAATGCGCCCAGCCTTAGAAGCTCCGCTGACCTTGCACTTCAGACCGGCATTTTGATTGCCGGGGCAGCAGGAGCCCCCTTTACAGGCGGAGCCAGTGTATTGGGCAGCATTGCCCTGAACGCGGCGCTTGGCTCAGCAGATGATTTATTATTTTCCGCATTGGATGTCACATGGGGACATAAAACCTGGGCAGAGGCCGGTACGGCATTCGGAAAGTCCCTGTTAACAAACACCGTAAACTCCGCAGCGGGTTCTCTTTTTTTTGGCCCCGGCGGATTTTCGGAACTCTTTGCCAACCATGGACTTGGCGGTGCGGCACATAAAACATTAACGAGCGGCCTCCACTCAATAAGCACAGGTTCGATTAACAGTCTTCTGGCCTCAGTAAATTATGATACAAGCGGCGGTTTCGGATTTTCAACAGATTCTTTTTTGCAGAGTCTTAAAAGCAGCTCTTTTGGCGCACTTTCAAGTATGACCGGAACATTGGTTGGAGGTATTTTGGATTTGGGCCTCACAGGTTTTACCGGAAATATATATAACGACGGCAGAAAACTTTCAAATCTGGCAGGAGGCCTGGCCTCTCAGGGAGTGAGCTACGCACTGGGAAATGACTTCGTCCTTAATATTTTTAATGCCGGTCTTTTTTTTGATAATGTAAATGCCGGACTTGTGGAAATGCACCTCGGCCGTAACGGGATTAGCTTTGGATTGGGCAGCGGGGGAGCCGATGCCAGCATTGGAACATTGTTTAGTGCGTTAAAGGGAATTGAAGCATGGAAGGCAAATGCGCAAATATTTTTTTCCAGTGAGGATATCGGTAAATATGCAAGCGCCCTGCGAACACTTTACAGCGGAGACAATATCAACCGGAACGAGTTTCACAATATTTTGGCCGGGGACACCAAATTAGTCGAAACAGACGCAAGGTTTACCCAAAGCATTTATGATCCTGCTGCCGGAATAAAAACAATTTATTTGGGAACCGGCGCATTCGAAGACGGGGGGCGGTTTTTTCTGAATTATCTTCTCTCACATGAATCCTACCGTGACGGAATGTATTCCGGTGAAAGCGGCCAGGCTGCAGAATTGGAAGCGGCGGTAAGAGGACATAACAGAACAGCTCTGGAATTAATAAATACCTATGGTTTGGGAAGCCTTTCCGGAGATATTATTGCAGAAGCTTTGTTTTATCAGTTTGCTTCCAGCGTTGGCAGCACGGCTATAATTGAAATGATTCTTGATAATTACGATAATTCCGCTGATTTCTGGAAACTTGTTAAAAACGACAGGGGCTTTTGGTTTTGGGAAGATGACAGAAGCGCAGATTTTGATATTTCAGATCTGCTGCTTGAGTATGATTATGTGAGTGTTAATTTTGCCAGGGATGATATTCTGAGAGCAGTGCACGGCAGCAATGTATTTGACGGGAAAGACCATGGAATAATCAGTGCAGGCAGAATGACAAGAGAATTGGCGCATGTGCTGGGATATTCTGTTGTCTTGAATAATTACAATACTACCGGGCTTCTTTTTCCAGCCGGCTTTCAGGGGAACCACTTTACCACACATAACCCTCTGGTCATTGATACCCTTGCAAAAATTGCTTTTAATGCTGCCCATACAACAACGATTTATGACCAATTAGGCAGGCCTGTGACCTTGCACAACCTTAACAGAAGAAACGATGTTGCCGGAGAAATACTGAAACAAAATTCTCCCAGTCTCAGTGAGATTGAGAATATGGCAAAATACGGCTGCAACTTTATGTTTATCATTTCTTTGCCGCAAATTTTAACCAAGCAAGCAATGAATGCCCAGCAGGTTACAGAAATTTGGAATCAGGCCGTGGAAAGAAATATTATCAGAGCGGACGGATTTGTAAATAACAGAAACGCTCTGGCAAACCTCGCTTTGGAAAAACTTGGAATAACCAATTTCGGAATTGACCTTACAGAAACAAGAAGAAATTCAACCGTTATGGGTTACAGGGTGCAGGTTCCCTATGGCAGCACCGGACATTTTGTTCTTACCGGGACAGATAGGTCGTTGGCTTATAATCCCGGAAATACTTTCACCAGCGATCAAAGCAAGTGGAAATCAATCGTGGGGGTAGCTATTTATGGCAGGTAAAGTAATCGCTTTATTCGTTTTGTTTTTAACAGGCGGTTTGGCCGCCGGCTGGGAAGCTGGGGATATCAACGGGACTTATCTTTGGAACGAAGAGCATTTGTCCAGTCCGTATATTCTGGAATATGACTTTTCCTGGGGCAAAGGTTTAACTTTGCCTGAAACAGCTATTGAGTTCGATCTGGGAAAAATGGAAGTGAGGAAACCCGGGATGGGTTTGTACTTCATTGAGTCAATATACAAGGATGAGTCTGGCTCATTCCGTCTTGTATTGATTTATGTGGCCGATAAAAACCGTGAGTTTCCGTTACACATGAAAATCACGTTCATTGATTCCCAGAGGGTTTTTATTGTGCATGACAGATGGGAGCGGTCGAGAGACAGAAGCTATTCGCCCGAAGCAAAATGGGTTTGGTACCGTCTTTCGGGACCGTGAAAATTAACCCTGGGAT
>JGI20163J15578_10000759_pt1 | contig 13319 bp, 12 predicted proteins | sample TergutCu122P1_FD_15578 | JGI IMG/M metagenome (IMG submission 15578)
ATATTTTGGTGATGGAGCTTCGGCTGATGTCGTTTACCCAGTTTAGGATTGTTTTTTCTTTTTCTCCGCGTTTTTTTGCTTCGATGATTATTTCGCGTTTTTCGTCAGATATGGGTCGCATACCAAAAATAGCAACTACCACCAATATAACATTTGCGTCAATATTAACTCAAGTTGCTATAGTGATTGCTACTACCTCCAGTTCACTACCACAAACATGACAATTAGTATAGTTTCTTCCTTCTTTTCTGTTCCAATAGTGATTGCTACACTATCGTTATTATGGGTAATTATCAGTTTGTTGCGGTTAGGTTTTTTTATTTGAACGTAATTATCAGAAACGGTAAGTTATTCAAACTTTCTATGGTGGATGTTGTATGGTTGAAAACGTACGTGAGCTCTTAAAACTTCATGAGGGAATCACTCGACAGGTTTACTTAGATAATGAAAACTCTAGTATTGTTCCACAAGAAATAGTAGATGCAATGTTACCCTATTTCAACAGTGTTGCATATGGTAATCCCACTCTTACTCACAAGCCTGGTTGGGAAGCGTTTGAAGTAATAATGAAATGTTTCCAAAAAATCAGCAAATTCATAGGTACTAAAATTCTTGAAGAAATCACTTTTACACCTGGAGAATCAGAAGCTAACAATCTCGCAATTATGAGTTCTTGTTTTGCTCAAAAAGAGAAAGGTAAAAAAATAGTCATATCCGAAATCGAACCAATTAATGTAATGCACGCTGCAGAAATGATGAAAAAATTCGGATTTACAGTAACAAAAGTTCCGGTCGATAGCGAAGGGTTCTTGAATATGGAAAAACTCAAAGAAGCTGTTGATAAGGAAACTATTCTTGTAAGTATTGCAGCTGTAAATAACGAGTTGGGTACAATTCAAAACCTAAAAGAAGCAGTTCAGATTGTTAAAGATAAAAACGCGCAAGCTCTTTTCCATACAGATGTTACTGATGCTTATGGTAGAGTACCTTTTAATGTACAAGCCTTAAATGTTGACTTGGCAACACTTAGTAGTTATAAAATTCAAGGACCAAGAGGCATAGGCGCCCTGTATTTGCGTGAAGATATAGAGCTTGATCGTATAATTGAGGGCCAAATAGGTACACAAAAACTTTGGCCCGGTATAGAAAACACTCCGTTAATTGTCGGTTTTACAAAAGCGTCAGAGTTAGCTTTTGAAAATTTTGAGGTAAATACTGCCAAAATGCGTCATTTAAGAGATAAACTGGTTGATGGCTTGTTTTCTGCTTTGTCTGATTTGCGTTTTAATGGTCCAAAAGGTGAGAAGCGATCTCCTGATAATGCTAACATTAGCTTTTTACGTGTTGAAGGGGAAGCGTTAACAATTGAGTTAAGTCTTAAAGGTGTTTATCTCTCAAGTGGAAGTGCCTGTAGCCGAAGACTTTTACAGCCTAGTCACGTCTTAGTTGCTATCGGTCGTAGGTATGAAGAGGCTCATGGTAGTGTTCTTATGAAGACGACGCGTTATTTCACAGAAGAAGATATAGCTTACGTTTTGGAAGTATTCCCTGAAGCTGTTAACCGTATTAGGCGAATAGTTGGTTCAACAGGAGTGGCGTAAAAATGTCTCGTATACCTTTACCATATAGCCCAAAAGTTATGGATCTATTTCGTAACCCTAAAAATCTTGGAAAAATTGAAGATGCCACAGTTACGGCAGTTGCCGGTAACCCTGCCTGTGGAGATATGATAACTTTTTATTTAAAAATTAATGAACAAACATATGTTATAGAAAAAGCACAATTCGAAAGTTACGGTTGTGCAGCTAACATTGCAACTTCTAGTATAGTTACTGAAATGATTAGGGGCTTAACACTTGAAGCTGTTTGGACTGATATTTCTTGGGAAAAAGTTGCTCAAGAAATCGGAGGGTTGCCCAGTGTTAAATCTCATTGTGGTGTTCTTGCTGTTGGCGCGTTGAGACGTGCAATAAGAAAATATTTCAGCGACAAAGGCAATACACCAGCGTGGATGCCTGAAGAAAACACTTTTGAAGAAAAACAAGCTTTAGAAGAAGAAGAATTAGTCGAAACATTATCTACGCGGTTAAAGCCGGAGGAAGAAAAATCACCATAGACTTACTTCAAATACGTAATGATTTCCCCATACTAAAACGCCAAATAAACAATAAACAACTTATCTACTTTGACAATGCCGCAACTACACAGAAACCACGACAAGTTACACAGGCAATGGTTGACTACTACGAAAACAATAACGCAAATGTACATCGCGGTGTTCATACACTTTCTTTAGAAGCTACCGAGATGTATGAGAAAAGTCGTGAACATGTAGCAAAATTTATAAACGCAAAAGACTCCTCAGAAATAATTTTCACTCGGGGAACAACAGAGGCTATTAATCTTACAGCTTACTCTTGGGGACTAAACAACCTCAAAGAAAACGACGAGGTTCTTATCTCCATAATGGAACACCATAGCAACATAATTCCTTGGGAAATAACTGCAAAAATTCGTGGATTTAAAATCAAATACGCGAACGTTACCTCTGATGGCGTTTTAGACGTCAAAGATTTTGAAAACAAATTAACCTCTAAAACAAAACTTGTCTGCCTAAACCACGTTTCAAACGTCACAGGCGTGATCAACGATATACAACATTTATCAAAAACTATTCATGACCATGGGGCATTACTGCTTGTAGACGGTGCCCAATCTGTCTCACATATGAAAGTAGATGTCCAAAATCTTAACGTAGACTTTTTAGCTTTTTCAGGACATAAAATGCTCGGCCCAACAGGCATAGGCGTCTTATATGGCAAAAAAACGTTACTGCAAAAAATGGCGCCTTTCCAAGGAGGCGGTGAAATGATAAAAGAAGTAACCTTTAACTCCAAAAATCATCAATGCAGCATCAACTGGAATGAACCCCCTTGGAAATTTGAAGCAGGAACCCCAAATATTAGCGGTGTAATTGGTTTATCTGCAGCTATAAAATATCTCGAAAAAATTGGTATGGATACCATTTTAACTCACGAACAAACCCTTACAAAATATGCTATAGATAAAATGAAAAATTTAAACAAAATATCTCTCTATGGACCTATAGACTCAAAAAAATGTGGAATAATCTCATTCAACATAACAGGTTTATCTTCACATGATGTTGCTCTCTTATGTGACAATTACGCAATAGCCATACGCAGCGGATACCATTGTGCTCAACCCTTACATCAAATTTTACAGTTACGATCCAGCGCACGTGCAAGCTTTTACCTCTACAACACAACAGAAGAGGTCGATCGTTTCATCGAAGTACTAAAGGAGATACAAACCCTCTAATGTCCATAACAGATGACTACATAGCAAGAATCGAAGGTACCTGCGGAGCCGAAAGCGACATAATAGTAGTCCTAAAATACGAAAAAAAAGACCAAGCACTCGAAAAAATCCTAAAAAAAGCAACACTAAAAAGCACAATCGCCGGAATGATTTACGATTTAAGACACAAAGACTACTCTTTCCGCTTCTACGCCAGCGGCAAAATCATCTTCAGAGGCATACAAAACAAACAAACCCTAAACAAAATCCTTGCCGAACTCCTCTTCTAAATACATCACTTCAAATTATTATCAACGACGTAACAACTTGACTTTTGTCCGACTTATAAAATTATAAACTGGAATTACCTTCGGCTTTAACACTTCAGGTATCTTGTCTTTAAATTGCCGATGTAACCCCAACTTTACCGCAATTTCACCCTTCCTAGAAAGTATAACATAATATCGATTCAACGGATACCTTGCAAAACCATTATTTTCCTTAAACTTATCCAAAGAAGGATGACTACTCCCCCTACCCATCCGCCCATACATCAACCACTTATGATTATCTTTAGCACAAATCTCAACAGATTTAGCTAGTAAACTATTGTTTATCGCTTTGTCCCAATGCTTCTGCAACGAAAGTATCTGAGTTATAACAACCAAATCATCACCATAAACTAACTGAATAAACCCTACTAATACATCTTCTACATACGCACCTATGAAAACACATTTTTCTGTACCAAACACCATACCCCTCACACTTTCAAGAGACTCCCCATAATGAGGAAAAGCTCGCCCCTGCCTAACCGGCGTTTCATTATAAATCCGCCATATACCCTCAACCAACTTGTTTGACGGCTCAACAATATTTACCATTAACCCACTTTTTTCAGCTTTACGAACCATATTACGAGTTTTTTTACCAATTTTCTCCCACCATTCATCAAACGTAGTTATCTGAAGCAATGCAATATTATCTTCAATTTTCACCCACTTATCTGAAGACGAAACGACAAGAGAACTACACCAGCTTCTCTCGATAAAAGTAAAAATATCCACATCCACATTTTTTAACTTGACAAAAAATTTTTCAGTAGGATCCACCTTTTTGATGTATTCAAAATGTTCTGAATATTTGCCAATTTTTACGAATCTTTTTTTTTGTACTTCCAAAGCTTCTATTTCACGGTCAACATTTAAAATTTCTTTTAACACTTCATAATATGGACCTCTATGATTCATTTTCCCTCTTTGAAAAAGCCAATCAGGATGAATAAGCAGTATCTCATCTTTTTTAATGCTATCATAAGCAATTTTCAGAGTTTCTCGTGTTGAGTTATCATAACAAATTTTGTCTAGAGGAATCGTTGGAAAATCATAGAACGATTTTAAAGGAAAATCTTCAGGAATTGGTGCTTTTGATTGCGAAAGTTTACGATGCCAAATAATTTTGCCCAATAAACGCTCTGTTCCATGTACTGTATAATACTTGATTTGTGTATTGGTTGTTTTTTCTAAAGTTTTTAATTCCTCATAAGCATCAACTGCCACATGAAGAGCAATTTCATGTTTATCAGAGTTTAACAGCTCAAGCATTTCAGCATCAGGCAGAGTAAATGGCGTAAAAAACCAGTACGTTTTTACTTCAAAAGGTGACTCATTAATCATTTTTGCGATTATTTTTGAGTTTTTTAAGTAACCACTTTTTGTTTTCTTTTTAAGTAACGTATAAAGAAAGCTTTTCCATCTTGAAGGATAAGCGTAATCTACATCTAGTCTGATTTTTATCATTGCTGTTCTGCTTACTTACCCAAGACTTTGATATAGTTTATAAATAATGCGCTGAGTTAAAAATGTGGTAGTGTGTACATTTCGTAATTAAATTGAACAATTTTTCTAGAAATTATTTTGTAAAATTTTTACGTGCGCATTTAAATATTGCAGCTGTAAACACGATAAATGTGGCTCCAATACGTGCTACCACTTTTTAAACACAGACTTCAACTCGCAACTTAACATCAATCATAATCAACAATTAGCATCACTACGATTATCAAACAACAAAACACAACAAACAAAACAAATTACAATTGTAGTACTAAGTTTTGATGTGTTGCTTTTGGAGTTGTCGCGGTTTACGACGGGTTGGGTTTAATTATTTTGGGTTGGCGACTATGGCTCGTAATGTTGTGGGTTATTCGGGTGGATTCGTCGTAGGTTGCGGATGTATTTGTGGAAGCAGTGGCAGCGTGACAGCGCGCGTTTTGTTGCTCTTGTTCAGCTTGGTATTTCAAAAGATTTGGTGTGGCGGCGGGCTAATTTTCGTAAGGGGGTATTGGCATGTTGCTGGTAGCCAGACACTAGACCGGAACTTTTTGTTTTGTACCATAGGTCGCTTGTTTTAAGGCTTATTTTGCTACCACTCAATGGTTAAACCATAGATTTTGAAATTCGGTTACACCTAGATGTACCATTGTCAACTAAACCACAATAAGCGTTTAAAATTCAAAATACTGTTCCGCCTTTTCTATACCTAAAACATCCTCAAATCCATCACATATGGCACAAAATTAACAAGTTCAGGTATAGAGGCTTCTTTGACAAGCAAGACGCTGGTTGGTAATGGTTTATGATGACATTGAGGCTCGTTATAGGCTGTTGCGCTTAAGTCGTTGAACCGCCGTATACCGAACAGTACGTACAGTGGTGTGAGAGGGCGGTAATTCAACTAATGAATGACCTCCTTCTCGATCTGTAGAATGACTCGGTGTCTTACACGGACACAAAAGCACAAATCTATCAGAGAACAAAGATAGTTGTAAAAAAAGAAGTAAAATAGAGAACTAAACGTTTTTAAGAGTTCAGGTAACTCACCAAATCTGGCATTATCATAGGGCATTGTGTCTTTCATAATCAGTTCCAAAGTACCTACCTTAGTAAATGGTTCTATGTAAAGTATGGTTAAATATTTCTAGTTTTCAGCTACATTAATAGGGTAATGTTGTAACATACGATTGAGGTAGCTTAGCAAATGGATAGTAACATAGCTGATAATTTGCAACAGTTAGCGGTTAAAAAAATTCTTGTGGTTCATCCATATCTTAGTGATGGGGCTGGAGGGGGAGAAGAGGTGTTGCTTAAAATTCTTGAAGTGCTAATCGAGCGAAAACAAGATGTTTATTTGTTGGGCAATCTTCCATCTGGAAGTATATTTAATAATTTGCTTGTTTCTAGTATTAAGCAGATTCCTTATGGGTCTGAGATAGTTTTTAAACCTAAACGTTTTTCAAGTCATATGCGGTTGCTTCGGCATTTAAAATTGAAACGTGCACTATGTCGGAAAATAGGCAAAATGGATTTGGAAATTTGTACTCAGTATGTCGCATGTTTTATTGGTTCAAGCAAAAAACGTGTTGCATACATCCATTTTCCAAATATGACTCGCACACAAAAATCTGGTCTTAAGTATCGTTGGTTCTACAACTTGTTCTATTGGCCCGTCACTTTTCAGCTCAAACGGCAGGTAAAGAAAGTTAATTTGCTGTTGTGTAATAGTCATTATACACAAAAGGCTATTATGGATTATTGGCAACGTGATGCTGAATTGATTTATCCTCCTGTTGATGTTGAAGATTTTTCACCAGCGGAAAAAGAGCCTTTGGTGGTCTCGATAGGTCGGTTTGATCCAGACAAAAATTATGAAACGATTGCTAAAGTCGCTAGGCAGATGCCTAATGTTAAATTTGTAATAGTTGGTCGTAAAAGTCTTGCTGATCCTTATTACGACAAAATAGTTGCGTTAAAACCTGAAAATATGGATTTGATTGTTGATGCTACACGTGTTACTGTTTCTGCTTTATTGAGTAAAGCAAAAATTTATTTGCATGGTATGATTGGTGAACACTTTGGTATAAGTGTGGGTGAGGCTATGGCGGCTGGTTGTATTCCTGTTGTGCATAATAGTGGTGGACCAAAAGAAATTATTGGTAATTATGGGTTTCTTTATAGTACTGCTGAAGAATGTGTCAAAGTTATAGGTGAAGCGTTACTAAGTAATGTGGATCCTTATGATATCGCTGAGCAGACAAAAATGTTTAGTGCTGATAATTTTAAGAAAAATTTTATTGCTGCTCTAGATAGGAATTGTTTGCTGTGAATATACTGTCAGTTTGATATTGGTATCCAAAAATTAATTAAGTCCTTTTTTCCATAGTGAACAAGTTTCAATTATCCGTGTGATATGTGTGAGCGAAAAAGTTGATGTAGTTCTCTTAACTAAGAACAGTTTAAAGCCCTGTTTAAAAAAATGTATAGATTCAGCGTTTGCTCAACTTCCAATGGGTCGTTTAATTGTTGTGGATGGAGGTAGTACTGATGGTACTTTGGATTTTGTGAATTCTTATACAAACGTGGAAGTTATTGATGACAAGGGCGGTAATCGTGCTACTGCACGTCAAAAGGGTATTGAAGCTGTAAAAACTACTTGGCATTTGCATTTGGATTCTGATGTTGTTTTATGTAACGGTTGGTGGATTGCTGTACAAAAACTTTTACAATCGGATGTTGGTGCTATTTGGGGTGTTACAATTCCTGGTGATAGACATATTTATAATATTACTAAATCTATGGCGTTACTTTACCGTAAAAACGTTTTAGATTATATAATAGCACAACAGCATCTAAAACGTTATCTAACACATGATACTTTGATTAGAACAGAAACAGTTAGAGATATCCATATTCCGACTGATTTGCATATTTGGGAAGACCATTTCATTGGTCAACATATTGTGGCTAAAAATTTCAAGTGGTTAACTGCTCGTAACCCTTGTTGTGTACATTACTTCCACGAGCGTAGAGGGTTTGAGGACTTTGTTAACAGTGGTAGACTTGCAAGACGCGTTAACTCTTATAGTAATCGTCAGATATTGCTACGACTAGGTTTAGCTGTTCCTAAATCCTTATGGATTATTTTAGTTACAGCTGATTTTAAAGCTGCAACACTTCAACTTGAAAACTATATCGGTTTAGCAAAGGGTTGGTATGAAAATAGTGCATAACTAACTATTTTTGTTTTTGTAGACATAACTCCACATGTTTTATCCAAGTAGGTACGGGTGGCTCTAATTTCTTTAATACTGTTTGTGTATCGATTTTTTGTGGTTTAGTTAACAGTTTTTTTACAGCTGTGATGATGTGGTTAGTGTCGCGACTGATTTGAATTGGGAAGCCTTTTTTGTGTAAGTATCGCGCTTGTGCATCCCAGAAGTGGAAGTTTATTGTTGGGATTCCGCAGAGGGCTGTTTCTCTACAGGCTGTTCCTCCGCTACCTACCATCAAGTCAATGTATGGTATGAGTTGTGCTGTTAAAACTGGTTCTGGTGGGATCCAAACGTTAGGGGTTCTTTCAAGTTTTGCTCGTTCTTCTTCATATCGTGGTAAACAAATAACTGTGCCTAATTTGGTAAGTTCTTGTAATAATTTTTCGGAATCTACTTTTACGTCCTTACAGTATACAGCTTGATATTCAGCGTCACGGAAAAGTATAACTGGTTTTTTTTGTTTGACAAAGTTTTTTAGGCATTTTGGTTTTTCAAATTCTATACCTACATATGCTAATTCTTCTAGTCCATCATAATGAATGATTCGCGATTTAGATATGCCAAATTTGCTCCATGACTTTCCAAAACATTTGGGTGCTACAAGATAATCCACTAAGGGACACGATAGTTTAGCTACGGCGTATGCGAAAATGGTGTCGTTTGCATATACTATTGGAATTTTAAGTCCAAATGCAGTTCGAATAGCTGAAACATCGCCATGTGTCCAGAGTACTTTTGGGTAGCCAACTTTATCAAAGAGATCCAAAAATTCAAGGGTTCTTTTTTGTTCAGTTGCTAATTTTTCTTTAAGTGTGCTTCCATATTCACCTACGGTTTTATAAGGCACTTTTAGGACGTCAAGCATATCAGTGGTTTGGGTTTGTTTTTTTGCAGTGACGAGAGTGGAGTAACCTTTTTCGTGTAGAGCAGGTAGTATACTGTTTATGGCTATGCTGATTTTAGGTGTAACGGTGTCTAACCAAACATCTGGTGTAGTAGGCATGAGTATCAAAGTAGAAAATGGCACACTTAAACATTATAAGCTTTCTAAAAACAAAATGGGTTAATTAAAGAAGTTGAAAATTGAAGAGACCTGTTGATTGGTTATCATTATGTTTGTTTATTTGTTTTGTTTTTTTAGCCATTCGCGGTATTTTTGGTCTACTTCTATAGCACTGTTGAGCAGTATACTTGGTGTTAGTGATGTAACATAACGTATGTCTTTTGGTAGGCAGTGTCTGCCTATGCCGTCTCGGGCTTCTGGTAAGTCAACGTTCCATTTGGTGTTCATAGCTTCTCGTAGTTCGTCAAAGTTCATGTTGATATGGCCGCACATCATTTTGAGGTCTTCGGCAAATGCTATTTGTAGATAGCGGTGGCTGTTTTCGATAATTTTACACATTTCCGCTGTTTCTACATTGGTAACTGTGTGCATAGGAATGCCCAGTGTATATTTATAAAATTTTATGCCTGCCTCTAGGCTTTCTGTGTTAACACCACCGATTACTCGAACTTGGTTTACACCGTATTTGTCTGCTTGATCTGTCCAGTAACGGTGTGGTGCGTGAACAAGTAAAACTTTACTTTTGAAGATTTTTTCATATAGTTTTCTTGAGGTGCCTGGTAGAATGGTGCTTTCAGTAGCGACTAATGTGTTTGTATCCGCTTTTTCCGCAATTCTCTTTGATGTCTCAAAAACTGCTGTTAGATCCGCTTGATTATTGATTTGCGAAGTAGTGACACAAATTATGTAAACATCTGCTTTTGGAATTTGATTCCACTCAGTAGTGGCTTTAATTTTTCCGTTTTGAATTCCATATTTAACAGTAGCGGGGTTAATGTCAAAGCCGTATACATCGCAGTTTTTTGTTGCAACATATTTTGCAACTGGAAAACCTATTTGCCCAAGTCCAATAACACACACAATCATTTCAAGCATCTCTGTTACTGTGTAATTGCACAGATGTCAAATTTAATTCTTAAGCCTTCCTACAAATTAATAATTGTAAAGATGTTAAAGAATTGTGACAAACGTGTTGTTGTTAAAATTGTTGCAAATTTTGAGGTTATTTTACTCTTATAAATTGGCAGTTTACTTGTTTTGCTGCGTTTTCATCATTGTCTATGTTGCCTATAAACAGTGTATCTGCTAGAGCAATCTCCATTTTAGCTGTTGCCATTTTTAACTGTTCAGCTCGGCTCAATGAGTCCTCACGCGTAAAAACCGCGTTAAAGTGAATGTTAAATTTTTCACAGATTTTTTGAACAGTTTTTTTGCTTTGCATTGTTACCAACGCTTTAGGTAATTTCATGTGTTGCCTGTAGAATTGCATGCCTTCTTCATGAACTGTAATTTTGTCAATTATGGCAAGTTCAAAACTTGTCCAAACATCAAAAATTTTTCCTAAAACCTGTCTGTCTTCAATTTGTGAGACTGTATTTAGTAAAGAACCAATTTCAGCTACACCTAATATTTCACTAACACTCTTATACAGAGAAGCGTAGGCTATTGGTAAATCAAGTAGAGTTCCGTCTAAATCAAAAATAATCGCTTTAAACATTAAGTGTACATTGCTCCTAAAACTTTATTATCTTTAACTAAACAGCCCGGAGCGTCCATGTGTCGTATCCAATACACTTCCGATGGTAGTGGGTTGTATTTTTCCAGTTTAGGCAAATCCTCTTTATATGCTAATTTCGTATATAAATAGGGGATATTTATGCGATAATCGTTAAAAAAAACCTTGCTAGCGTAACTAAAGAAAAACGAAGTGGTAAACATGCGTCCAGGGTTAATTTCAGTAACACATGGTGTCCCTTTGCTGCTCTCTTTTAAGTCAACACTGGCAATTCCTGTAAAGCTTGAGTCAATAGCTAAAACAGCCTCAGTGCTAATTTTGTTAACAGTGTCATCATGCACAGTTTTTTGCACAGCCGGCGTCCCCATGATGCCTGAAGGTGCAAGGTAGGAGTAAATGTATTCAAGACGTTCACGTGCCATTGAAGTAACAAGCTCACCATCACGCCATAAACTATGAAATGCAATGTTTCTACCAGGTAACATTTCTTGAGCAATAAATTCCCAGTCAACATTACGTGAACGCCAATAGTTAATCCAAGAAATTGCAGTTTCACGATTGCTCGCAGGAGTACTCCCTCTACCCCCAGCACCACGCGTAGCCCTTATCCATACAGGCGAACCCAATTCTGCAAACGCGCGATCAATATCAGACTCTTGGCTAATTACAATAGTTTTGGCAACAGGTATACCCTTACTTTTCCAAGTATTAGCTGAAGCAAGTTTATCCTGACAAGCCCTCACCGCCTGCTTCGAAGGCAAAAACATGGGTGCATCCAACTTTTCTCTTTGCTCTGACACAATTTCCACTTCAACATCTGGTTGAGCATGCAAAAAATCAATCTTTTCTCTATAAATTATCTCATTTAATCTATCAATGTAACTTGGGTCTTTGGCTCTTGGCACCAAATATTTAACATCCGTAGACATTGTATGCAAAAAATGCTCATTAGCCTCTGTCCCTACAATATACAATTTTTCAGAAGCTACCTCTAAAGACTTTACAAAATTTATGCCAGCTGGACCACCAGCACCCGTACAAAGCACCCGTTTCGTCAACCAATTCACCATATACTATTTTACTATACGCCCGCAACCTACGCTTGTATTGGTTGCAGATTTAGTCTGACCTATACAAATACGAATTTATATCTGTATCCAAAGAATCATACAGACAAACTTAAAAACAAAAGCGCGGTCTTAACCAATAACAACCAACAAACTGTGGGCCGGTCGTCTAGCCTGGTTAGGACGTTGGCTTTACGAGCCAAAGGTCGCCGGTTCAAGTCCGGCTCGGCCCACCATTTGCTCCAAAAATATTCTTTTAATTTGCACATTTTTTTGTCTCTGTTCTACAGTTTTCTTTGTGTCTTTTATTTATTTGCCAAAACGATTTGGGCATGTTGTACGGCACAAAAAACACTTTATCTTAAATTTTTTATTTTCTATTGTAAAAAATTTGGAGCATCCTTTTTTTTCCAAATGATGTAAAAAGGTCATTTAACGCTCCAGCAGGACAGGCTTCAACGCATTTGTTACAGTTGTTACACATGGCAAATTGCGTTCTTTTATCCGGCATTAGTTTTGCGTCGGTAAGAACATCACTAAACCAAAGAAGATTGCCATACTGCGGATTTGTAAGTAAATAGTTTTTACCAATGACTCCCAGCCTAGCGATTTCTGCAGCGTGTTTCAAAGAAACATGTCCCTTTTGCTCCTTTCTCCCATCGTCGTTTACCCATTTACCGCCAGTTGCACTTATGATTTTTGTTTTATACCCCTCTTTTTTCATTTGTTTTGCTACTTCTTTTGCCATGTTAGTCATTGCAGTAAGCATCGTATTGCGACTTGTGGTATATTTGTCTATATCATCTAAAGACTTCCGGTGAAAACGTAGCCCCTAAAACGATAATGGAAAGACATTCTGGAAGTATATCAGTGGGCTTAAAACCATCAGGCGCCAAACTGAAATCTTTGGAAGCAGCTATACCAACTACATTTGCCCTGCAGCCAGTCCATATGCTTTTACTACTTCATTGTTTAATTCGACCATTCATTCACACCTTTAGAATAGCTAAATCTGTTTGGTTATATTAGTATTAAAAAACATTGATAATAACTTACAGATAACCAAGTGTCTAATGCGTTATCTCTTCGAAGAACACACCTATATTGTAGTGGTCGGCATAACCAGTAATCTCAAAATGAAAGGAACACCTAACACTACAGCGCTCAAAGTAATGGTTAAGTAGTGGCACAAGGCGTATTATGGTATAGAGGCCGAATTACCTGTGTTAACTGACACAAATA
>JGI20163J15578_10000760_pt1 | contig 13310 bp, 12 predicted proteins | sample TergutCu122P1_FD_15578 | JGI IMG/M metagenome (IMG submission 15578)
TTATTGGTATTATTTTCGTATCTGCTATTACATTGGTTACTTCATTGGTCGGCGCGGGCATCGTTGCCGGAATAATGAACACAACAATTGAAGCTACACTTACTTATCAGGACACTACTAGATTTGTGACCATAATATTTATAAAGGCAATCCAAGTGAGCTTGCTTTACATTCTATCCAAAAAGCACGTTTCAATTCGTAATCTTCAAAAAATACCGACGATTGTGATAGGGCTTGTAATATCCATAATTTTTGGGTTTACACTTGTCATCCGGGCAAGTGTTGCAGTGCCTGAATTGGGTACGGAACAGAGCAACCTACTTATTTGGGCATCAATTGGGCTATTGTTCATTATAATTGCGATATTCCTAATGTATGAACTGTTTGTCAAAGAAGAAGCTAAAAACGCAAACTTGGCAATGAACTTGCAGCGCTTGGAACTGGAGCGGGGATTCTTTAATGAAATAAACGTAATTTATTCTAACATACGCGTGTGGCGGCATGAGTACAGGAACAACTTAATAGTGCTGAGGGATTTGGTATGCAGCGGGGAAAAAGATAAAATACTTGACTACATTGATAAAATTTCAGGCGACCCCCTTCGGTTCGAGACAACCTTGCATACAGAAAACCTCATCCTTGATGCCATAGTAAGCTCAAAAGTAGGGTTGGCGCAGAAACAGGATATAGAAGTAAGCATTCAAGCCGTATATCCAAAAGACAACTGCATTGACGATACCGACCTATGCACAATTGTGGGCAATTTGCTTGACAATGCCATCGAAGCATGTGGAGAGCCGAACCAGGCATCAGCAAGGCGATTTGTGGATTTCGCTTTTCTTACGAAGGGCAAAAACATAGTTATTTCGGTTCGCAACAGCTATTTCCATGAAATCAAACAAGAAAACGGGCGATATGCTACCCGCAAAGAAAGACTGTTTCATGGTATTGGGCTTTCCCTTTTGGATTCCGTTGTGCGCAAATATAGCGGGCACGTTATAAGAAACCATGAAAACGGCATATTTGAAACACATATCATCATTCCGCTATTGCCGCCCGATAAGGCGGGGACGGAGGCAGGAAATGTTTAATGCCGCTGTAAGCAATATAGTGGACACATGGGTTGACTATGGCGTAATAGAGGAAGAAAACAAGGACATATACATTTATGGTCTTGATTTGGTGCTTTTCTCAACTCTTAACCTTTTAGCTATTTTGATAACAGCCGCAGTCACTGGAAAATTGATTGAAAGCATTTTGCTCATTATAGTTACCGTGCCGTTGCAGATGCTCGGCGGCGGCTTCCATGCAAAGACCCATTTGAATTGCTTCTTCATAATGTACATCGGCTGGTGGTGCGTTATGTGGCTAACGCCTAATGTTAATACCATTGCAGTGATTGGCATAGTGGCTTGCGCAGTAATCACTATTTTTAGGCTTGCGCCTGTAGCGAACGAGAATGTTCCGATAAGCGAAGGGCAGAGCAATAAGATGAAGGTGCTCGTAAGGATATATGCGATATTTTTTGCGTCAATCTCCATACTGTCATCGGATATGTTTTGGGGAATACAGATGATAAGCAGCTATGTGGCAATGGGACTAGGCGTGATTGCCCTGTCAATGCTTGCAAATAAACTTCAACAACAACTGCGAGTGCGGTTTACGGCAAAATAAATACTGTTTACGACAAAATAATTCAAACAGAAAAATCAGTGCTATAGTAAAACCACCTTCCGGGCGCGAGGAAAAACTCCGACAAGGATGCGTGGTTTTAACCTTTTGGGCGCAGGGTTAGTTGGCTGGCGAAGCGGGCATAAAACAATTCACGGCAAATAAAACACCGCTTGCGACAGAATAGCCCAATGTAAAAAGTATGTGCTATGGTTAAGTCACCTTCCAGTTGCGGGACGTGCTAAAAGACTGCTGGCATTCAATAAAGCGACATGTGCCAAACTCGAGTAACGCACTGCTGTTGAACTGCTTACGCCGTGCCTTTCGCAATACCGATGAAGGAAAGTTATTGCGGAGCAACACATACCAATGAGCGAAAAGAAGCCACACATGAGCCTTTATAGAGGCTGTGTGCAAAGTAACCTACCTTAATCACCGCCATCAGTGGGGTATAGTTAAGAAAAAAGTGAGTGAGTGCTACTCTATTCGCCGTATGTGTTTCCGCAAGCAATCTTCGCTGGCAAATGTGTTGCCCGGAGAGTTTAATACTATAGCAGTTCAAAAGTTCTGCTAAAAAATTTATGGAGGTACAACATGAAACGAATAATCAGTAAGGCAGGACTCATGTTAGTCATGAGTGTAATAATGGCATTAAGTTCAGTAGGCAGTTTCCATGCAGCAGCAATAGAGCCTACAAACAGCTTGCCCCCATGTTGCGTTGTTCCTGTAGAAATCAACATGGCTATCACCGAAAATGGCTTGCTTTCAGTAGATGCCGTGAGTCACGCTTTGGGTGTTTCTGCAAACGATATATATATCACCCGAAATGGCTATATATTTTTGCTAGACGGCATGGACTACTTTTTCGATGCACGCGGGGATTTGTGGGTATATGCTGGTGACTATGGGCTTGTTCTAGTTGAAGCACTATCTCCCAATGCCAATAGGTGCTGCTGGATTGGTATTTTACCAGTTCTGTGTCGTTGTTTTGCACAATCTGGTTGTAGTACCGTAGGTTGCCCCTGGCGTTAATCGTCGAACAGATAGCGTGAGTTTGTAGTGGTACATGAGGTGTGCTTTGCTGGAAGTTAAGTACACCTCTGCGCTATCATTATTTTCCAAATAAAATGAAAGCACGACCCTTTGATGGTTGATTTAAGGAGGATTATTATGAAAACAAATAAAAATCGCACGATACTTGGTTCTGCTCTGATTCTCGGCGTATGTCTTGGAGTGATTGGGATTTACATAATCTCAAACCAGACAATAGTACAGACAGTATTACATGGACAAGAAACAACATTAAATCAAGAGCCAACCGTACCATTGTACCCGGTAGAAGCATTTTTTGCATCTCCGGATGTAATATTTTATCATCTTGCACCCGATGGCGAAAATCTGCTTTTTCTGTCACCGGTAAATGGGATAAATAATGTTTTCAGGCGACATATTAATACAGGTGAAGTTTACCAACTTACTTTTGAAGAAGAGCAAAGTATTTTACATTTCAATTTAAAAGGGGATACTGTGCTTTTTCTGCAAGACCAGTTTGGCGATCAAAGTTTTAACATTTTTCGCATGAATGAGGACGGAACAAGTACAAATCTTACCCCATACCCTGTCCATGCATGGATTAGCAATATGTTGGAAAGCTCAGAAGAAGAAATCCTGATTGGCATGAATAGGGAAGACCCCTTGAGTAATAATATATACCGGTTAAATGTGCTTACGGGAGAGATAGTGCTAGTTGCTCCCGATGCATGGGGATTAATATTTGATAATGCCGGAGTGCCGCGTATACTGAGCCAAGGAGAATCTCTGATCGGAATGACAATTTCTCATCGCTACAATGCCGATGATGATTTTGAAATTGTAATGAACGTAGGTTTTAAAGATGTATTTTTACCACAATTTTTTGACACAACAAACACATACATGTATGCTCTCAGCAACATAGGAAGAGAAACAACGGCTGTTGTACGAATAGACCCTGCAACAGGTGCAGAACTGGAGGTCTTGTTTGAGCATGAAAGAGTTGATGCTAATCTTATCAGAGGGTTTAATCCTGGAACTATTGCAGGATTTCAGTACACTGAAGACTACCTCAATCGTATTCACATCAAGGACTTATGCGAAGTAAGGTACTTGATGCAAATGCAGGCAGAAGCTCATTTCTCAGATGGGGAGATTGTTTCAATACTTCGTAATACTTCAAGCAACAGAAATATAGCAATTGTTTGGGTTGGTTCTGATGTATGCCGAGGTCGTCAATATTTCTTTAACAAAGAGAATGATACAATGACACTGCTTGTGGATTTCAACTCAACAAATCCCGGGCATATGGCACCTATGACATCCATAAGATATACAGCAAGAGATGGCTTAGAAATACAAGGATATTTAACGATTCCTGTTGGTGTAGAACCTTACAATCTCCCGGTTGTAGTATTGCCGCATGGCGGTCCGTGGTTCCGTGACCATTGGGAATTTAATGAGGAAGTACAATTTTTGGCAAACAGGGGTTATGCAGTTTTTCAGCCTAATTTCCGCGGTTCGGACGGATTTGGCCGTTCATTTTTGGAAGCCGGAAGCAGGCAATGGGGGCTTTCAATTCAGGACGATATAACGGATGGTGTTTTGTGGCTTATAGAGCAGGGCATAGCAGACCCAAACAGAGTTGCTATATTTGGCTCTTCATTTGGTGGATATGCCGCATTGGCAGGGGCAACATTCACGCCTGAACTGTTTGCGGCTGCGATAAGCATGGTAGGAATATCAAACATTTTTACTTTTCTGGAAAGCATACCACCTTGGTGGGAGGAAGGACGTGAAATGTTTTATCATAGAGTTGGGCACCCTGTTTATGATTATGATTTGTTTAAGGCGACCAGTCCTCTATTTCATGCTGAACAAATCAATATACCCCTATTTATTGCTCATGGCGCAAATGATCCCATTACTACTCTTGCCGAATCGGTTCAAATTGTACAAGCTCTGGATGCACTTGGTGTGGAAGTAGAGTTTATGGTTCGTTGGGATGAGGGGCATGGCTTTTTTATTCCACAAAACCGCATAGAATTTTACTCCGTTTTAGAGGCATTTCTTGCTGAACATCTTGGAGGAAGAACAAGCAATCGCTTGGAAGATTTGAATTACACCCAGACATTGGAAGAAGTTTTGGAGGTGAGCCAATGTTGTTGAAAATCGCCCGATATCCAATACGTCAGGCTTTAGACAGGCAAATGTTTTCAGCCCCGCAGGGCCCCGCACTTGTGACGGACAGGAAAGAGCGCAGCGAATGAATGTCTGTCACAAGTGCTATGGGGTTACATCTGGCAGATGTAACAGACCTTACCGCCCAATCTGCGTATATATTATCGTGGAGAGGGCGGTGTCTTTATGTCGGCAAAAACCATGTCGCATTGTCAGGGCAAGGGATCTATTTCGCACAACAACCGTGATTTTATTTTCCAGAATGTGGACCCGGACCGCACGAAAGACAATATCACATACGTGAAGCAGCCGCTTGCGGAAGCGTATCAGGAATGTTTCGGGGAAGCCGTCAGGGAGTACAACGAAAAGCAGGCGCGGGCAGACAGGAAAATTGACGATTACTATGCCCATCTTTTTGGCGAGCAGCAGAAAAACAGTGTCGCTACCGGGGCAAATAAGCAGAAATCTTTTTATGAAACGCTCGTGCAAATTGGCACGAAAGACGATTCGGGTGTTGGGTCAGCCGATGGGCGGCTGGCCGCCAAATGTCTGGACGAATACATGAAAGGGTTCAATGAACGCAACCCGAATTTTCACGTGTTCAATGCGGTGCTCCACATGGACGAGACCACTCCGCATCTGCACATCGACTATATACCGGTGGCGGCACAGAAAAAGGGCATGACTAGGCAAAACGGAATTGCAAAAGCCCTTGAACAGATGGGGCATGGCAAAGGAAAAGACGCAGTAAACCGTTGGCGGATTTCCGAAAGGAAAATATTGGAAGAAATATGCAACCGCCACGGCATCGAAATATCCGAGCCAAAAAAATCGAGGGGGAGTTTGTCTCCGGAAGAATACAAAACGGTGAAAGACAACGCCAAAGACGAAGCCCGGAAAGAATTTGAAAAAGACTTTGATGCGTTCAGCAGCATAAAGCAGGAACTGGAGGATTTGAAAAAGGAAAAAGCGGACATACAGGCATGGATGCAGAGAGAAAAAACAAGAGACGCAATCGAAAACAAAACCAGACACGACAAGCTGCCGAAGATTGATTACAGCAAGCACAGAATGGCGCATATCGGCAACAACAGAATCGTTCCTGTGGAGGACTACAAAATTATGCGCAACCGCTCCGAATGGTACCGTAAAGGGGTAGGCTTGAAAGAACGAGAAGCTGCAATATCGGAGCGCGAAACAGCCGTTTCAGAACGTGAACAAGCGGCAAGCGATGCGGAAAAAAAAGCAAAGGCGGCACAGGAAAAAGCAGACCAAGCACAATCAAAAGCCGATGCGCTTTACAGCCAACAGCTAACCGTCAATCGGTCATTGGCAGAAACCCGATCCGAATTATCAGCCACTAAAGAAGCCCTGAAAAATAGCAAAGCAACAGAAGCAAAACTTAGAGGCCATGTCGCAGCCCTACAACAGGAACGTGACGCTGCAAAAAACGCACTGCTCCGGACTGAAAACGCCCTCATTAAAGGACTTGACAGCTTCACGTTTACGCCCAAAGGCGACACCGTTATGGTCGGCTCCGATTTTAAGGCATTTATGGATTCCATTAAAACTGAAAAACCAGAACACCGTGTACTGGAGCGAGTTCATGAACGGGAACGAGAGCTGAACCGTTTGCTAAACAGGTCAATCGGCATCAGCCTTTAAATTGCAGTTTTTTGTCTGCCCTACAAGCTATCTCCGGATATTGGAACATGATTTATTGCTGATTCTCCCGAAACTTCTTAACTTTACGATGGATTTCACTACTGCTATAGCCCAATCCATACGATAATGTTTTTGCAATCTTGGCATAACTTAACCCATCTTTATTAAGCTCGCTCCAGTTTGCTATTATTTCATTGGTAACAGGCGGCTTATCATTTACTACTGTAGTATTTTCTTGAACTACGGTAGTATCCGATGCGCTACCATCTGGACTGCCAGCTTCTTCCAAACTTTTTACAATATCTTCATACCTTATCCCATCTCTGAGATAAATGTCCCAATGAGGTATTTCTTCATAGGTTGCAGGCGGCTTACCATCATCTACTACAGCAGTATTTTCCTCATCTACTACAGCAGTATTATCATCGGCTACTACCGCAGTATCATTTACTTCAACTACAGTAGTATCATCAAACGCTACCCCGTGCTTCTCCAATCCTTTGAATATCCTAGAAAGAATCGAGCGGTAAACATTAAAAAGGTCTTGGCTATATTCTTTCTGCCTGCTGTTGTGAAAATCCACATAGTCCAAACTAAACGCTTTCGATATTTCGCTTTTAAGCGTCACTAGTTCTTGATTTTCCTGTATTGCGTTCATCTTCAAAGCGGTCTGCAACCGTTCTTCGAGGTCATTAATTTGTCCTTGATATTGCTCAAGCTGCTCTTTCAGTTCAACTACGGTAGTAGATTCATTGGCCGCATCAACTACTACAGCAGTATCATTTTCGCTTACTACAGTAGCAGCTTCGTTTTCACCGCTTACTGCTGTAGTATCATCGTCAACCACCACCATATAACTAATTCGCTCTTTAAACCATTGCAACGGCGTTATTCCAATGCTCCTGCAAGATTCAACAAGCCTCTCGCCAAGCTCCTTGTCAACCGTGAATCCAAACTTTTTATACTTCTCTTTTTGCCACTGCCTTTCGTTCGCGTAATTTCGCGCCATGTTCCCCACACCCTTTCTACTACGGTAGTATATATAAACTACCGTAGTATGTCAAGCTTTTTGTTTTTGCTTATAGTTTTTCTTGCCAGCAATCAAATTCCGCTCACATCCAAGTTTTCCTTGAAGCAATTAAAGCGAGAATAATAGTCATACTTTATCGTGCTTCCTGTCGCTCCGTTACGGTTCTTCAGTATTTTCAGTTCGACTTTGCGTGGGTCCGCCTTTTTCCAGTTTTCTATTTTTGCAAGGCTGTCCGCCTTCTTGCCATCGGTCTGCTTCAGCTCATCCATGCCGCCAAACTGCAAGCCAAGCAGAACATCGGAACTGTACTCGATTGCCCCGCTCTCTTTGAAACTTGCCATGTTTACCGGACTCAAATAATTGTCGCGGTTAAAACTCGATATGGCAAGCAAAGGTATTTTATAGTCCCTCGTCATCCGTTTTAGTTCCAAAACCGCCTTATCGGTATTCTGCTTATCGCTTGCCTTTATGTCATACGGTTGCAGTATCTGCAAATAATCAATCAACACAACCGGCTTGTTGCCTGTAAAAGAAATATGCTCTTTGACCATGCCCTTTATGGTTTCCGCTCCGATGTTCCCCATGCCCTCATGTATGAACAGGTTCGGCGCATATTCATTGCCATAAGCGGTCACGGCGTTTTTTATAAGGTCTTTTTCCCTCTGGCTGTACAAACCCCACTTTGCCCCGGCTGTTATCTGCCTGTTCGTCCGTGCGTAATAGTAGCCGTTCTCATTTTTTTCTTTATCCGCCTGTATGGTCAGGCGGCTTAAAGACTTCGATATCAGTTCGTATTTGCTCATTTCAAGACTGAACACGATCACGTCTTGCCCCTGTTTTGCCATCTGGTCAGCTATCTGCAAGCAGAAGCTTGTTTTTCCAAGGCTCGATATTGCGCCCAAAATATACAGACCTTCATATAGGCCGCCATCAAGAACGTCATCGAGCAAATCGAAGCCCGTAGGCACAGCCGGCGTGTCCGCCGACATGCTTATCTCCCCCATAAAGGCTTCGAGGCAATTTGCCACGGAATTTATTTTCAGGTAGCTGTCCTTGCGCTCCTTGAATGGGTCCCTCACAAGCCCCCTGAACGCCTCTACATCGCTTTGCCAATGCTCGTTAGGGTCATTATGCCCTCCGCTTATATTGGCCTCTAAAAAAGGAATTTTAAGGGCATCCAGTTCGGCTATTATTGCCGCCTGCGCTTTTTGCCCCGGTTCGTCCGGGTCCAGCGACAAAACAAGCGTGGCGGTCGGCGGTTTTTCCATGAGGGCTTTTACAAGCTTGCTTTTATTGGTCACGCTTCCGAGAGCCACGGCTTGCCCCCCTGCTTCCATGACGCTCAAAGCGTCAAATTCGCCTTCCACGACAAAAACATAAGGCGCATCGCTTGCTAAAGCCTTGGAGTTGAAAAGCTCCGATGTTCCAACCTTCATCTTTGCGTATTGCTTGTTTGCGTTGGGGTCTGCATCTCTGGCCACATAGCTGTTCTTGCTCGTGGGTATTATTACCCTTGCGGTTGGCTTTACATTTAACGCTTTCGGATGCCTCCATGCGGGGTCATAGCCAAGCATGAGGCGGGAAACGGTTTCCGGACCAATGCCTCTAAAAGAAAAATAATCCGTCTGCCCTGCCCTTGCGTTGCAATCCTTGAAATACTGCGTGTAGTCAACCTGCTGACCTTCCGCCGGTTCTGGCGGAAGCTTTGGCCGTGCCGATGGGGAAGCGTGGCCGCCGTCAACCGCCAATCCATAAAGCTTGAATATGTCGCTTTCCTTTTCCGTACCGTGCTGTTTTTTGAGCATGTCGAGGTAGTCCATGCTCGTAAAGCACCCTTTGAAGCAAGTATACCTCTTTCCATCTTTGGTGCTTATACCCGTGCCGTCCGCACCACTTCCGTTGCCGCAGAATGGGCATATGAAAGTGTCGTGTCCGGATATCCGCTTCGGGGCTTTGGCCAGCTCCCGCGGCAAAAGACCAATGATGTGCTGCCGTGCCTGTTCCCTTGTCATGATGTCCGCTCCTTTTAGGACTTCTTTATTTATAGGTTTATTTTAGCACTCCCCCAACTTCCCAAGAGTTGGGGGATGTGCCTGTTAATATCTTTAATATCTTTAGGAAAAACCGCACCCCTCCAGCCCTTGATTTTACTGGGTTAAAAAAATGCTTTGCTACCCGCTACCCCCCCTTTTGCTACCCGCTACCCCCCCTTTTGCTACCCGCTACCCCCCTTTTTTTTTAAAAGTCGTGCCGATTTTGCCGCTAAAAGAGGCAATAAAAAAAAGAGAGGCTGTGCCTACTCTTTTTTGGATGCCTGTTGTTTCGTTGCTCGTTTTCGCTTTCCTGCTTCTATTTTGGGCAAGGCAGGGTATTCTTCCCAGTGTATGACTATGTTTGCGCTGATGAAGTCGGTATAACTATCGGGATTTTTTTCCATTCCTTGATATTCCCATGTGATGGAAGGGTTCAGTGCGTCCATATCACGCTCAAATGGTTCTATAATACGTTTGGTTATCTGCCTTGCACCACTCATTATTTCTTCGTAAGAGGGAAAATCCGGGCAAGCGTCTATTAGAGTTTTGACGCTTATCACGTTTTCGTTCGGCTTGCCAATGTTCATTCGCTTATGCTCCGATATTTTTCTGGCGAGCCAGTATTTCCACGGATTTGCTCTTATGTTGCCCTGCAAGGCTTCGTAGGGAAAGTACATGAACATGTACCGGCTGCCTGCCCCGGCTTTGAAGCTGTCGAAAAATTCTTGGTTAAAACGGAATTTAATGTCGCCGTTTTTGATTTGCCCTGTGGTGCCGCCTGCAATATGGACTTTTAACCACTCGCCTCTGTTTTTGCCTGTGCCTTTGTACTCAAAGGAGATGCGTTCGATGGCGGCCAGGTCCTCTTTGATTTGCTTCCGTGCCTCCTTTTCGTCTTTCAAGTCGCGCATTGCCATGTATTCTTTTAGGGGCAAAGTGACCATTGTGTCTTGTAGGCCAGCCTCGGTTGCTTTTATCATCAGGCCGTCAAGAAGCATTGCCGCCGATTGCTTGACCCCGTTGAGAAGCTCGGCATAGCCTTTAATGAAAAGCTTGAAGTCATTGCCTATCAATGTGGCGTTCCCGTACAGGTCAATTTGTGTGTTGTTGCTGTTCAGTTTCACGGTCATCTGTTTTTGCAGCCTATTGGAAGCATGGCTTTGTGCCAAGGGGTAGAAGAATTTGTTTTTTTGCTGCTCAACCTCAAGTTTCTGTTCGGCTTTTTTTCGTTGCCGCTTTTCCTCAGCTAGTTTCTTTTTTTCTTCAGCAAGTTTCTTTTCAAGTTCCTTGTTGCGCCGTTCAAGCTCTTTGTTGACTTCAATGATAAGCGTTTTTTCATAATGGGCTATGTCCGTATCTTCGCCGCACTCTTTTTTTGCTTCGGCCACAAGGAAGGGAAGTATGTTTTGCAGCTGCATGAGCTTCTCGGTGTCTTGCTCTTGAACGGTCCTGTTTCCCAAATACAACGGCGAAGAGGCCGAGGCATTGAGTTCCGCATCAAAATCAAGCGGCACTGTCGTATGGTCGTTGCCCGCGCTGCTGGAAGTGGCTTCGCTTGGTTTTTTGGTTCTTTTCTCATCCATAATGCGTCCTAAGCTGGATAAGGCTTACCTTATCATCGAAAATCTCGTAAATGATCCTGTCTTTTTTGTTTATGTGCCGACTCCAAAGCCCGGAAAGGTTATCCTTTAGAAGTTCCGGATGCCCTTCGCCGGTTTCCGGGTGGCGTTGCAGTTCTTTTATGAGCCGTTTGATTTTCCTCAAAGTCTTTTTGTCTTGCTCTTCCCAGTATTCGTAATCTTCCCATGCCTTGGGTGAAAACTCAATCTTCCTCATCAAGCCCAAGCTCCTCTGCTGTTTTGATGAATCCTTCGCCATTTGCTAACTGCCTGCGTGATTCCTCTATGCGCTTCAGATTGTGGGAGCTGTAGAATGGATCCGGTTCTTCTTGGAAAATCTCAAACGGTATGCCCTTATGCCTGATAACTGCCCGGGCAAATATATTCATTGCGCTGGTCATGTTCAAGCCAAGGCTGCTGAGCACATCTTCGTATTTTTCTTTAACGGTCTCCTCGATGCGGAGCGTTACTCTGACCGTGTTTGCCATTTTTACCGTCCTTTCAATAAATAATGTGTATTTTATGCGCCATTATACGACAATTGGTGTATAATGGCAATGCTTAGTTTTGAAAAAGTTTAATTCTATTGTTGAAAATACTGCCGTAGTAGAATTTAAAAACACTACTGTAGTAAATTAATTGTTTAAAATGCAATACTACCGCAGTAGAAGGTGATACTGTGGTAGTAGTCATCCATGCGCGGCGCGCGCCACATAGGATGAACCCCGGATAGGGCTCACAATAGTATATTACTTGCAATAATTTGCATTATATACACGCTGACAACGAGTTCATCAAGCGTTTATGGGCAGATTGTCATTCACGGCAATTAAAACACCCTTTACGGCAATATGAAGCACAGTTCAATATTTTGTATATACTTACCTTGCAATTTTCAATCGAAAAAACGAGGGGGTGTAGCAATGAAGAAAACAGTGCCTATTCGCATCAGCAAAGCGTTGGCCGCTTTTACGCTGAAGGCAGCCAAAGCAGGGGCGGGATTCCAAAGTTTATGGGGTTGGCATCAGCCAAGAGTGCCGAAAAGGATTTCAAAGTAACCAAAACAAACTACAAGCGAAACACTGCCGGAAAAGCCGGAGATAGGAGTGAATAAGATGCGTATTGCAATTTGTGAAGATAATGAAAAAGAACAAGAGCGTTTGTCTGCCGCCACGGTAGATTGGGCAGAAGCGCGAAAGCTGCAAATCGAAATTATAACTTACGGTAACGCAGAGCAGTTTTTGTTTTCATGGCCTGATGTAACCTTTGACCTTATATTTGTGGACATCCAAATGGGCGAAATGTCCGGCATAGAACTTGCAAAAAAGATTAGGGAGCATGACAAAGATGTGCAAATAGTGTTCGTGACCAGTTTTTCCCAATATGTTTTGGATGGCTACGATGTTAATGCTCTACACTATCTCATAAAGCCGCTATCCGCGACAAAGCTAATACCAATCTTAGACAAGGCTCATGTAGTCTGGCGTTCGTTCAGAAAAGACACTCTAATTGTATCCAATGATTCAGGCCGGTTCAAGCTATTGTTCGGCAATATACTGTATATCAAAATAGTTGACCATACGGCAGAAATTCACACGGAAGATGCTGTTTACGAGATGAGGAAAACGGCAGCGGAACTTGAAACCCTGCTGCCTCCTCACTTTGTAAGATGCCACCGCTCATATATCGTAAACCTTCTGAGGACGGACTGCGTTTACAAAGACTCGCTCCGGCTCTCAAATGGTAACGTGCTGCCTATTAGCCGCAACAACACTAAAAAAACAAACGATGCGTTCTTGCGCTTATATATGGGGTGAAACAATGGGATTTGAATGGGTTGCGGTCGAAATTATAGCGATATTGGCAGAAACGCTTGCTTGCATCTACTTTCTGAACAGCCGTTACAGTTCCAAGTACAGCACTTATGCCCCCGAAATAATTTGTGGGATTGTTGTTGTCTGTATAGGGCTGCTCACAAGATTTGTCGGCTTGCCGGGATATGACTTTGCCTTTATCTTTCTGATGCTTATTTATGTTTTCATCACAAAGCATGGGGGGCTTCTGCAAAAATTTATTGGT
>JGI20163J15578_10000761_pt1 | contig 13302 bp, 15 predicted proteins | sample TergutCu122P1_FD_15578 | JGI IMG/M metagenome (IMG submission 15578)
GCCTGTTATGAACAATATTTTTAATAATATTGCTCATTGGCGGATTGAGTGGGCAAATTAAAGGATTTGACTATAATGTTTGAAATAAGAGAAGATTATCTCACAGAGCATAAGGTTTTAATGAGCGATGAGCGGGCAAACAGGCCGCTGCTCTTTAAATCCGGCAGAAAGTATGTTGAAGATGACAGAAGCGCCTGCCCCTTTTGCATTGAAAACCGCCATGAGCTTTCCGGTATAACGGAAATATCTGAGGATGGGCGTATAATCGTTTTGCCTAATAAATATCCGGCTATTGGAGAGGGAAGCGGCTACCACGAGGTTATAATAGATACCAACAGGCATGGTGAGGAGTTTGCGGCTTTTTCTGTAAAGGATATGGCCAGGGCTTTTAAAACTTTGTTTTCAAGGTATGAAGCTATGTATGACTCGAACTCTGATATAAAATATGTACAAATATTAAAAAATGACGGACATGGCAGCGGCGCAAGTATTGCCCACTCTCATTGGCAAAGTGTTTCTATGCCTTTTGTGCCAAAAAAGCAAGCGCTTATACATAGTAAATTTGAAAAATATTATAGTGAAAACAAGAGAAGCTATATAGAGCATTTGTTTGATAAAAAGGAATTGATAATTTGCGAAAATGACTATGCTTTTGCCTATATGCCCCATGCCGCTCCTTACGGCTACAGTATAAATATAGCCCCAATAAGACATGTGCCTGAAGCTTCTATGCTGAAAGATGAAGAAACAGAAAAAATGGCAGCGGTATTTAAGGCTTCAATACAAGCTCTCAGGACGCAGCTTAATTGGTTTCCATACAATATATGCTTCCAACACCCTCCAAAAGGCAGCTTTCCTTCAAGCCATTTTTATATGGAGCTGATACCAAGGCTTGAAAACTTTGCCGGATTGGAGATAGGGGCGGATGTTTATATAAACAGCCATTTTCCGGAAATTACGGCGGCTGTAATAAAAAAACATATAAAAAGTCATTAACAAATTGGAGGGATACAAATGAAACAAGCCATTAAAACGCAAAATGCTCCCGGGGCAATAGGCCCTTATTCTCAAGGTATCAAAGCCTGTAATTTAGTATTTGTATCAGGGCAGCTGCCCATTGACCCGGCAGGTAACGGGGATTTAATTACAGAGCCTAAAGAAGCGGCAAAGGCAGTCCTTAACAATATTAAAGCTATTTTAGAAGCAGGCGGCGCAACAATGGATCAAGTGGTTAAAGTAACTATCTTTTTAACCGATATGAATGATTTTTCCGCAGTAAATGAAGTTTATGCCGAGTTTTTCAACGAGCCGTGCCCTGCAAGAAGTACTTATGCAGTAGCGGGCTTGCCAAAGGGCGCAATACTGGAAATCGAAGCGATAGCTTTTATGGGGTAGCAGGATAGTCTATGGCGGGGCAAACCCCCGCCCTATGCCCCTTTGACTGTTTGTGAAGGAGATTTTTGGTATTATGGACAGAGGCGAATACCCAAAGAACTTTTCACCATCAAAAGATGTATTGCCGCGCACATCAACCACAATGTTCGGTGGCAGGATGTGGCATGCCGCAAAGCATCCGACAAAACACAAATTGCCGCTCCTTTTCATACTTACCCTGGTAGGCATTGTTATGATAACGACTATACATAGGCCTGAACGAGGGACGTTTTATGAGCTTGTTGCAAGTGAGCATACACTCGTATGGAGCACGGTATCATGGGTTACTGATCTTAGTCGGCCTTTTACTCCTTCGGAAAGGCCAAGAAACATTATTTTTGAGGGTTCCGATTTCGATTTGATAATGGAGCAGTTAAACATAGCAGAACTTCGCTCCACCAGGCGCTTTGCGCTGTCTGAACCGAGAAGAATTGCTTTGAGTATTACCGAGACTATACCTGTCACAGATGGAATACGGCAAACTGGTAGGCTGGATAAAGAAATTATTGTTATTATCTATGCCGAGTCAGGTATTATGGATGTTAGAAGAATTGAGCGAATGCCAGGTTCCTATCGCAGCCGTAATTCCTTTTACAGATTTGATGGGCTTGATGTAAGTAGGTTGATGGAGCTCTTGTTTAATTGACGCAGAACTTATTTGTGGTATACTGTAAAGACTAGACACGATACACAGGAGGTAGTTATGGCTGAAATATTAACCACAGAAAGCAACGGCTTTTTAGGCAAAATCATTATATCCGATGATGTAATAGCCACAATAGCAGGTACTGCCGCTATGGAAATTGAGGGAGTTGCTTTTATGTCCCCAAGGAAAATATCGGATATTGCCGAAGGATTGGGTAAGAAAAACTTTGGAAAAGGTGTAAAAATCGAAATAAATGAAAACAATGCTGCAGTTTGGCTGCATTTAGTCGTTAAAAGCGGCTATAAAATCCCTGAGCTTTCCGAAAAGGTTCAAGAACGGGTAAAAGCAGCTCTTGAAACTATGACAGGGCTTGAAGTTTCCGAGGTAAATGTAAATATAGCAGGGCTTGCGACGGAGAAGTCTCCTCCGAAGAAAAGGGCTAAAAACGCAGCTTTACGCCCAAAGGCCGGGCCCTCCGCTACTGACCCGGCGGTGAACTAAATGAGCAGAAGAGCCTCCAGGCGGCATATTTTCAGCTTGATATTTCAACTGGAATTTCTAAAAGACACAGATAAAGATGTGATTTTTGAAAGCTATGTGGAAAATCATGGTGAAAAATTAGCCGATTCCAAATTTATTTATGAGGAATTTTCAGGGGTGTATCAAAATATTGAAAAAATTGATGAAATAATAAGCGAAACCCTTAAAGCCTGGACAACTGACAGGCTTAATAAGGCTGATTTGGCTATACTTCGCCTTGCGGTTTATGAAATAATATATAATGACGAAATTCCCTCATCCGTTGCTATAAATGAGGCGGTTGAGCTTGCAAAAACTTATTGTGAGGACGATTCGCCGGGCTTTATAAACGCTATACTGGGTGCTGTGCTAAAAGGTTTGGACGGTACAAAGTTATGCTGAGCGTCAGCGCATTAAACAAATATATAAAATCATTAATGGAAGAGGATGTGCTTTTGGAGGCGGTAGCTGTTAGCGGTGAAATCTCTAATTTCACGCGCCATTCCTCAGGTCATTTGTATTTCAGCTTGAAGGATGAACACTCCTCAATAAGCTGTATAATGTTTAAGGACGCGGCCTGCGACCTTAAATTTAAACCTCAAAACGGCATGGAAGCTTTAATCTTCGGGCGTGTTTCTGTTTATGAAAAGCAAGGCCGCTATCAAATTTACGCACAGGTAATGGAGGATGCAGGCAGGGGAAGGCTTTACGCTATGTTTGAAGCCTTAAAAGCCAAACTTGAAGCCAAAGGTTATTTTGACCCTCTTATAAAAAAACCTTTGCCCAAGGAGCCTAAAACCGTAGCCCTTGTTACTTCCCCCACGGGGGCGGCTGTGAGGGATATGCTGAAAACTGCCGCGAACCTTGACAGAAGTGTGAAAATTGTAATTGTGCCGTGCCTTGTTCAAGGAGACGGTGCAGGAAAATCCATTAGCGAAGCAATAGCCCTTGTAAACAAATGGGGCGGCGCAGATATAATAATAGTTGGGCGCGGCGGCGGCTCTATAGAGGATTTATGGGCTTTTAACGAGGAAATTGTGGCAGAGGCTATATTTAACTCTAAAATACCCGTTATATCGGCTGTCGGCCATGAAATTGATTTTACAATAGCTGATTTTACGGCCGATTACAGGGCATCTACCCCGACGGCGGCTGTAGTTGATTTAATAAAGCCCGGGGAGCTTAAGCAAAAGAAGCTTAAAGAGCTTTCAGAGCGCCTTTGGCAATTAACATCAAATGTTTTGGATGATTATGAATTTATGCTTGGGGGCATTATAAATTCAAGGGCTTTGGTTGTGCCTGAGTATTTATGTGAAAATTATGTGAGCAGGCTAAAGAATTTGCATACTGTATTAGATATGCAGATGGGAGTTCACAATGAGCGGGCAGCGGCTTTGGCATCGGTTCTTTTAAAAAGATTAGAGGAAGCTTCCCCGGTCAAAACTATGCAAAAAGGCTATTCCATAACAACTTCCAAGGGTGTGGTTGTTAAAAGTGTAAAAAATATATCACCGGGCCAAAAAATTAATATTATGCTGAGGGACGGAAGTTTTGATGCAATTGTATCCGGTATAAATCCGAAAAACGATGGGGATGATGAAAATGCCTAAAACAAAGCAAAGCACAAAGGAAAAATTTCATAAGCTTGAAGAAATAGTAGCCGAACTTGAAAACTCAGATGTTGACATAGATAAAGCTCTTAAACTGTATAAAGACGGGGTGGATATTGTTTGTGATTTAAGCGGACGGCTTAAGGATGTATCCAAAGAGATTAATATATTAAAGGAAAAATTAGACGGGGCTTTTTCCCTTGACCCCTTTGAAGGAGACGAAGACGACAATGGAGGCTGCTGATTATAAAAACCTTATAAACCGTTATTTAGACAGCCTTTTTGAGGAAGTTTATTATCCCGAGGTAATATATAATGCCATGAGATATTCCGTTAAGTCGGGAGGCAAGCGGATGAGGCCGCTTCTTATGCTGTATACGGCGGAAGGCTTTGGAGGGGATATTGAAAAAGTTATACCCTTTGCTTTAGCTGTCGAATGTATTCACACCTACTCTCTCATACATGATGACTTGCCTTGTATGGATAATGATGACTTAAGAAGGGGTAAACCCACAAATCATAAGATTTTTGGCGAGGCTATGGCGCTGCTTGCGGGAGACGGGCTTTTAAATTTGGCTTATGAGCTTATGAGCGAGGCTTGTATTGAGAATTTCAGCAAAGAAGCAGTGACGGCTATGAATATTATTGCAAGCTCTGCCGGAACCTTTGGTATGATAGGCGGCCAGGCAGCTGATATAATTTCAGAGGATAAAATTATGGATGCAGACACATTACTATATATACAAGAAAACAAAACGGCGGCTATTATTAAATCATCTGTTGCGGCGGGGGCTATACTTTCAGGAGCCGATGAAGGTCAAATTCAAAAAATAACGGATGCGGCGGAAGCCTTTGGCATTGCTTTTCAGATAAAAGATGATATATTGGATGTTAAGAGCTCCCGAGAGGTGTTGGGCAAGCCTATAGGTTCAGATGCTTTTAATAATAAATTAACCCATGTGTCATTATACGGTATGGAAAAAGCCGAGGCCGATTATGAGGAGTACTCACAAAAAGCTTTGGAATTAATAAAAGAGCTTGAGCTTAAAAATCCTTCCCTTGAAAATTATATGGGCAGGCTTATGCATCGGGAGCTTTAAGGAGTTTGGCAAATGGAATATTTAGAAGCAATACGCAATAATACTGTTCTTATAAACGCTGTTATTGCCTGGGCTTTAGCTCAGTTTTTGAAAGTGCTTATAGAGATTTTAAAGGCAAAGCGCCTGAAGTTCGGCCTTATGCTTTCAACGGGCGGCATGCCAAGTTCTCATTCATCATTTATGGCGGCTATGGCTACATCTGTCGGGCTTAGCGCGGGTTTTGATTCGATTATTTTTGCAGTAGCCGCAGCAATCAGCCTTGTGGTAATGAGCGACGCCGCAGGAGTGCGCCGCGCTGCGGGAAAGCAAGCTAAGGTAATAAACTCTCTTGTGGAAAATATTGAAAACACAGGGATTGTACTTGATAAAAAGCTTAAAGAGCTTCTGGGACACACTCCGGTTGAGGTGGCTTGCGGGGCGCTGTTGGGCATTTTAGTAGCAATACTTATGACATAGGAGGCGATAATATGGGCAGCCTTTTAGAAAAAATCAACTCACCGGCAGAACTTAAAAAGCTTAATATAAAAGGCCTTAAGCATTTGAGTAAAGAAATAAGAAGCTTTTTAATCGAATCGGTTTCCAAAACAGGAGGGCATTTGTCTTCTAATCTTGGTATTGTGGAGCTTACTTTAGCTCTTCATTACTGCCTTGAATCGCCTAAGGATAAAATTATTTGGGATGTGGGGCATCAATGCTATATTCATAAAATATTGACAGGCAGGAGGGAAGGATTTTCTTCCTTGCGCAAAGAAGGGGGGCTTTCAGGNTTTCCAAAAACAAATGAAAGTGTGCATGATGTTTTTAATACAGGACACTCCTCTACTTCNNTATCTGCCGCTTTGGGATTTGTAAAAAGCAGAGACTTAGCGGGAGANGATTTTAAGGTAGCTGCNGTTATAGGTGACGGGGCAATGACAAACGGCCTTGTATATGAGGCTATAAATAATGCAGGCGGTTTAAACAGCAATTTGATGGTTATTTTAAATGATAACCAAATGTCTATATCGGAAAATGTGGGGGCGCTTAGCGTACATTTAAACGAAATAAGAACAAATCCAAAATACATAGATGCAAAAAGAAGCATCAGCAAGGCGCTGAGGCATTTACCGGTTTTCGGAAGCCCTCTCGGGCACGCTTTTCAAAAGGCAAAGGACAGCTTAAGGTATGCTCTTCTTCCGGGTATTATGTTTGAAGAGATGGGCTTTAAATATATAGGCCCTGTTGACGGGCATAATATTTCTCAGCTTATTAATGTGCTTAACAGGGTTAAGCATATGGAAGGCCCNGTTATGGTTCATATTTATACGAAGAAGGGGAAAGGGTACAGCTANGCGGAAAAATATCCGGANTCTTTTCACGGTACGGATACATTTGATGTAAAAACCGGAAGNCCTACNAAAACCAAGATTTGGGATTCTTATTCCGATGTGTTTGGGAAAACTTTGCTTAAAATTGCACAAGAAAATGAGCGGGTNGTGGCAATTTCGGCGGCAATGCCTGAAGGGTGCGGCCTTAAGTCCTTTGCGAAGATATTCCCCGAGCGCTTTTTTGATGTGGGCATAGCCGAGGGGCATGGAGTAACATTTGCGGCGGGCCTTGCGGCAAATGGGCATATACCTGTATTTGCAGTATATTCTACCTTCTTGCAAAGAAGTTATGACCAGCTTTTCCATGATATATGCTTATCAAATTATCACGCGGTATTTATGCTGGATAGGGCAGGCCTTGTAGGAGGCGACGGAGAAACTCATCAGGGGATTTATGATTTGTCTTATTTAAGCCATATGCCTAATATGACTGTTATGTCTCCCAAGAACAAGCGGGAGTTTAAGGCTATGATTAAATTTGCGATACAAGAGCATAAAGGGCCCATAGCATTGCGTTATCCAAAGGACTCGGCTTCGATGGTATGCGGCAAATTTGATGAGCCTATAGTGCTTGGCAAAAGTGAAACCATTGAAGAAGGGGATTTTATTGCCCTTGTGTCCTTTGGAGCCATGATGGATAAGGTTTATGAGCTGTATAAGCTTCTTAAAGAGCGCGGGTATAAGCCGGCTCTTATAAATGCCCGCTTTGCAAAGCCTGTAGATATGGATATGATATATGAACTTGCTAAGTACCAATATGTTTTTACCTTTGAGGAAAATGAGATATCAGGCGGCTTTGGGACGCAGGTAATGAACGGCTTTATCCAAATTGGAGAAATGCCTGAATATTTCAATAAATTTGGGCTCCCGGATGAATTTATGCCTCAAGGCAGCCGTGAACAGCTCTTTGACAGATACGGCCTGACGCCTGAGAAAATGCTTGAGAAAATATTAACGGAGATAGAAGAAGGGCGGCCGCCTTTGGCGGTCACCGGCTCTGCGAGCAGCCCGCTATAACGGGCCGGGAAGGAAGCAAAAATGAACGAAAAAACAGCGGATAGGGGGAATCAGGTTCTGAGGCTTGACTTGGCAGTGGCTGAAAAGCTTTCCGTAAGCCGTATAATAGCTGCGGATATTATCGAGGCAGGCCATATAAAGGTTAAGGGCAAAACTGTGCTAAAAAGCGGCGCCAAGGTGGATTTAGCCGCGGAAATTGAAGTAGAAGGCGAGCCTTTGGTTTTTGCATCTCGCAGCGGAGTTAAGCTGCAGGCGGCTCTTAATGAGTTCGGCATTAATTTAACAGGGCTTATATGTATGGATGTAGGAGCGTCTGCCGGGGGTTTTACCGACTGTATGCTTAAAAACGGAGCAAAAAAAATATATGCAATCGAGTCGGGTACAAATCAGCTTAAGGATGAGCTTAGGGCTAACCCCAAGGTAATATCACGGGAAAATACGGATATCAGGGCATTGGAGTTAAATGCGCTCCCTCCGATAGACTTTGTAAGTGTTGATGTTTCCTTTATATCTCTTGAAAAGATTTTGAGTAGCGTATATGCTTTTATGGGAGATGAATCCCAGGGGATACTCCTTGTAAAACCTCAATTTGAAGCGGGAAAGGGGGCCGTAAATAAAAAAGGTATTATAAAAAATCCAAAAATTCGTTACAAAGCTTTGGAAAAAGTGTATAATTATGCAAAGGATGCAAAGTTTGTATGTATGGGGCATATAGAATCTCCCATTAAGGGCGGCGGCGGGAATGTGGAGTTTCTTGTGCATGTGGTAAAAGAAAGCAACAGCACTAAATTTTAGTGTCACAGACTTTAATCCGCAAGGTGGGCTTTGCCCGCCTGAGGAGAATCGGTTGACTGCGCGTAAGCGCAAACCGATTCATACTGACAGTAAATCGTTAAAAGCTGAGCCCGAAGGGCTGCAGATTTTAACGAAAGTGGCAGCGGCGGGAATGTGGAGTTTCTTGTGCATATAGTAAAAGGCGGAGGTGTCTTTTGAGAAATATAGGATTGATAGTTAATTTAGACAGAGATATAGGCGGCAAATATCTGGCGGAGGTTGCAAGCTGGCTTTCGGCCAAAGGGCTTTGCCCGATAATTACAAAAAATCTTGAGATGTTTGTGAATACAGATTGCCGCGTAACCGATGAAGATAAGCTGTACCGCCAATCTGATTTTATAATAACCCTTGGGGGAGACGGTACAATACTCGGGGCTTCGAGGTTTGCCTCTAAATACGATACCCCTTTAATGGGCATAAACTTAGGTACATTGGGCTTTTTAACCGACGCAGAAGAGCGGGGCGGCATTGAAGCCATAAGCAAAGTGCTTGAGGGTAAATTTAACACGGAAAAAAGGATGATGCTGGAGGCCGAAATATTAAGTGATGACTTCACTCACACAGTAAAAAGCGGCCTTATAGCTCTAAATGATGTTTGTGTACTGCGCGGCTCTGCACCCAAGGTTAAAACATTCAGCCTTAATATAAACAATCAGTTTTTGGACTCTTATAAGGCTGACGGGATAATTATAGTTACCCCTACAGGCTCTACGGCTTATAATATATCGGCAGGCGGGCCGGTGTTAAAGCCGGATATTGAAATTATAGCAATAACTCCCGTTTGCCCTCATAAAATGCACTCAAGGCCTATGGTGGTTTCTGCCGAGGATGTAATCAGTGTCGAAATAGAGGACAATTGTGAGCATGAAGCGGTTTTGACCTTTGACGGGCAAGACCATATAGTACTTGAGCCCGGGCAGGCAGTGAGAGTCAGGAAGTCCCCCAATTATGTTACGCTTATAAAGACCAATAATTTAGGATTTTATGATATATTAAGGGCAAAGTTGCATTAAAGGTAAATAAAGGGGGGTGCAGCTGTTTGAAAAAGAAAAGGCATGCCGCTATAATAGGCATTATAGAGGATTTTGCAATTGAAACCCAGGAAGAGCTTGCACAAAAATTGCAAGAAAAGGGCTTTGTAGTTACACAAGCCACAATTTCAAGGGATATAAAGGAGCTTAAGCTTACAAAAATCTCTGAGGGAACGGGCAAGCAAAAATACGCAGTATTGACCGAGGGCAAGGAAAAGCTCAGCATCCGCCAGAAAAGAGTGTTTAAAGAAGGGGTAGCGGGTATTTATCCTGCGGGCAATATTATGGTTATAAAAACCCTTATAGGGATGGCTATGGCTGTAGCCGCTTCTTTGGATGCAATGGACGACAATCACGAAATAGTAGGCACAATAGCAGGGGATGATACCATAATGAGTGTAATGAAAACCCCGGAGGATGTGCTTTCGGTAATAGAGAGACTCAGAAGGGTGCTTAACGAGCATGATTGAGCATTTGGATATTAAGAATGTGGCTCTTATAAAATCTGCCAAAGTGGATTTTTCGGAGGGGCTTAATATTATATCGGGGGAAACCGGCGCCGGTAAATCAATGGTGATTGATGCGGTTAAGTTTATGCTCGGAGGCCGCCCCGGAAAGGATTTTATAAGGTTATCGGAGGAAAAGGCCGTTGTATCCGGCCTTTTTGTGGTGGAGAATGAGCTTTTAAGGGATAAAATTAAAGGAAGCGGTATTGATATAGAAGAAGACAACAGCCTGCTAATTGAGCGGACTGTAACGGGCGAAGGCAAAAACACCGTTAAAATAAACGGTAAGGCTGTAACTTTGGCTATTTTGAAGGATATAGCTGTATTTTTGGTGGATATTCACGGCCAGCATGACCATCAATCTCTTTTAAACCAAGGAAAGCATTTGGAAATATTAGACAGTTTTTGCCCTTTAGAGCTTGCGGAGCTTAAAAGGGCTCTTTCCGGTTTTTTAAAAGAGTATAAGGAATTAAGCAAAAAAGCGGCGGATATAACAGCAAAAAGCGGTAAATCCGGCGAGAAGCTTGAAAATTTAAGCCGAGAAATAGAAGAAATTGAAAATGCCTCATTGGAAGCTGGGGAGGAGGAAGCCCTAAACGAGCGGCAGCGTACCTTGCAGCTATCTGAAAAGCTTAAGGAAAATACACAAAAAGCTGTAGGCATATTGCATGGTGACGGGGAGGGCGGCGCCGAGAATGTAATCAGTGCTGTAAATCAGGCTCTTCGCTTGGTTTTAGAAAGTGCGTCTATCGACAAAAAGGCTGAACATCTTAATGAGCAGTTGGAAGGTATTTCTATCAGCCTTTCGGAATTTGGGCGGGATTTAGCCGCTTATAACGAAAGTTTAGAAGGCAGCCGCCACGAGCTTTTGGAAATAGAGGCAAGGCTTGAGCTTATTTATATGCTGAAAAGAAAATACGGCCGGACTGCGGAAGATATACTTGCTTATCTGAAAAAGGCCAAGGAAGACTATGAAGCCTATGCAGACGCGGAAGGCATACTTAAAAAAATTAACGCAAGGCGCAAAGAGCTTAACAAAGAGATTACGGATACTTGCGGGGCAATGCATATATTAAGAGTAGCGCAGGCTGAAATAATTGAAAGCCAGATTGAGGAAGTCCTTAAAGAATTGGAAATGAAGGATGCGAAGTTTAAAATATCCATAGAGGAGAAGAAGGAATTTGGTGTAAACGGAAATGACAATGCGGCATTTTTGATTTCTCCCAATTTGGGAGAGCCCCTTAAGGAGCTTGTAAAAATTGCCTCCGGAGGCGAAATGTCAAGGATTATGCTTGCGCTGAAATGTGTGGTGTCTAATGCGGACAATATCGGCACTTTTATTTTTGATGAAATTGACGCGGGAGTTTCAGGCCGCACGGCGCAAAAAGTGGCTCAAAAGCTTCATTTCATAGGCAAGAGCCAGCAGATAATTTGTATAACTCATTTGCCCCAAATTGCCGCAATGGCCGATAATCATATTTTGATTGAAAAAGCGGCCAAAGACGAGCGCACAGAGACAACGATAAAAAATTTGGACAGAGAAGGCCAGATAGAGGAAATTGCAAGGCTTTTAGGCGGGGTTAAGATAACCGGCGGGACTATGTTAAATGCCAAGGAAGTTAAGGAATTGGCGGAGGGGTATAAATCTGGTAGTTAAGAGAGTGTTAAAAAAGCAGTTTTGTCGGCAGTAAGCAAAACTGCTTTTTAAGGTTAATAATATGGATAATGTGACCTTCCGTATTCAATTTAGTATCGTTATCAAAAGATTATTTTGTAGCTTTTTTAATTAAATGAGCGAGATAATCTATAGCTTGTTGTTCTAATATACGCCAAGTATTTCTTAACATCTCTAGCTCAACGAACCCGGAGCAACTGGGCGTTTCCTCGATTATACGTTTAATAGCTTGCTCCCAAATTTCTTCAGTTGATTCTCTGGAACTATTGAATGGTTCGATCAACTTTTTTACACCATCAAAATCTTTATTTGCTATATCATTAAGTATTGACAACACAAGAATATGAAGCGAATAACTTTTCCCTGTCTCTTCCTCTAAAACATTATTTATGAATAATTGTATTTTTTGACATAAGCTTTCATGATTACTCTGATATGCCAAAATTGAAGCAGTTAAATCGTTCATAATTTTAACAATGGCTTTTGGAGATTCTAAGTAACGTGAGTCAAGTTTTACTTCCTCCCAAACAGAATATTGTGGGCTCCGTGGCATCATTCTTTTTTCTTTGGTGAAGCTAATATACGATGGGTATGGATTTTTAATTAAAATATCATTATGATTCTTAACAAGTTCATTATACAAAGGAATATAAATAGTTTCTGCTCGTTTGAGTTCAGCTTGATGCTTATATTGTATCCTGTTGACAACAATTGAACCCATCAATGCAAGCGTCCCACCAATTATGGCTCCAAACAATGTATCTATATTTATAGAATCTAGCCAATTAAATCTGTGCGCTAATATTATTAATTCTTCATACAAACATTCATCATCATAAATAACATCTGGAAGTCTCTCAAGCAAAGTATTATACACTACGCACCTCCGTTATATTCTAATATGAAAACATAAATCATATAATTTATTCAATTACATCAAGAGGATTTTCAAATTGCTAATTTTACACTATTCCATAATTACTTAATTTATATTGTATCATAGAAGTGTTTTTATAGGATACGTCTTTGAAGATAATTTTGTTGTTATTCAATGATGATGAAAGTACTCTGATATAATTTTCTGTCAATTGGATTTGGTGCTGGAATTACTTTCCTTTTCTATAGTACGAAATATTCCGGTTGACAAGTGTTTTTTAGGAAATTAATGGTTTTTAATGAAAACAAGCCTTTCGCCGTATGGACGAGAGGCTTGTTAAATTTAAGTTTTGATTTTGAGATAAATGAGTTCATTTAATCCTCATAGTCTTCCTCAATTAAATCGACGAAATAAAATTCTTGCCTTTCGGCTATAATAATCATACTTTGCTCATCGCCACCGAACATAGCGCCTGCGTCCCGGTTAAGAACTTTGTCAAAGAACTCTAAGGGTACAAAGGTTGTGTTATTTTCTATAAAAGGTGCATTTTCTAATATGATTGGAGCCATTCTGCCTACAAGATATTCATAGGAGCCGATTTGAAGCCTAATGCCGACGCCAAGGGCGATAGAGGCGGTTTCCGCTTCCCAAAATACATCATAACCCAAAGCTTCTGCAATTGCTCT
>JGI20163J15578_10000763_pt1 | contig 13302 bp, 10 predicted proteins | sample TergutCu122P1_FD_15578 | JGI IMG/M metagenome (IMG submission 15578)
ATTTCCATGAAGCAGTGTGTTCCGGGTAGCTCTCTGCAATAATTCGGTGGGCATTTAAGTCTTCAAAACCGTGTTGGATAACTCTGAGACATGCCTCAGCAGCATAACCTTTGCTATGGTATAACGGGCTGAAAATATACCCTATTTCATAGACACGAAACTTGGCGTCATACTCCGGGCGGATGTCAACGTGACCGATTACTTTACAGGCGTCTTTTGGGCATACCGCCCAAACAGTCTCGTTTTTAGACCAATCGGCGGCCATGGACTTAGCTTCTTCTTCGGTGCATTTCCATTCTGTTGTAATAAACTTCAATGTTTCTTCAAGAGATTCATACTCATACAAATCTTTCCAATCGTCTGGAGTGAATGGTCTTTAAATTAATCTACTCGTTTCAAATCTAAACATAAAATGTATCATCCTCTCATACCGCTATTTTATCACAGAATAATTACCGCCGCTTTTCCTGTTTAGCCATTTGCCATACACCCTCAAACACGGTATAATATGTACTGAAGGAGAGTGTTTGTTTTGTGTACATATAAATTAGGAATCGATATAGGTTCGACAACAATAAAACTTGTAGTGGTTGCGGAAAGGAACCGTTTGATATTTGACCGTTACCGCCGCCACCATTCCAACATAAAGGAAACATTGTTGGAACTTGCTGCCGAGGCCATGGAGGAGTTGGGGCAGTTTTCTTTCCATGCAATGATAACAGGCTCTGGGGGATTGTCCCTGGCAAATTGGGTAGGAGTGCCCTTTGTGCAGGAAGTAATTGCCGTGTCCGATGCCATTTCTTTCAGCGCACCGCAAACAGATGTAGCAATTGAAATTGGCGGCGAAGATGCGAAAATCATTTATTTTTCTAATACAATCGAACAGCGTATGAACGGCATTTGTGCCGGGGGGACAGGCTCTTTTATAGACCAGATGGCCGCGCTTTTAGATACAGACGCCCAGGGCCTAAACGAGCTGGCAAAACACCACCAGGTAATTTATCCAATTGCTGCCCGCTGCGGCGTTTTTGCCAAAAGCGATTTGCAGCCGCTAATTAACGAGGGCACATCCCGGGCAGATTTAGCCGTATCTATTTTCCAAGCCATTGTGGCGCAAACAATAAGCGGCTTGGCCTGCGGCAAGCCTATTCGTGGCAATGTGGCCTTTCTTGGAGGGCCGCTCCATTTTCTGTCGCAACTTAGGGCGCGGTTTGTGGATGTTTTAAATCTAACGGGCAGTCAAATAATTGAACCGGAAAATTCTCATTTATTTGCGGCTTTGGGTGCGGCTATTCGGGCAGAAAATGAAGGGACACAGCTTAATATTTCCACGCTGCTTAACAACCTTATGGGCGCGCAAGAGTTACCGTTTGAAATGACACGGCTGGCACCGTTGTTTAACGGACAAGAGCAGTTTTCCGAATTCCGCAAGCGGCACAGCCAGCATATTGTACCCAAGGCAGACTTTGCAGCCTATGAAGGCGATTGCTTTTTTGGGCTGGACGCTGGTTCTACAACCACAAAGGCCGTGCTAATAAGCGAGGAAGGCAAGCTGTTGTATACTTTCTACGAAAGCAACGAGGGAAATCCTTTACAAGTAGCACGGAAGGCCTTAACGGAAATTTATGAAAAATTGCCCCCGGGCGCGAATTTACGCTATTCCTGTGTAACAGGTTATGGGGAAAAATTATTGGAGACGGCCCTGGGCGCGGATATGGGTGAAGTAGAAACCGTGGCCCACTATCGTGCGGCGGCGTTTTTCGACCCTAATGTTGACTTTATTTTGGACATTGGCGGCCAGGATATGAAGTGTATCAGGATAAAAAAGGGCATTATAGATTCTGTGCTGCTTAACGAAGCCTGTTCTGCGGGGTGCGGTTCTTTTCTGGAGACCTTTGCCAGTTCACTTAATCTTCCAATCGGCGTTTTTGCAGAACAATCCTTATTTGCGGAAAACCCTGTTGACCTGGGTTCCCGTTGTACGGTTTTTATGAACTCCCGCGTAAAGCAGGCACAAAAGGAAGGCGCGCCTGTGACGGATATATCTGCCGGGCTTGCTTATTCTGTAATCAAAAATGCATTGCTTAAAGTAATAAAAATCACCGACCCGGCTCAGATGGGCAAAAACATAGTTGTGCAGGGCGGCACATTTTATAATGAGGCCGTGCTTCGCGCTTTTGAGATTGTAAGCGAGCGGGAAGCCATTCGCCCGGATATTGCCGGGCTGATGGGTGCCTTTGGCGCGGCACTGCTTGCACGGGAACGGTATAAACCGGGCGTTTGTACAACTCTTTTGTCCCCGGACGCGCTAAAAACCTTAAAAATCGAAACTACACACAGCCGCTGCAAGGCTTGCGAAAACAATTGCCTTTTGACAATTAATAATTTTGACGCTGGCGTAACAAAGCGTTTTATATCCGGCAACCGCTGCGAGCGCGGTGTTGGCAAAGAAGGCACAAATGCGGATTTACCAAACCTTTTTGCCGCCAAGTATAACCGGGTATTTGATTACAAACCCTTGGAAAACGCTCCGCGCGGGACAGTGGGCATCCCCCGGGTACTAAATATGTATGAAAACTATCCTCTGTGGCATACGTTTTTTACGGAACTTGGCTACCGGGTACAGCTTTCGCCCCGTTCGTCCCGGGGTTTGTACGAGTTGGGTATCGAGTCCATCCCCAGCGAATCTGAATGTTATCCAGCGAAACTTGTACACGGGCATATTATGGCGTTAATTCAACAAGGCTGCGAATATATTTTTTACCCAAGTATTACCCACGAAAAATGCCTTGTGTCAGGTGCAGACCAGATTTTCAATTGCCCAATTGTCACATCCTACCCAGAGAATATTAAAAACAATGTAGAGGAACTAGGGGCAATAGGCATAAATTTCCGCAATCCGTTCCTTAACTTAAACGACCCCAAAAGCTTGGCAACAGAGCTTATTAACGAATTCTCGGGCATCCCTGCCGCCCAAGTGCAAGCCGCCCTTGCAAAAGCTCTTGCAGAGCAGGACAAGTACCGTCAAGATGTGCAGCAAATGGGCGAAACAGCCATAAAATACATTGAAGAAAACAATGTTTCCGCTGTGGTTTTGGCAGGCCGTCCGTACCATATCGACCCGGAAATTAACCACGGCATACCGGAGCTTATCACGTCTTACGGCATTGCGGTTTTAAGCGAAGACGCGGTTGCCCACTTGGCTAAAGTAGAACGCCCTCTTGGTGTACGTGACCAATGGGTTTACCATTCGCGAATGTATGCGGCGGCCTTTTGGGTGCGCAACCGCCCGGATGTGGAACTTGTGCAGCTTACGTCTTTTGGCTGCGGCCTGGACGCAGTAACCGCAGATGAAATACAAGAAATACTGGACACTACGGGCAAAATTTTCACTCTGTTGAAAATTGACGAAGTAAGCAACTTGGGCTCTGTGCGTATCCGTGTGCGGTCGCTGTTTGCGGCACTTACGGAACGGCGGGAGCGGGGCATTCTTATAAAGCCGCCGGCGCAGCGGAAACCGCGCAAAATTTTTACCAAGAAAATGCGTGCCAACCATACAATTCTGTGCCCTCAAATGGCTCCGTTGCATTTCGATATTATGAAGGAAATTTTCCTGTCTACAGGTTACAACCTGGTTGTAATGCCCGGCATGGATAAGGGTTCCATAGATACGGGCTTGAAATATGTAAACAACGATGCCTGCTACCCCGCACTTATTGTTGTTGGGCAAATAATGAATGCTCTTTTCAGCGGCAAGTATGATTTAAACAATGTCTCTATTTTTATGACACAAACAGGCGGCGGCTGCAGGGCCAGTAACTACATCGGGTTTATCCGTAAAGCACTGGAAAAAGCAGACATGGGACACATCCCCGTTATTTCCCTAAGCGCGGCGGGTATCGAGAAAAACCCGGGGCTGGTCTACACCCCTTCAATGGCAAACCGTGCATTGCAAGCCTTTATGTATGGCGATTTGTTGTGCCGCATACTTTATCGCACCCGCCCGTACGAAGAAATCCCCGGCTCTGCCAATGCCCTTTATAACAAATGGAATGAAATTTGCAAGCAGTCCGTGCGCAACGGCAAACGCTCTGAATTTAAGCGTAATATTTATGGTATGGTAGAAGAGTTTGATAACCTGCCGCTTCGTAACATAGTCTTACCGCGGGTGGGCGTAGTAGGCGAAATTTTAGTAAAATATCACCCAACCGCCAACAACGACATTGTTACTCAACTGGAAAATGAAGGCGCGGAAGTTGTTGTGCCGGACTTGATAGACTTCTTACTGTACTCTGCCTACAATGCAAATTTTAAAGCAAAGCACTTGGGCGGCAGTAAAATGGCACAGTTGGCGGGCAATACCGCCATTTGGGCAATTGAATTGTACCGCAAACACGTGCGCAAGGCACTTGCCAAAAGTAAGCGGTTTACACAGCCAATGCCAATTCATGAACTTGCAGAACTTGCGAAGCCCGTTGTATCCCTTGGCAATATGACCGGCGAAGGCTGGTTTTTGACAGCAGAAATGATAGAGCTTATCCACCAGGGGGCGCAAAACATAGTGTGCGCTCAGCCATTTGCCTGCTTGCCAAACCACGTAACAGGCAAGGGGATTATCAAGGAATTACACAGGCAGTACCCTCAGTCGAATATTGTAGCCGTGGACTACGACCCGGGCGCAAGCGAAGTTAACCAGCTTAACAGGATAAAATTAATGCTAAGCGCGGCAATGCGTAATGTAGAAAGCAAATCAAAAACTAAAGAACCGGAAAGGGAGACAGTTGTATGAGTGATGTGTATAAATTCTTAAGACGGTGCGGCATTTACTATTTGGCCACGGTTAACGGCGGCAAGCCTGCCGTAAGGCCCATGGGTGCCGTAATGGAGCATGAAGGTGAGCTGTATTTTTCCACCGGCAACGGGAAAGAAATGTACTCGCAAATTATCGCCAACCCTGCCATTCAAATTGTTGGGTTACAGCCCGGCACACGAAACTGGATAAGAATTGACGGTAAGGCCGTAGAAGTTAACGATGTTAATATAAAGCAAGTAATGCTGGATGCTTGCCCGGTTTTAGTAAAGTACTTTGACAGCAAAGATTGCGGCTTTTTCGCCTTATTTAAGATTGACGAAATGGAAGCTGCAATTTATTAACATATCCGGGAGGGATAAAATCATGGAGACACCTCAAAAACCCAAAAGAATAATTGAAATTTTACTGCTAATTTGTATTGTTGCCCTTGTTATATCCAACGGAAGGCTTAACAACCGTTTAACAAGCTTAGAAAATTCCATAAACCATATCAGTATAATGCAAATGCAGGAGGGAAACAGCATACGGCATCAGATATGGGATGTTTCAAACAGGGTAGATACCGTTAGCGAGCAAATACTGCAAAGCACGCGCCTTAGCTTTGACGAAATCGCCTTAATTCAGGGGTACGACGGCACAACTGCTTCTGCGGATGTTCAAGTGTCATTTTATTTAAGGGAGCATAACCTTGGGGATACCGTTGGCGTAACAGCCCGCGGGCGGGTTGGCGATATCCACAGCACCGTAGCAAGCTTTACCAACGGGCGTTTTGTGGCGGATATTACGCTTCCGGTACAAGACAATTTTACTCTGTCCTTCACATCCACCGGCGATACACTTACCACCGGCGAGCTTATGGAATTAAACCTGGCAGACATGCTTAGCCACCGCTTTTCTTATTGGCTGGGCCAGGGTTCGTCCAGCGGGCACGGCCCGGGGGGCAGCTTTAACACAATAATGTTAAACCCGGAATTTAGAAACGACACCCAAGGCAACGAGTCGCTTAATGTTAGGACACTTTCTATATCTCTCGAGTTTGATGGGACGGAAATTAAAAACTGGGATTTGACGCCCTACCTGCGCAGCGGCGGCAACGGACAAGTCCTACAAATAGAATATTGGGGGATGTTTCAAATTGATGTGGACAATGATGAAAACATTAGGCCCGGCGAAGTGTTAACCGCAAGGCTTGTTATTTACGATAATTTGGGCATCCGCTACCAGCAGTTGGATTCAGTGTTTGTGCCAATCAGCCATTCCGTAGACAGATTGGGGAGAGCCACTGCGACCGCGATGGCACCTGTACCTGCGCGGGAGGTTATGTTCCGCTATGACAGGAATGAGAGTTGGGGCTTTATTCGAATGGTGGAGTAAAGAAACAATCGGAGATGGAGTGATAAAAATGTCAAGACGATATAGGCATATTGACTTAACAGGCCAAAAATTCAATAAATTAACGGTTATCAAAAGAGTGGACGGAAAAGATAAACGGCGTGCCACTTGGCTATGCCAATGCGAGTGCGGAAATTATAAGGAAGTTCTTGCCCAGCAGCTTAAATCGGGTATGTGTAAGTCCTGTGGCTGTTTACTAAAAGAAAGTGCAAAAGCAAGGACTTTGGATTTAACAGGAAGGAAAATTGGCCGCCTAACTGTCATTGAGCAAACCGAAAACAGAAGAGGCGTAGTACATTGGTTGTGCGAATGTGAATGCGGAAACAGAAAAGTTATTGCTTCCTGGTCTCTTTCAAAAAATATAACAACATCTTGCGGCTGCAAAAAAATAGTCCATGGCGACTTGACAGGACGGAAATTTGGAAGGCTTTTAGTCATTGAATCACCGCGCAAAGTTGATTATCGGAAAAGACGGGTTTGGAAATGCCTATGCGATTGTGGCACTGAACTAGAAGTTGTGACTGACGCATTAGTAAGTAAAGGCACCAAATCCTGCGGGTGTCTCCAAACAGATGTTAACAAAGCAAGAATGGAATTAATAAAAGAAATAAGAAATGAAAATATTCTTGTTTATGACACTACTATTGCAGGTATTACACCTAATCCAAACCGGAAAGTACACAGCAATACAGGTGTACTGGGTGTAACTTTTACCCAAGGAAAATACAACGCCCGTATAAGCTTTCAGAAAAAAGCATATCATCTAGGTTCTTTTAACACATTAGAAGAAGCCGCGAAAGCACGAAAAGAAGCAGAGCAAAAAATGCATGTCGCGTTTTTAGATTGGTACTATGAAAATCATCCGGAAAAGAAGCGCCCGCTGCCGAAAACCGAAAACGAGCAGGTGGAAAAATGAGCATTGGTAAAAAAATTCAGATGCTGCGGGCCAGGAATGGCTTATCCCAGGAAGGGTTAGCGGAGCTGCTGGGGGTTACGCGGCAGTCTGTATCCAAATGGGAGTTGGACCAAGCCCAGCCGGACGTAGAAAAAGTTGTACAGCTTAGCCGCTTGTTTAAGGTAAGGACAGATGCGCTGTTATTACAGGAATTATCTGCGTTTGAAAAACATGACAGTCAAAAGCTGCATTTTGGTATGTACTTGATTGTTAAGGATTTTGCCAAATCCATTGATTTTTACGAGAAACTTCTTTCTATGCAGGCATCTGCCATTGGTGTTAACCGGTTTGCGATATTTCACGGGTGGTTTTCTATAATGAACGAAGCCCACTTACCAGGCCATGACTACAGTGGCTGCGGGGACCATAAATTTGCACTTAATTTTTGGATAGAGGACTTGCGTATGGAACATGAGCGGGTAAAAAGCCTGAACATAGGCCGGGTGACTGGCATTCTTACAAATGCCGGTTACAGTTTTTTTAATATTTATGACCCAGACGGAAATATTATTGAAATTACTGGCCGATATAAGCCGAGATAAAATAAATCAGACACATTACGCGCGTTATGCGCGTTTTTATTTAAATTAAACATCAATTGACAAGGTATGATGAAAATTTTAGATGTTATTTTATGTAATATCCTTTACCCCCTGATATAATATTACTGTCACATGTCAAACGTAAGATTAATATTGTACACCATTTTGGAATTATTCACAATACATAAACAGATGGATTTTTTTGCAAAAAACAGTTATGATATTGCACAGGAATATGAGCGGCATACATATGTCGATTATTTACGTACATTATGTAGGACAAGGTAGTTTGTCTTTATAATACGAAAGGACGCGCAAAATAATGAACTGGGAAGAATATCGCAAACAAATAGAGGAAATGGGCAGATGCCCGGAAGATTGGTATATCATGGGCATAGACCTGGGTACTACAAATTCTGTAATCAGCTATTGGGATAACACAAACAGCAGGCCGGAGGCCATTGACGTATCCAACGGGTTTGGTAAAATTCCGTTGCCGTCTGTGGTGCAGTACCGCCAGGATGAAGACCACGACGAGTGGGTAATAGGTGAAGAAGCCTATCGTTCCATGAAAATATATCCGGAAACTACTGTGCGTTCCATCAAACGAAAAATGGGAACCAACACAACTGTCCGCTTGGGCGGCAAGGATTACCTGCCGGAAGAAATTTCTGCAAAAGTTTTAACAGAGCTTGTAAGCCATGCGCAAAACCTAAACCCCAAGGCAGAAATTGCCGGGCTTGTGGTATCCGTACCCTACGATTTTGACGACGCGGCCCAAAAAGCCACAATGCGCGCCTGTGAAGTGGCGGGCCTTGCAGACAAGCTTATTTGCCTTATAAAAGAGCCAAACGCCGCCGCGCTGGCTTATAACTTCCGCAACCAATTAAAGCAAGGCGAAAGGATAATGGTTTTCGACTTTGGCGGCGGCACGTTGGACATCACACTGTTTAACGTGGCCGAACGGGATGAATCCCGCATAAAAATTCAAGTAATAAGCCAGGGCGGTGACGCGCAGCACGGTGGCGACGATGTGGACGCAATTTTAATAGAAGCGTGCGGCAATTTCATTTATGACAAAACCGGGCAGTCCGCTTCCGACCTGGCCATTGAAAACCAGGTAGAGGTCATTGCCCGCGCACGAGAGGCCAAAGAGCGGCTCAGCGGGGTGCAGCGGTTCCGGATTCCGTTTACTTTTTGTATCCCGCCCTTCGTCGAGCAGTTTACCAGAGAACAATTTCATGAGATGATCAAACCTTTCATTGATAAAACGCGCAAGCTGGTTTTAAAAGCACTGCGGGAAACTTACACCGGCAGCCTTACACCGGGCGATATCGACCGTGTTTTGCTGGAAGGCGGCTCTTCCCAAATGCCATGGGTACGCGAAATGCTTTTAGATATTTTTAGCGACGAGTCCAAAATTTATTCATCCGAACGGCCTGCCCTTGATATTTCCCTTGGCGCGACATATTACGCCGCCATGAAAATGGGGCTGCTTTCCCACCCGGATGTGGAGAGCGAAAAAATTTCCGTAGAGTTTGAAGTTACCGTTTCCCACGACATTGGACTGGAAATTGACAAGGGTACCGGCAAAGCGTTTTTCCCAATGATACGCCGGGGCACGTCTTTTGCACTGGCGAAAAAGAGCCATGTGTTTACCCTTTCCGGCACAACCCCGGAAGAAATGATCGGGCTGGATTTGCGCATATTAGAGCGTATTCAGCAAGATGACCCCTTTGAAGCCTGTAAGCTTATCGGCGAGGTTAGCATCAAAGGCTTGCCGCAGCGGCCAAGCGGTAAAACAAGGCTGCGCATTACACTAATGGTGGAAGAAGAAGGCGGCCTTGTGCGCGGTATGGTGGAAGATGTGGGCTTTGGAGAAGAATATCCTACCAGCGGGTTTAAAGAGACTTTTGACCCGGATAGGTTTGTAAGAGCGGAGGTTGGGTGATTGTTTATGCTCGAAAAATCGCTGTTAAACTCTTACACAACGATAGTAAATGCGATTAGTTCTGCCGAAAAATATCCATACTTAATGAAAGTAGGTGTGTTTGGCTCCCATGCTCGTGGTGAAGTTAATAAACGAGAAAATAGTTGACGAACTAGGGAATAAGCTGGCGGAACTTCTTAAGGAGGATTCAAATGGCAGTATTGACAACTCTTGACGAAAATGTCGTGAACGCTATTCAACTTGCAAATAATTACCCTTCCATTATTCGAATGGGTGTATTTGGCTCATGTGCAAGAGGCGAACAAACGAGCGAAAGCGATATTGATATTATCTACGATTACGATGATACACAAATCGATGATATGATGGAGTGCTTGGAAGCCATAGATAATCGCTTACAAAAGAAAATTGATTTTGTCGCTTATTACCTGTTGTTTGAAGATGGAATGAGCAGGTCTGAAGCTAATTTTAAAGAAAACGTCCTGAGGGACGTAAAATGGATATACATTAAACCGCAAACATAAAAGGAGGATAACAAATGGGCTATTTAGGAATAGACTTGGGTACTACAAACTCGGCAGCAATTATTTACAACGACAAAACAGACAGCCTGGACATTGTAAAGGTAGACGGCCATGACGAAATACTGCCGTCGGCGGTATGTTTTGGCGAAGACGGTGTTACCGTTGGGGTGGAAGCAAAATCCGGGGCGATAATTTACCCGGAAAACACAGTACTTTCCGTCAAGCGCATGATGGGCAGCGGCGAAACTATCAACATTGGCACAATGGAAAAGACACCGGAAGAAGTTAGTGCGGAAATTTTGCGTAAGCTGAAAAAAGCAGCGGAAGACCAAGCAGGCGAAGTTTTTGACGAAGTCGTAATTACCCATCCGGCGTATTTTAACGACCGTCAAATATTTGCCACCCAACAAGCGGGGCTTCTTGCGGGCTTCAAAAATGTACACCTGCTAAGCGAACCACTGGCCGCCGCAATAGAATATGGCTACCGTCAAAGCTATGCGCAAACCCTTCTCGTATACGACCTGGGCGGCGGTACTTTTGATGCCTGCGTGTTAAAAGTTAGCATAGACGATGATGGGCAGGAAATTTTCCAGGAGTTGTCCGACGTGGGTGACATGAACCTTGGCGGCGACGACTTTGATGCAGAGCTTGTCCGTTGGATGAAAACAAAGTTTACAGAAGAAAGCGGTATTGACCTGGATACCCTGGAAGACACAGAACGAAAGCGCGTTACACAAAAGCTGAAGCACGAAGCGGAGCAAACCAAGAAAAAGCTGTCCGGTACAAATAAGGTTGCCGTGCGCATAAACCCTTTGGTGATAGTAGATGGCGTACCCAAAAACCTTAATGCGGAAATAACCCGGGAAGAATTCGAGGCCATGATTCGCAAATATGTAGACCGCAGCCGCGACATTGTAGAAGAAGCGTTAAAGCGTGCCGGTAAAGCCGCGGACGAAATTTCTAAAGTTGTGTTGGTTGGCGGTTCTGCGCTAATTCCAATGGTGCGCCGCATGGTGGCGGGTTTTATCAAAGAGCCGTACCGCGCCACAGACCCTGCAAAAAGCGTTGCAATGGGCGCAAGTATTTACAACTATCTGATTCACCTGCCAAATAAAAACGTAAAAGTTGGGCAAATTACCCGCCAGGTATTCGGCACGGAAGCCGTAACAAATATCGCCACAATGGAGCGGGGCGCAATTCCAATTATCCCAATGGGCAGCCCGATACCAAGCAGCTTTTCCGACAGTAACTTTGCCAGTATGAGCGGCGCAAGCCGCGTAAACGTAGACGTGTTCCAGTGGGAGCAAGGCAATGAAGCAGATAGAAAATACATTGGTACCGTTGCAATTTCCGGCCTAACGGGTACAACACAGCTGGAAATAACTTATGCCATAGACGATAACAATATTTTCGAAGTGTTCGTTAAAGACCTTGCCACAGGCCGTACAGAACGGGCAGAATTTGACCGTACCCAAACCGGCCCGCCACCTTCGCGGGAAATAGGCGGCGGGGGCGGAACGGACAAGGTAAATGTCGTGTTCCTAATTGACACCACCGGCTCCATGGACACATATATTAACGGCGTAAAAGACCGGGCAATTGAGTTCTCCGGTATTTTGGCAAGCAAGGGTGCCGCATACAAACTGGGCCTGATTGGCTTTGGCGACCTTGGCGAAGGCGAAAAACCAAGTGTGTACAACTTTACGGACGATGTGCCAAAGTTCCAGAAGCAAGTGAAAAATATCCCACGGACCTACGGCGGGGATATTCCCGAGTCGTCACTGGACGCACTGGAAACAGGCATTGAGCTGCTAAACTCTCACCGGGAAGACGGTATGGCGCGAAATATTTTCATATTAATTACGGATGCGCCGCCCCATATCCCAACCGCAAGCGGCAAATCTGTAGCGCAAATTTGCGAAATGTTAGAATCCCGCCAGGTTACCACATACGTTGTGGCCCGCAAAGACCGCGATTCTATTGACGCTTACGACCCGCTTACAAAGCCGTCCGGTAAGTATTACGACCTGAATGATAAATTCTTTGATATTTTGGATAATATCGCGATGAGCATCGCGGATTTGATTAGATTGTAAGATATGAAATAGTAAAACCGGGCTGTCGGATACCCGAAAACGTTACCCCCTGATATCAGGGGGTAATTTTTATTTTTTCATAGTCAAATCTGTACATAGCGTGGTATTATTTATATCAATCGTATGACAATTTTTACCGCAAAGGAGCAAATTACATGACAAGAATGTCTAAATCAAAGAAGTGCGCACCACAGCCGGTACAAAAAACCCAGGATTGGTGGTGGAAGCCCGGTAAGCCCCAGGGCCCCCAGCCGGGGATAATCGGCTTTGCGCAACAGGCCGCCACAGAGGCAATTACCATGTTGGAAAATAAAAATAACGCGCTGCCCCTTTCAACCGGCTCTAAAGTTTCTGTTTTTGGCAGAATCCAAATTGATTATTTTTTTGTAGGCTATGGTTCGGGCGGGGATATTCGTCCGCCATACCGTGTGGGACTGCTGGAAGCACTGCGCCGCCACCCCGGCGTAGTTGTAAACGAAGAACTGGCGAGTATCTACGAGACATGGGTGGAAGAAAACCCTGCATCCCATGGTGGCTGGGGCAGCTGGCCTACCAACCACCCGGAAATGCCCCTTTGCCCGGAGGCAGCAAAAGCGGCGTCCTTTGTTTCCGACGTGGCTATTGTTATAATAGGCCGTTCGGCAGGGGAAGACAGGGAAACCACCCTTACACCGGGTAGCTGGTACTTGACAGATGACGAAAAAAATATGCTTGAAGCGGTTTCGCAAAATTTCGGTAAAGTTATTGTGCTAATTAACTCCGGCAACATCATTGATATGTCGTGGGTCAAAGACTACAAAATAGACGCATTGCTGTATGTTTGGCAGGGTGGCATGTGCGCCGGGGCCGCTATTGCGGACATTTTGGCAGGCGATCAAACCCCGTCCGGCCGTTTGCATGCCACAATTGCAAACGATTACGAAAACTACCCCGGTTCGGACCAGTTTGGCAAGGCCAATGATTCTGTTTTTGTAAACTATGTGGAAGACATTTTTGTAGGTTATAGATACTTTGAAACTTTCGCGCCCG
>JGI20163J15578_10000764_pt1 | contig 13291 bp, 10 predicted proteins | sample TergutCu122P1_FD_15578 | JGI IMG/M metagenome (IMG submission 15578)
GGATGGCACACCTTTTCCTTTGAGGCGTACTTTGGTATCGGTTTTTGTTCCTGCTTTTACGTTATAGATGACATCCCCATCTATCGTTTGGATACGAATATCGCATCCCAATGCTGCTTGGGCATAGGTAATCGGAACCGAGGAGAACAGGTGCATATCTTGCCTTTGAAAGATTGGGTGTCTTGCCACGTTGACCTCGACTAACAAATCACCCCTGGGTCCACCATTGAGTCCCGGTTCTCCTTTATCTCGAATACGAACACTTTGCCCATTGTCAATACCGCCCGGAATACTGACTTGAATTCGTTTTTTACTGGAAGTATAACCACTGCCTGCACAGGTGCTACATTTCTCTTTGATAACGCTTCCGCTACCCTGGCAATTGGGGCAGGTTTGCACATTTTGCATGGTCCCAAAGAAGGATTGCTGGGTGTAAACCACCTGTCCTTTTCCACCACATTTCGGACAGGTTTCGGGCGATGTGCCCGGTTTTGCGCCTGATCCATTGCAAGCACTACAAGGGTCTTTGAGCATTACATCAATCTCTTTTTCACAACCAAATACGGCTTCTTCAAAAGTGATACGAATACTTTTGCGGATGTTAGCTCCTTTCATTGGTCCTTGTCCACCCCGGCCACTGCGGCGCCCGCCGCCAAATAAATCGCCAAATATATCACCGAAAATATCACCAAAGTCTGCTCCGCTGAAATCAAAACCGCCAAATCCGCCGGGACCTCCGCCGGCGTCAAAAGCCGCATGACCGAATTGGTCATACTGACGACGTTTCTCGGCATCACTTAGCACCGCGTAAGCCTCCGAAGCCTCTTTAAACTTCTTTTCCGACTCCTCATTTCCCGGATTCACATCGGGATGATATTTTTTCGCTAACTCACGATATGCTTTTTTAAGAGCGCTGTCATCCGCGTCTTTACCAACTCCCAGCACCTCGTAATAGTCTCTTTTTGATCCTGCCATTTTCTTACTGCCTTCCTTCTTTTTTAGGGTAATTCTCCATCCTAAAGCTTAGGACTATCTCGCTAAGGTTCGAAGAACGACTCTATGTACGCCTCTGTTAAACACCGCGAGTCATTCTTAAGTTCCATGAGTACTCGTTAAAAGCCTAGCTTCATTCTCAGCGTTTTTAAACTTCTGTATAATCACCATCTACCACGTCGTCATATCCTTCCGGTGCAATTGGTTCTTCCGGCGTATGCCCACCTTCGGGAGCGGCACCGGCACCGGCTTGCTCATACATTTTGGTGAATAATTGTTGTGCACTCTCCATCAATTTTTCTTTGGCTACTTTGATTTCATCTACTTGCGCATCAGATAATTCGTCCTCCGTCGCTTTTGCCAACAAGTCTTTCAACGCCTGACAATCTGCTTCTACAGCCGCTTTGTCTGCTTCATCTAACTTATCTCCAACCTCTTTAATTGCTTTTTCGGTTTGGAAGACCATCGCATCGGCTTCGTTTTTCGTGTCAATAGCATCTTTACGTTTCTTATCTTGCGCCTCGAACTCGGCTGCTTCTTTTACCGCTTTTTCAATATCTTCTTCGGACATGTTAGAACCGGCGGTAATGGTAATATGTTGCTCTTTTCCGGTTCCTAAGTCTTTCGCCGAAACATTTACAATACCATTGGCATCAATGTCAAAGGTAACTTCGATTTGGGGAATGCCCCGTGGTGCCGGTGGAATTCCATCCAATCTAAATTGTCCCAAACTTCTGTTATCTTTGGCGAACTGTCTCTCTCCTTGTACCACATTGATATCTACCGCGGTTTGGTTGTCGGCGGCAGTGGAGAAGATTTGACTTTTCTTGGTCGGAATCGTCGTATTTCTCTCAATCAACTTAGTAGCTACTCCACCCATCGTTTCGATGGATAACGAAAGAGGTGTTACATCCAGTAATAAGATATCGCCGGCTCCCGCATCTCCTGCCAATTTACCACCTTGTACTGAGGCTCCTAAGGCCACGCACTCGTCCGGATTCAAGGATTTGCTTGGTTCTTTTCCGGTGAGGCGTTTTACCAACTCTTGTACCGCCGGTACTCGAGTAGAACCACCGACTAACAATACTTGTCCTAATTCTGAGGCGGTTATTCCCGCATCAGATAGCGCACGTTTTACCGGTTCTGCGGTTTTTTCTACCAATTCATGAGTCAACTCATCAAATTTTGCTCTGGTAAGGTTCATGTCAAAGTGCTTTGGACCTTCGTTTGTGGCGGTAATAAATGGTAAGTTAATGTTAGTGGTTGTCGCTGTGGAAAGCTCTTTCTTCGCTTTTTCTGCCGCTTCTTTTAGTCTTTGAAGAGCCATTTTGTCTTTCGATAGGTCTACCCCTTCTTTGCCTTTAAAGTCAGCCAACATATACTCTGTCACCTTATCGTCAAAGTCATCTCCCCCAAGACGGTTATTTCCGGCAGTGGAAAGAACTTCGATAACGCCATCACCAATCTCGATGATAGATACGTCAAAAGTACCACCACCTAAGTCATAGACCATGATTTTTTGTTCTTTTTCATTATCCAACCCGTAAGCAAGAGCTGCTGCCGTTGGCTCATTGATAATACGCTCCACTTCCAGACCGGCAATCTTTCCGGCGTCTTTGGTTGCTTGACGTTGGGCATCACTAAAATACGCCGGCACGGTTACTACCGCTTTAGTCACAGTTTCACCTAAGTAAGCTTCGGCATCGGCTTTTAGTTTTTGTAGAATCATCGCAGAGATTTCTTGGGGTGAATATTTCTTGCTGTCAATGGTTACTTTTAAGTCAGACCCCATCTCTCTTTTGATCGAAGAGATAGTCTTTTCTGCGTTGGTTACCGCTTGACGTTTCGCCGGTTCTCCTACCAAACGCTCGCCATCTCTGGTAAATGCTACTACCGAAGGTGTTGTTCTTGCTCCTTCTGTATTTGTGATAACGGTGGGTTGCCCACCTTCCATTACAGCTACACAACTGTTTGTTGTTCCCAAATCAATTCCGATAATTTTTGTCATTTTTGTTTTCCTCCTTAATAGAAGAGCACTCTTTTGGTGAATTTGTGTACAGCTATATTTCGCAAAATAAGTATTCGACGTTCAGCCGAAAGATGCTCTGTTTTTTTGTTTGTCGTTAGTTACGTTAATTTGCCACTTTTACCATGCTATATCGAATCACATTGTCACGATAGGTATACCCTTTTTGAAACTCTTCAACTACCGTATTCTCACCAAAATTCTCATCTTCCACATGCATCACAGCGTTGTGTAAATCAGGGTTAAATTGGTTCCCGACAGCCTCAATGGGTTTTACGTGAATGTCTTCAAGGGTGGTCATTAAGTGCTTGTAAATTTTTTCCATCCCTTCCATAAACGGATGAGACTTATCTTCTTCCGCAATTGCCGATAACCCTCTTTCAAAGTTATCAATGGTCGGAAGAATTTTCTCTATGATATCTTTCGCACCTATTTCGTACATTCTTGATTTTTCTTTTTCTGTACGTTTGCGGAAGTTATCAAACTCTGCCATCGAACGAGCTAAACGATCGGTTAATTCTTCAATCTTCTCGTCTTTTTTGTCTTTCTTTTGCTTTCTGCCAAATAGTTTCTTTTCTTTTCCTGTATCGGATTCTTCTGTATCTTTTCTATCTTCAGTGTCTTCTGAATTTACTTCTTCTGTATCCTCTGCCGCCACTGAATCTGCATCTTCATCCTCTATGTTGACATCTTCCACTCCATCTACTTTTCCCGGTGATGATTTTTCATCAGGTGATGATACATCATCACTATCTTCTTGTGCCTCAGATTCTTCATGCCTTATCAAGTCTTCCAGTATCTTTCCCAAATCTTCCATCATCTCTTCTTCCCCATCATTATTTGATGTTTCATCAAATGATGATGTATCATCTAGTGATGATGTATCATCTAGTGATGATGTTTCATCATATGATGATATTTCATCAAGCGATGATGTATCGTCAAATGATGATGTTTCATCTTGCGATGATGCTTCATCACTTGATGCTCTAGTTTCTGCCTGAGCAGCTTTTGCCTGGGCAAAAGCTGCCTTAGCTTCTTTTACTGCCTCTTTTATCATATCCTCTTTACTCATACTATCCACCTTTCTCCTTCTTTATCTTGCTACTATTTCCCAAGCAAAGTGCATCTAATTCGCTTTGCAATGTCTTAAGTGTTTTCATGACATGTTCATAATCCATACGTTTGGGGCCAATAATCCCGATCGTTCCCTTCATGCCTTCGCCCAACTCATAAGTAGCGGTCACTACACTACAATCCTTCATCGTCTTTACCGGTGCCTCTTCGCCAATATATACCTGAATTCCGTGGTTATTTTCACTGGCTAGAGTTTCGGTGACAAGCTCTGCTAATTGCTGTTTTTCTTCAAAAGCATTGATGATTTCCTGAGCACTTTGCTTATCGCTTAACTCCGGATATTTGAAAATGTTTGTCGTACCACTTGTGTAAATCTCCATATCATCATCTATGTGGATAATATCACTTACTGCATCTAATACATCACTAATCATCTGGCTGTGGCTCCCGGCCTGCTCTTTCAAGCGAGCAATCAGTCCTAAGTTGATGGCTTCAATGGACATCCCATTTAGGGTCGTATTCAGCAGCATATTGAGTTTTAAAAGTGCTTCATTGGTAAGGGCCTTCTCCACTTCTATGATTCTGTTTTTGATGACATTGCCCCCCATAACAATCACCGCAATCACTCGCTCTTCATCCACTTGCGAGAGTTGAATGAATTTCAAGGTGTTCTTCGAATGTATCGGAGCCGAAATCATCGTCGCATAATTGGTGCTCGCAGCCAATGCTTTGGCCGCCTGTTTCAAGACCTTCTCTACCTTATCGGTTTTTTCCAGGATTATGTTTTTAAGTTCTATGAGCTCCTCTTCCTTATCCCGCATCAGCATATCCACGTACAGTCGATATCCCTTGTCTGAGGGAATCCGTCCCGCCGAAGCATGCGGTTGAAAGATGAATCCCAGTTCTTCCAAATCTGCCATCTCATTCCGAATGGTCGCCGAACTAATATTTAGTTCCGTGTACTTAGATAGAGTTCTTGAGCCGACCGGTTCACCGGTTTCAAGATAATTCTTGATGATTGCCTTTAAAATAATGAGTTTACGTTCATTTAATTCGACAGCTATCATAGGAAGAACCCTCCTTTACATGTTATTAGCACTCTTTAATGCCGAGTGCTAACACCTTCTGTTTATACAATACCACTTTGATACAGGTTTGTCAACTGTTATTCCGAATATTTTTGATTTTTTTTGACCAATCTTTTTTTGAAAATTATAAACCTTTTCGAAAAAACAACTTGTAAATATTTTTGTTATACTGTAAAATTTTTGGCAAGAGCTTGCCAAACTACATTAAAGGCAATTATCGTGTTTGGTATATCAGGCTGTGCATGGAATTTTAATTGGAGGGGGGCTCTGTAATTGGACAAATGCGAGATTTTCAATTGTTTCTAGGGCAGATGAAATACGAAACATAATGGGCGGTATTGAAATAAGGCCAAGAAATTGATGATGCACTTAAGAAAGGATACCACAATCATGGAGCGAATAATAAGTAGAAAAAGTAGTATGATATTAGTATGCTTATTGTTTAGCTTAGTAATTGTAAGCTTTCTATTCCTACGATTACAATCTAAAGAATTGGCAATGTATCCGACAAAGCAAGTAGCTAATAGTACCGATAAGGAGTGGGCTATGCCATATCTAACCATGCAAGTAGCTAATAGTATCGACGATGAGTGGGGAACGTATAATATACTCGCAGATAAGTACGATTATTTTAGATATCGTCTAAATTTCAGTTTCCCCCAACAAGAAGGACGTAATCTACGAAGCTTTCGCGTAACTGACAATTTCCATTCATGGATTGGTATTCACTCGGAAATCATAGTGCGCACTGTTTTAGACGAAGTTGATGTTACCGATTATTTTAAAATAATTTCAGATTGGCGGAATCGTGAAGCCACATTTACACTGGAAATTGTTGCTCGTGATATCGCTTTAAGGAATCCGAAATTCTATCGTGATTGGGCGAATTTATACACCGAACTCGTGGTGAGGCAAGGGCCTGTTTATACTTTGGTTCCACCACTTCAATACAATATTTTGTGTGCTTACCATGCGAATCTATGGTATGGACTAATAGATTTACATATTCCAAGTAGCTTCCGTGTGGTTGGTGAATTTTATGATGGTGAAGTATTTAATAAAACATCTAATACGGTACAATCCTACTATTATAGAGTGTCCTTGCCAACTGATTGTTTTTTCTGTTGCATTTGTAACTTGGAAAATGCTCCTCCGCCTCCTCCACCTTTTGAGGAACCATTAATTGAGTAAATGAATGCCTTAATCCGCTAGCTATATCGACGGCACACGTGCTGAGGGCTGAGGGAATAGAAAACACATGAGTTATCTGATACCTCTACTTGTAGAGAGTTTTTAGCATCTTCCAAGCCCAAGAAACGCTCTAGCCCCATAATAGGGAGCAGAGCGTTTCTACTATATATACCATAAACCGGAGAGGAATGCCAAAGGGGGATAATGCAAAAATCTTCATTTTTCAGCGTTCACGCGGCATGCATTGGTTTTATGGTAGAAATTAATGGAAAATCCACAATCATCTACCAAAATCACTCCCGTGATAGTATACGCTTCGACCCATTTTAATCCCCATTCTTGCGCTGTTTGCATCTTCAAATGCAAAACTTTGCTTGCAAAGTTGCATAAAAGTTTGGCTCACGCTTGCTTTGCAAGCGTTGCACAACACTTGGGCGTGAAAAATTTATTTTTCACACTACCTACTCCAACACTGCCGCCGCCAAATTAAATGTTTTTATGTTATCCGTAATATCGGTTTCAGCAGTTCTTTTCTCCGCAATAGAAGACAAAAACTCGGTGAGCAACGCTTTTCGCCCATCAAAATCCGTTCCTCCATCCAACTTGATAAGGTCGCCGTCTAGTAGCTGATAGGACATCTCATCTCCTTTTATCTGAATGTAGCCCTTATCCCCTTGAATCGTCCAATCCGCAAGCCAAGAACTATATTGGTCGGGGAATCGTGAAACCAAGGTACCGCGATAACTAATTCGAACCCCCTTTTCTGTTTTAAGATAAAGATTCACATTTGCATTACCTTCATAATGACTCCACGATGGATTATAGGTTTCGCCGAATTGTAGCTCGCACTCCTCACCGGTTAGATATCGCATCGCATCGAGGTGATGGATTGCCACATCCATTAACAATGGTTCGGCCAAATCTTTATGATAATTTTCCATATGATGCATTCTTGCAAAGTACACGTCGATAGATTGTATATTACCGATTAGCCCGGAATCGATTTTTTCTTTCGCCAATCGCATAAAGGACATAAAGCGGTAGTTCTCCGCAATCACCAAAGGAACGCCTCTTTCTCTACTTGCTTGATAGATGATTTGGGCATCTTCTTTATTCAAAGCAATTGGCTTTTCCAACAACACCGGTGCCCCATTTTTCAAACACATTAAAGTGGTTCTCTTATGCAGATGAGGTGGTGATACATTTATAATGAAATCCACCGGTGATATCAAGGCTTGAGAAAGGTTGTAAAAAAAGATGCAGGGTTTATCTTGTTCTTTTGCTATCTCCTTCCCCATGTTCATCCGCGTTTCATCCTTTTCGCACACGAAAATCATTTCTATCTCTTCAGTATTACATAGTATATCCTGAAACCAGGACATCCCAAAGTTGCCTAACCCAATCTGTAAAAGTCGCATATTCATCCCCTTTCTTGCGCTGTTTGCATTTTCAAGATGCAATACTTTGCTGGCAAAGTTGCATAAAATAGTGGCGCATGCTTGCTTTGTAAGCGTTGTCTATTCACACTAACCTTCATGGCATCCACATACGAATGCCCAAAATAAGCCATGAAAATGCCAACGCAAAGCGTTGTCTTTTCACACTACACCTCCACTTTCGCACAGAATACAAGCAATTTCAAATCTATTTCTTCTGTGTTTACCAATCCATGAGTGCCGTAGGGTCTATTCCGCAGGATATCACCCGGCTTTACCGGAAATGTTTTATCATCTTCGGTATATAACCCTTGTCCTTCTAAAACCACGTAAACTTCCTCATCATTGCCATGAGTGTGGTTCCCGATAGTAGTTCCCGGGGGTAAAATAGTGTGATGAATAAACAACAACCCCGACGCATAACTATCCGCAGGGAATGCATCATTGTGCTTCAATACTCCTATTCCTTCATGACAATTGGGTAAATCAACCATAGGACTTTCTAAATAGTTAAATCGACTCATCTGCTTTCTCCTTCCTACTTCCAATGTAATTTCGTTCTTCGGATTTAATGGTTTCTAGTTCTTCGACTCCCGGTACACAACGGGAAACCCCTTCTCTTCCATTTATTCCTGCCACTTTAATCACATTTCCTTCTCCGGTAGCCGTTAATTTAAGCTGTGCTTTCCCTTTCGTATCAGTCACAATTGTTTCTGCAGTCATGCCATCTTCCGGTAGGTATATCAGCAATTCCACATTTTCAACAAAGAAACTCCACAAACACCGCGTTGCTTATGTCTATTCCTCGCTTCGTAAGCCGCACACTATCTCCTTCTATCATTAGCAAGCCTTCTCCTACCAGCTTTCTCATTGCTGTTTGGTACACCGTTTCCAACTCTTCCCCAAAACATTGTCGAAACTTTTCTTTTGACACCCCCTTTATCCGGCGTAATCCTAAGAATAAGAATTCATCCATTTGCTCTTTTAAAGACAAGACTTCTGTATCACTTTCCTCCCTTGCGGATTGCTTCTTCTTAACCCTTTCGAAATACATTTGCAGATCTGATACATTCCGAAAACGCGTATCCTTAATCAATGATGCTGCTCCTAAACCAATCCCTAAGTATTCCTCACGCTCCCAATAACCTGTATTATGCTTACACATAAAACCTTCCTTCGCATAATTGGAAATTTCATAGCGTCGGTAACCAAAGGAGGATAGTATATCCTCCGTTTGCCGATACATAGTCCAGTCTACATCTTCGCTAGGCAGAGGCAATATTTCTCTATCAGCGATATGTTCTTGACCCTCTCTTTCGCCATAGCGTTTTCCAAAAGGCGTTCCTGCTTCTATCATCAAGCTATAAGCTGAAATATGCTCAGGGTTGTACCTTCCTACTGTATCAAGAGTCTTTATGAATCCGTCTATTGTTTGTCCGGGAATACCGGAGATCAAATCTATGTTTATATTGCCAAAACCGGCCTCTCTAACCATCGTATATGTTTCTTGAAATTGTTGAAATGTATGAACTCTACCCAATACTTTCAATTCATCATCGCCGGCCGACTGAAGGCCGATACTTATGCGATTGATTCCTATCCTTTCCCAAACCTTAACCTTTTCCTTCGTCACTGTACCGGGATTCACTTCGATACTAATTTCAGCATCTTTTGCAATCACGAAACTATCCTGCAAAGCTTGAAATATCTTATCTATCTCCTCGCCTGCCAAAATGGACGGAGTTCCTCCGCCCAGAAAGATACTACCTACTTGATATAGTTCAAATTCATTTTCTTGATAGTTTTTTATTTCCATGATTAATGCTTCTACATACTGTGACACCACGTCCGGTGAGATTGAATCCGGCGGCGGTGTATCTCTACTAATCGGAAAGGACAAAAAATCACAGTAGGCACATTTGCTTACGCAAAAAGGAATATGGATGTATAACCCTAAGGTCTTCTTCATGCAAAAACTACCTCTCTTCTTTCCTAAAAGGAAGTTTAATCATCACTTAGTTTTAGCACACTCATAAAGGCTTTTTGGGGCACTTCCACGCTACCAATTGAGCGCATCCGTTTCTTTCCTTCTTTTTGTTTCTCTAGTAGCTTTTTCTTACGGGTAATATCCCCGCCATAACATTTTGCCAATACATCTTTCCGTAGCGCCCGGACTGTTTCTCGGGCTATTACCTTGCTACCTATCGCGGCTTGGATGGGAATCTCAAACTGGTGACGGGGAATCTCACCTTTGAGCTTTTCGCACATCTTACGGCCCCGTTCATAAGCCGTCGAATTATGAACAATAAAGGACAACGCATCCACTTCCTCACGATTGATTAGAATGTCTAATTTTACCAAATCCGAACGCTCATATCCCAACAGTTCATAATCAAAAGAAGCATAACCCCGGGAGCGAGATTTCAAAGCGTCAAAGAAATCATAAATAATCTCATTTAAGGGCAAGTGATACTTCAACAAGGCCCTCGTTTCTTCCAAATATTCCATGCTTTGGTAAATCCCCCGTCGCTCTTGACACAGTGTCATAATCGCGCCGGTAAACTCTGTATTTACCATGATTTCCGCTTTTACAAAAGGTTCTTCCATATATTCAATCTCGGTTGGTGAAGGCAGATTGGTCGGGTTGGTCAGATCAATTACTTCTCCATTGGTCCTATGAACCTTGTAAATAACACTGGGGGCCGTGGTTACCAAATCCAAGTTATACTCTCGTTCCAAGCGTTCTTGAATAATCTCAAGATGCAGCAATCCTAAGAATCCACAACGATAACCGAACCCTAGGGCAACCGATGTTTCCGGTTCAAATTGCAGGGCGGCATCATTTAACTGTAATTTTTCTAAAGCATCTCGTAAATCCGGATACTTCGCGCCATCCGCCGGATAGAGACCGCAAAATACCATCGAATTCACCTTTTTGTACCCCGGTAATGCTTCCTTACAGGGATTATTTGCATCCGTCACGGTATCTCCCACTTGGGTGTCACTGACATTTTTCAAGCTGGCGGTGATATAACCCACCATTCCTGCACTTAACTCCTCACAAGGTATAAACTGTCCGGCCCCAAAATGGCCAATCTCCACTACCTCGGCGGTGGCACCGGTGGCCACCATCTTCATAAGAGACCCTTTGCGGATACTACCGTCGATAATCCGACAAAATATGATTACACCCTTGTAAGGGTCATAAAGGGAGTCAAAAATCAACGCGCGGAAAGGAGCATCCAAATTTCCCTTGGGGCAGGGAATCCGTTCCACAATCTGCTCTAATACAGCTTCAATATTAATATCCCTTTTCGCTGAAATCCGTGGAGCATCCTCTGCTTCTATGCCAATGATATCTTCAATCTCATCAATTACCCGCTCCGGTTCGGCACTGGGCAAATCAATTTTATTAATCACCGGCAGAATATCCAAGTCATGATCCAACGCCAAATATACATTGGCCAAAGTCTGAGCCTCCACCCCCTGGGCAGCATCCACCACCAAAATGGCACCTTCACAAGCCGCCAAACTGCGAGATACTTCATAATTAAAGTCCACATGGCCGGGAGTATCAATTAAATTGAAGATATACTCCTGACCATCTGTTGCTTTATAAACTGTACGCACCGCCTGCGCTTTAATGGTAATTCCTCGCTCCCGTTCTAGGTCCATGTTGTCTAGCACCTGGGTTTGCATCTCTCGACTGGTCAATAATCCTGTTTTCTCGATAATTCGATCCGCCAGAGTGGACTTCCCGTGATCTATATGAGCGATAATACAAAAATTTCGTATTCTGCTTTGATCTATTTCTGACACGTTTGATTCCTCCATTTTATGCTACATAGATTATACCGCTATTTTACTATATGAACAATAGTTTTTTGTGATTCAGGCTATAACTGTTTGTTAATCAACAAATATACGAGATTAGAAGTTTATAGAAGTGTTCTCCACAATAAACAACTCTACAGCCAAATTATCCTGTAGTAGCCCCGTTTTCACCCGCTCCTCCAATTCTGCGCCTTGCTCCAAGATTTGACGCAGCCGGGCAGATTTAAATCCTCTCACCTGATCCATATACTTTCCCGCTACAAAGGGAGGAAGCCCAACCTTACCGGCAATCTCCTGTCGGCTATATCTACTTTTCACCAATTCCTTCACCTGTAATAGAATTCGATATTGCCTGGTCATAAGAAATAGGATTCGCATAGGTGGTTCCTTGAGAGCTAAAAGTTCATAATACAAATCTAGCGCCTTCTTTTGCTTGCCTTCCGCTACTGCACTCACCATTTCAAAAATGTGGTTACTAAGCTCAGTCACACAAACTTTGTCTACATCTTCTTTCGTAATCCATTCTCGCTCGTAGGTATAAGAAAATAATTTCTCCATCTCACTGAGGATATTCTCCATGTTCGTTCCTACTTTGTGCAAGAAATGATTTACCGTTAATGTTTCAATCTGTTTTCCCTCTTTACGAACAAGCTGAAAAATCCACTTCTTCAAAGTTTCTTGATCTTGAAAAGAAAGTTCCTCCACATGACCCTTTGCTTTCACCGTTTTGTAAATTTTGCTTCGTTTGTCTACTTCACTTTCAACAAAAATAAAATAGGTAGTCTCTGGTAGACTAGATAAATACTCCGCAAAATCTCCCCCACCACTCTTAAAGAGCCCGGTGTTTTCAAGTACTAACAATCTGCGCTCAGCAAAAAAAGGCATGGTCTCCGCCAAATCTATCACGTCATTAATCGCCACTTTCTTCCCCTCATAATACGCATAATTCATGGTATCCCCTTCGGCTACCAAAGCTTGGGTCAAGTTTTTCTTGTACTGACGCTTTAGATAATTTTCCTCACCATACAACAAATACATCTGTTTGAATTGTTTTGTTTTGATATCCTCATTTAACCGCTTCATAATTCCATTATACACGATAATTAAACTGTACTCAATTATTTTCTTACCTGTCTAGGAGAGTATATATATCACAAAGAATAGATGTGTGAGCTTGCTCACTAACAACTATTCTTTGTGGTATATATATTCGGCGTTCAGGGTGTAGGTAGAGGTGGGAGCTCGCTTTAAAAAGGGGCGCACCGTCTCCGGTACACCCCTTTGTTTTTGATTCTTTAGCTCTGAAGAACTTTTAGTTCTGAAGGACTTTAGTCCTGAAGAGCTTTAGTTCTGAAGAACTTTAGTCCTGAAGAGCTTTAGCTCTGAAGAACTTTTAGTTCTGAAGAGCTTTAGCTCTTTTTTTACTTAATGATGAAGCTATCTTTTTTATCATCACCTTTGATTACGATAAACGGTGCTTCCTTCGCTACTTTTCCTTTGTTGTCCATCGCCAACTTCGTCGATGTCGCGGCTAAGCCTACGAGACCAAGGGCAAATAGCATAATCCATAGATTCATGTTCGCTTCGTCACCGGTCTTTGGTACTGCACGGCCAGGTTGGCCGGCTGGACCTTGGGCTCCCGGTTG
>JGI20163J15578_10000766_pt1 | contig 13285 bp, 13 predicted proteins | sample TergutCu122P1_FD_15578 | JGI IMG/M metagenome (IMG submission 15578)
CACTCATTTTCCTTATCAAAACCTAAGATGCTGTTAATATCTTCTGTCTTATATGCGCCAATATCATGCAATAGCCCAAGCATACAAATATCGTGTATTTTTTCATCGTTATAAGCTTCCATTTGATACAAGGCTTTAAACATTTTATAAGCTACTCTCTTGCCATGACCTATCAGTTTAGGACTTGCAAGGTTTAACGTACGTTCTATTATTTTAATAGGATTGGAAATGTAATTAGTCAACATTTTACATCACTCTCGCTCTTAAATATTCAAGAAACATATATAAGGAAGGCCGGATAGATTGAAAATATCCGGCCTTCTGTATAATAATAATCTACAAAACAAACTCAAGCACTACTAAGCTTAAAGCCATTACAGCCATACCTAAAAACAGCCATTTCATAACTATATGATGTTTGCCGTATTTTTGAGCGGCTGGGAGCAATGTGTGTATTGATACATACACCATAATACCGCCAACAACAGCAAAAGGAATACCAAAAAGCCCTTCTATATTTTCAAAAATATTGCGTATAAACAGCCAAGCTATCAATGCTCCAATCGGCTCTGTTAGCCCGGCACCGAGAGAAACTAAGAATGCTTTCCGCTTGCTGCCCGTTGCGTGATAAATAGGTGCCGCCATAGCAATGCCTTCAGGTATATTGTGTATTATTATGGCTATGGCAATAGCAATACCAAGTGCAGGGTCGTATAACGCAGCTAAGAAGGTTATTATACCTTCGGGAAAATTGTGTATAGCAATAGCTATGGTAGACATAATTCCTGTCTGCTTTAACTCTTTATTTTCTCTGTATTGTAATGCTTTTTGCTTGTCCTGCTCAGATGAAAACTCCATTAGCTCTAAAGCTTTCTCATCATGGTCGTGATGTGGGAGTAATTTATCAATAACAACCATAATTATAATACCTGCGAAAAAAGCGACTGTCCCTATTAAAAGTCCGTTCTCATCTCCGAATTCATACTCCAACATCTCTAAGGCTTCAAGGAATATCTCTGCAAAGGCGATATAAAGCATAACGCCCGCAGAAAAGCTAAGACAGACCGCAAGGAATTTTTTATTATCTAACTTTGAAAACATTACAATAATACCGCCGATGCCGGTTGCTAAACCGGCGATTATAGTAAGCGTAAAAGCAAATGCTACATCACTCATTGCTGACCTCCTTTAAATTTATTTGTTATATGTTTTCCATGCATTCATGCCGCCCGACAGGACACTGATACCACTATAACCTTTGGCTTGCAATAAACTTGCGGCGATGCTTGCGCGAAAACCACTTTGACATACAATAACAGACTCTTTGTTCAGAATATCACATAGATTGTCAGTCTCCAATATTTGATCAAATGGATAATTGATGGCTCCTACTATATTCATTTTTTCAAATTCTTTTGGTGTACGTACATCAATTAAGGCAGGGGAATTTGCCCCCGAAATAAGTTTCTGTAAATTTGAAACAGAAATATGCAGCAAATCCAGCGTTTTAAAACCTTTGTCTAACCAAGCATGAATGCCGCCTTTAAGCCAGCCTATTATTGTGTCGTACCCAATTCTTTGTAATTCAAGCTGCATTTCTTCAAAGCTCTTATCATTTGGAAGAATCAAAACAAGTGGAGTACCGGGAGGAACTACCACGCCAATCCAGTTAAGCATAGAGCTTGACGAGGCATCAACATTAATACTGCCCGGGATATGCGCTGCGCTAAAGGAGAGAGCATCTCTTAAATCCAGCAAAGTTGTACCATTTTTATGTAATTCGTTTACTGCCTCTGCGCTAAGCGCGTACTTTGATAAATCTTCGCACATAGGAATAATAGAAACCTCATTCATGTTACCGGAGATGATACCGGAAAAACTTTGAGGGCGCATAGGCAGGTTTGAAAGTATAACTTGTTTAAAGTCCGCAAAATTACAGTACTGCATCATTGGATTGGTCAGGCGCTCATACCCAAGTGTGGATAACGGTTTCGCACTCATTCCTTGGCCACATAGCGAACCTTGTCCATGACCGGGATAGACTTCTAAATAATCCGGCAACTCACCTAAAACCTTGTACAAACTGTTATAAAGGTTTTCTATCTGCTCATCTAAAATTTCTGCTCCGGGCAGATCAGGCCTGCCGATATCCCCTACAAAAAGTAAGTCACCGGTTAAAATCATTTCAGGTTTCTTGGAGCGAGCCAAGTCAGATATCAGAAGTGATATGGACTCAGGCGTATGCCCCGGTGTATGCAATATACGAACATATGCGTTGCCAAACGTAAACTCGTCGCCGTCTTTAAGCCGTTTTGCTTTATAACTTACGGGTGCACTTTCATGTATATAAACATCCGCATTTGTCTCGGCACGTAATTGCTGAGCACCGCTTATGTGGTCGGCGTGTATATGAGTGTCAAATATATGCGTAATACGCATGTTGTATTGCTCTGCAATGCGAAGATATATATCTGTGTCGCGGCGTGGGTCAACAACCATCATAACGCCTGCGCCCGGGCAGCCGACTACATATGAAAAACAGCCAAGACCGGGAGTGGTAATTTGCTCAAAGTACATGCTAAAACCTCCTATGTATTTATTGTTCCACCGATTAAAACTTTATTTAACCGATGGAACAATGTTGTCAAACAAGCTAAAAAGTAATCTTCACTTAATTAATTTCCGTTTTCCAAAGCCCATGCAAATTACAGTATTCATAAACCGCAATCGGCTTGTCATTTACAAAGCTAAACTCAGCAACGGGCTCATCTCCAGGCTTTAAAATCTTGCGCTGGCCGCCATTTTCCGCTTCTACATATATAAACGGTATGTAATGCTCTTCAGTCATAGGATGCAAAACACTGCCAACCTGAACTTTGATAATATCACCGGAAATTGTTACTTCCGGCAGATGTTTTTCATTACTCGCATCAACAGTATTTGGGACAAGTTCAATAATTTTTTCGCCGCAGCATGTGATTGGGCCACCTTTATCCTCGATAAGGCCAATCATATTTTTGCAAAGATTACAGATAAAAAATCTTTGTTTTCCTTTCATGTCATTTCCTCCATTCGACCTATTAGACTTTTGAAAATAATTCTTTTCCTACAGCGCAAAGCGGGCAGAGAAAATCTTCTGCTACATCCTCCCACTTTGTGCCGGGTGCTACTCCGTTATCAGGTGCTCCGGCGGCCTCTTCATAAACCCAGCCGCATACATCACAAATATACTTCATAATGATATCCTCCTTTTTAATTAAAACTCCATTGACGCCGCATTGATAGGCGATGAGCGCATTTCAATTTTCTTTATTGGCATTTTATCTTTAAGAAGTTCGTAGAAGAGCTCACAAAGATTCTCGCAAGTTGAAACTTTTTTTGTCACAACAATTCTGTATTCCGGGTATGACCAAGCAAGAGGGTGGTCTATTTTTTTCAGGGGAACGCAATGTTTTGGATCATTAACGATGCCTTCTTTTTCATATACAGCAAGAACTGCTTCAAGAAGCGGGTCACCTTCTTGGAAAAGGGTCGCGTGATGGAAATGATCAACAACTTCCCATGCGATTTTCATACCGTCTTTACATGAGTGTGCAAATCCGGTTTCCGGGTTAATTTCATCTTCAAGTTCAATGGTCAAGAAGCCGGAGTGCCCGTGCAGATGTTTTGCTTCTCTATCCCAGTTCATAAATCTGTGTGCATACTGAAAAGAATCTACTTTTACAATTGAAGTCGCTTTTTTTGACATGATTTATCCTCCATTTAATTTTAATTATAAGCATATAGCTGTTGATTAGTAATTGACTGCGCGTAATTCAAAATACGCTTGTGGGTGGTCGCAAACAGGGCAGTCTTTAGGTGCATTTGCACTGTCTGCAAGATGTCCGCAGTTGCGACAAATCCAAACATTTTTTTCGGACTTGGAAAATACTGTGCCTGTTTCAATGTTTTCTACTAACTTTAGATAGCGTTCTTCGTGTTCCTTTTCGATTTTGCCAACCATATCAAACAAGACCGCAATTTTCTCAAAACCTTCTCCGCGAGCAACTATTGCCATATTTTTATACATGTCAGTCCACTCGTAATTCTCACCCGCAGCAGCGTCTTTTAAGTTTGCTACAGTATTCGGAATCGCTCCGTCATGAAGCAGTTTGAACCAAATTTTCGCATGTTCCATTTCGTTGCGGGCGGTCTCCTCAAAGAAAGCTGCTATTTGCTCGTAACCTTCTTTCTTTGCTTTTGAAGCATAGTAGGTGTACTTGTTCCTGGCTTGGGACTCTCCGGCGAACGCCGCCATCAAGTTTGCTTCGGTTTTTGTCCCTTTTAAGCTTTTCATTTCCATCTGCTCCTTTTATTTTAATTTAATATTTCTTCAAAAACTTCAAGCGGATGTGCTCCAATTTTTCGAGCAGTTTCTTTNCCATCTTCAAACAGTACTATCGTGGGATAGTTTTTTATACCGTAGCGGTCNGCAATTTCTTTTTCGTCATCGGCATCTACTTTNACAACTGTNACTNAGTTNGCNAATTTGGCTTCCANCTCTTCAAGTACTGGTTGTACAATTCGGCAATGTCCACACCAGTCGGTNTAGAAATCTACCAAAACCTTACCATTTGCAATAGCANTATCAAAGTTATCATTTGTTAAATTTANCATGATTGNCATCCTCCTATATGTTTTTTTGCGGCTAAGGCCGCCACTGCACCGTCNGCCGCTGCAGTTACAAGTTGNCGNACCTGNTTTGTTCGNGTATCTCCTGCGACAAACACGCCCGGTAAGTTTGTAAGGCAATCCTCACCGGCAATAATATAACCAAATTCATTTAAGTGAATTTCATTGGCAAATATTGAGTTATCGGGTTCTGATCCAATGGCCACAAATACACCATCTACGGCAATATCCGTAACTTGACCGTTTGTTTTGCTCTCAATTCTTATTTTTTCCAAGAAGTCGTTTCCAACCAATTCTTTCACAACTGAATCCGTGATAAATTTTACATTATCCTTCGCTTTTATCTGCTCAAGCTGCTTCTGCTCTGCTTTGAAATTAGTAGAACGATGAATGACTGTTACGATGCGGCATAAATCAGATAAAAGCAAAGCATCTTCAATTGCTACATTCCCGCCGCCTATAACGGCTACATCTTTACCCTTATAGCGTGCGCCGTCACATGTAGCACAAAAGACTACACTATGTCCAAGCCACTTATCTTCACCCGGTACGCCCAGTTTTCTTGGCTTTGCACCGGTTGCTATTATAACGGTTTTCGCTTGGTGAGTATTTTTTGATGTAACTATATTTTTTATATTGTCGCCAAGCTGTGCTGATTGAATTGTTTCATATAAAATTGGTACTCCTAAGTCCTTGACTTGCTTGTGTATTACCATTGCGAAATCAGCACCATGGACACCTGGCATGCCCGGATAATTTTCAACTAAAGGCGTCGTTACAACTTGTCCACCATAAAATGCTTTTTCAATAATCTTTACAGAAAGTCCTGCACGGGCTGCGTAAATAGCTGCGGTTAGTCCGGCGGTTCCGGCCCCGATAATAATTAAATCAGTCATAAATCACCTGCTTTCCCATATACAATATTTGACACCTAAGACGTGACAATTTCGTCATGCCAGCTAATTATTCCGCCAAAGTCGAACACATACGCATATCCTATTTCACTTAGCAGATGTGCTGCTTGGTTACTTCAGTTTCTACTTCGGCAATATATCAAGATTACATAGTTCTTATTTGAGATAACTGTTTCCACATGTTCCAAAAGTTCATTAAGCGGGAGCAAGACAGCATTTTTAATACGGTTTTCTTCAAATTCACTTCTCGTTCTCATAATTCTTTCTTGCACATTAAAATGATAATAGTAACTATTACTGATATTATAATAATATATAACCTTATGTATGTCAATACATTATTTAAAATTATTTTAAAAAAATCGCTTTTCATTTTCCATAGATACTTCTTGTACCTATACTAATTGTGCTGTTATTGCCTCAAATGACTTTAGACGCATCAACAACACAATGAAAATGAAAAGCGAAATAACAACTTACCTCTTTAACATTAACCCACTTTGTTTTCTTTATTATTTTTCCTTTTTAGCCCGGCCTTAATGTGCGGTATATGCAAAATAAAGTGCAAAATAATCATTACGATAGTAGCTAAAACAAACCACAGATGTATTGGGACAAGTATCGAATCAGGATATGGGCCTTGATGTTCAAAAACCTGTCGAAAAAACAAACGCTGCAACAGTCTTATGATGCCTGATAAAGCAGCTACAGTCCATACAAACAGCAATACTGCATTTGTGTAAAAAGTAACCTTAGCTCTTTGGTGCATTTTCTTGCTCTGAATACTTTTGATATGAAAAAATACCGTGTTTCTGTTCATAACAATATGCAAGACAGTTAAGACTGCCGCAACTAAGCCCGCAGGTCCATGAAAATTCCATGGCAGGAATGGGTGCGCCCGTAAAGACAGAGCATCATAAAACTGTCTGCGGAGCTATCAAAATCCGCGAATGAGCAACGCGGCGGGTAAAAGTATCAAGCGGTTTTATTACCGCAACCTGTCATTCCACGCTCCACCTTACGGGGAAAGCCCAAGGGGGACAACAGCACGCGAAAAAACCACGAGTCAAAGACATAGCTTCTAAGGTCATAGGCGGCGTGGCGGGAATGAAAAATCATGTATGAGGAAGAAAGCTATACTGCTTAAACGGTAGTCAGAGGTTGGGTCTAGTCATACTCCCGACGTATAGGAGCTAAACTCGTCGGTGCTTTGGCGGAGGTATTTACCATTCATATCTTCGTGAGATACTCAAAGCAAACCCCAGCCACGGGAAAGTGGAAAATGACGAAAGCCGCATCCGACAACATGATAAGCTCACGTTTTGATAGTTCTAAACGGGGATTGCCTAAATGAGAACGCCGAAAATTCGGCTATGGGTACAGACCCTGAAAATCTCACAAGGCAACACAGCTCTCGTAGTAGTCCGAGAACCCTGAATCGACAGGGATGGCCGTAAAACGGAAGCGGGAAAGCCGCTCACATGGCGAAGGGGAGCAGTTTGTCTTTCAATATAAAACAGGAAAGGTGCGTGAGGCACTTGAGAAATCCCGTATTTGTATTGGATAGCTTACAAGAAAAAGCACAAATAAGTAACTATAAATTTGAACGGTTATACCGCAACTTGTATAACCCGGAGTTTTATCTGCTGGCGTATAAAAACATAGCTGCATCTAAGGGCAGTATGACCGCCGGAGCAGATAAGATGACGCTTGACGGCATGAGCATGGAACGTATAGAACTGCTCATTGCCAAGCTGAAAGACCATTCCTACCAACCCATGCCTGCGCGGCGCGAATATATTGCAAAGAAAAACAGCAATAAGAAGCGACCGCTTGGGATACCATCAACAGACGACAAACTGGTACAGGAAATAGTCCGAATGCTACTCGAAGCTATCTATGAGCCTACATTTTCAAAACATTCACACGGATTTAGACCGAACCGCTCATGCCATACTGCGCTGACAGAAGTACAGAATACATTTACAGGCGCGAAGTGGATAATTGAGGGAGACATCGAAGCCTGTTTCGACAGTTTCGACCATCATGTACTGATAGAGCTACTGCGAAAACGCATAGCAGACGAATATTTTATATCACTCATATGGAAATTTCTCAAAGCCGGATATATGGAACAGTGGACTTACCATAAGACCTATTCCGGCACTCCTCAAGGTTCTGGCGCAAGCCCGGTACTCGCAAACATTTACTTGTCGGAACTTGATACGTTTCTGGCAGAATACGAAACCGAATTTCGTGTTAAAGACGACAAACAACGCAGACTAAGCCGTTCATATAAGGACGCTGTCAACGCAATCACACGGGCAAAACGAAAGTTAGAACGAACACCGCCCGAAAATGACGAGGACATTCAACAAGCAAAAGCAGAAATAAAATCAGCACGGCACGCAAGGCGTAACGTCCTTTGTCATGAAGCGATTGACCCCAACTTCAAAGCACTACAATACAATCGATATGCAGATGATTTCGTCATTGGCGTAATCGGCTCTAAAGCCGATGCCGAGAAAATCAAAAACGATGTGAAGAACTTTTTGCATAGTAAGCTAAAGTTAACACTATCTGAAGAAAAGACGAAAATCACACACTCCGGCGAGCTTGTACGTTACCTCGGTTACGATTTTTACGTATCGCGTAGCCGAGACTGCAAACGCACAAAACGCGGCACAATGCAAAGAAGTTGGTACGGCGTAGTACATTTGAATGTTCCGCACGAAAAATGGGTAGCAAAACTTAGAGAGTATGAGGCACTGGAAATCAGCAAAAATGCTGACGGTTCCGAACAATGGAAAGCCGTTCACCGTAAAAAGCTCATCAACAACCGAGACATGGATATCATCATGAAATACAACCAAGAAATCAGAGGTATCTACAATTACTATCGCTTGGCAAAAAACGTCTCTGTGCTAAACAAATTTTATTTTATCATGCGAACCAGTATGTACCGAACTTTCGGCGCGAAGTATAAATCGCTTGTGAGTAAACTAAAGCCCAAATATATGCGCAACGGCGTGTGGGGCATAGACTATCCAACGAAAGACGGCATGAAGCGACTGGATTTTTACCACAATGGCTTTAGCAAGAAAACAGAGCCTGTGGACAGCACGGTAGACATCCTGCCCGGACGCAGATATGGTGGCGTAAACACCCTCGCAGGTAGACTGCGCGCCGGAACATGCGAACTATGCGGTACAAACACAAAAGATATGCGAATGCACCACGTCAAAGCATTAAAAGACCTATCCGGCAAGAACGCAGCCGAAACTCTGATGATGGAAAAACGCAGGAAATCTCTTGCGCTATGTCTCGAATGTTACTCCAATCTTGAAACTGCTTGAATATTGTAATTGATGGACAAATGGAGAGCCGTATACATCGAGAGGTGTACGTACGGTTCGGGAGGGAATCGGTTGAAACCTACCGCCGTAAGGCGGCAAGGCGCACTTGATTCAACTCATTAAATAAAAAAATGCTGCAGAGGTTGTAAAGAAAAAAATGAGCAAAAACAAAACTAATTTTGATTCCAGTGTTTTCATTAAGAATTTTCTCCTATTGTATTTATTGTGTCCAAAGTCCTAGGAGTGTCTTTAAACCCCTAGCCAGACGCCTCCTTTATTCCCAAGTCTTTACTGCGACTCTTATATTCGATGCGAATTGCTTTGAGAGTCAGCAATTTACTCTGAAACAAATTTATCTGCTCCTACACTGCAAATTGGGCAGATAAAGTCACCAGGCAATTCACCCTCATGAATATAGTTGCAGACAATACAGCGATGCTTCGCTCCACTGAAAATATGTTTTTCAACCGTACCTTTTACGCCTAAGTCTCCACTGCGATCACGGTAAGAAGTATGCAGCCGCTTCCATCACGCCTCCGGTATTACCAAAAATAACGCCCGAACCGGAAGCTGCTCCCATCAGAAGATCATAATCACTGTCCTCCAAGGAATTGAAATCAATACCTTCTTCTTTCAGCCAGATAGCAAGTTCTCTCGTTGTAAAAACATGATCCATATCCATCATGCCGGGGATATCTAACTCTTTCCCGGCATCACTCATTTCATCCCGGCGTATCTCGAATTTCTTTGCCGTGCAGGGAGTAACCGCTACATTCACAATCCGTCGGGGATCAATGCTTTGCTGTTTGGCAAAGTATGTTTTAACAGTAGGGCCTTGCATACCAATGGGGCTTTTGACTGTGGAAATATGTGGCAGCATGGAAGGGTAGAAGGTTTCAACGAACTTTACCCATGCAGGGCAACAGCTTGTAAACTGGGGCAATGGTTTTGCTTTGTTTACAATGCGAGCAACCAGCTCCGCGGCCTCCTCCATAATGGTTAGGTCTGCCGCAAAATTCGTATCAAGTACATAATCTGCGCCAAGAGCTCGTAAGGCGGCAACCATTTTACCTTCCAAAAATGTACCGGGCGCATAGTTAAATTCCTCGCCGATCCCGACACGCACGGATGGAGATGTATTGAAAATGACAATCTTTTCAGGATCAAGAACTGCTTTCTTTACATCTTGATACTCATATCTCTCTGTAATAGAATCCGGTGGACAAACATTTGCGCATTGTCCGCAGTGGACACAGATCGGCTCATCCCCCGTGCTTTCTAAGCCATAGAGCCTGCCGACAACAATCTCACCCTCGCAAATACGCTTACATGCACCGCATTTAATACAGCGTTCCTCATGGCGCATAATTGAAGGATTATTTTCTGATATGGGAATGCGAATATCTGTATGTTTATGATTACTCATCGATAAATTCCTCCTCCTTGATATTTGCTTGCCGCTTATAGCAGCATATCAGGAAACGGATTAACAAACACCCTTGCGCCAAGCTCTGTATCAAGAGTCAGAAGCAGGCCTGAGTTATCGCCTATCATTTGCACTTTGCTTAACACATCCGAAGCACTTGACTCCTCTTCTACCTGTTCATTCACATACCACATGATAAACTGATAGCAGGCATGGTCGTGTTCTTGCATGGCCATGCTTGCAATAGCGTTGATACGCTGTGTTACATGCTGCTCATGTTCGAGTACCATCTCAAATATTTGTTTCAGATCGGAAAAGTCAGATTGGGGCGCGCTAATTTCTGCAAAAGACGGCTTTGCCCCACGCTCTAAGATGTATTGATACATGTTTGTGCCGTGAGCCATTTCTTCTTGTGCCTGAGCAAACAGCCAATGCGCCGCTCCCTTTAATCCCAGCTGGTCCGCGCAAGCAGACATTGAAAGATATAAATATGCGGAATAATATTCTGCGTTTACTTGGTCGCTTAGTGCTTTGGTCAAACTTTCACTTAACATAATTATTTCTCCTTTTATATTTGAATTTTTGTTGATGATAGGTTTGGGTATAGACATGGTAGGAATTACACAATCCTCCACCACACAACAGTTATCATAATAAGCTTGGTTGGCGGAGGAATATTTGTACTGTTTAACCTATTAGGGGCAATTTTATTTTTGGCAATAGCTTGGCCATTGCAAGAGATTCTTGTCCCCTGGTATCAAAGATTGATACAAAACCTTATTATCCAAATGTTTGTTTTCCATATTGCTTTTAATACTGTAATAATGCTGATTTTAATCCGGCTTATTGTACCACTAAACAATCTGGTATGTTGGACAATAAAAAATAAACAAGAAGACATCCGGTAAGCTTGTCCTCTTAACCCTTAAGTTAATTTCTAATTAAATAATCAAAAGCACCCAACGCAGCCGTTGCTCCGCTCCCCATAGATATAATTATCTGCTTGTAAGCACTGTCTGTGCAATCTCCCGCAGCAAAAACTCCGGGTATGTTTGTAGAGCCGTACTTATCCACAATAATTTCACCATGCTTTGTGCGCTCAATGCCGCTGCCAGATAACCACTCTGTATTTGGCACCAAACCAATAAGAATAAATACCCCTTGAACATATATCGTGCTTTCATTTCCACTCTCTCTGTTAGAATACGTTAAGCCCTCTACTTTACTTGAACCAAAAATTTCTTTCGCTTGAGCATTTGTAACAATTGTGACGTTATTTAAGGAGCGCAGACGCTCTTGTAAAAACTTGTCCGCTTTTAGTTCAGGCCTAGATCCGATAATCGTCACATGATTAACTACACCTGCCAAATCTATGGCCGCTTCAACACCAGAATTGCCGCCACCTATTACAGCAACGTCTTTGCCGGCAAACAATGGCCCGTCACAATGCGGGCAATAGGCAATGCCTTTATTCTTAAACTCTTGTTCCCCGGGAACTCCGATATCTCTCCATTTTGCACCGGTTGCAATAATTGCAGTTTTAGATTTTAATACCGCTCCGCTATCCAGTTTAAGCTCTAAAAGCTCTTTCTTTTCCAGCATAGCCGCACGTTGCGATGTTATTATATCAACCGGATATTCTCTAACATGAGCTTCAACTTCTGCCATAAATTTAGGGCCTTCTGTATATTTTGTACCTATAATATTTTCTATTCCCAGCGTCTCCATAACTTGACCACCAAATGTTTCTGCCAACATTCCGGTTCGTATGCCTTTTCTTGCGGCATAAATAGCCGCAGCCGCTCCGGCTGGGCCTCCGCCAATAACAAGTACATCATATGGTTCTTTGTTGTTCAACTCAGATATGTCAACAGATTCGCCAAGCTTTGAAAGTATTTGCTGGGTGGTCATGCGCCCACTTCCAAATTCCTCACCATTCAAATGAACAGTAGGGACAGCCATAATCTGCATGCTTTCGACTTCTTCTTTAAATATGCCGCCGTCAACTATAGTGTGGCTTATATTCGGGTTCAAAACTGCCATTATGTTTAACGCCTGCACAACATCGGGGCAATTATGGCAGCTTAAATTGATATAAGAAGTGAAGTTCAGCTTCTTATCAATTTGCTTAATTCGTTCTATCAAATCATCTTCAATTTTAGGCTTACGGCCGCTTACTTGTACAAGAGCCATTATAAAAGAAGAAAGTTCGTGCCCCAAAGGAAGCCCGGCAAAAACAATTCCGCTGGATAAGTCTGCTCTGTCAATAGCAAAGCTTGGGCTTCTTTCAAGAGCTGTTTTTTCAATAGAAATTTTATCAGACAATTCTGAAATCTCTTGTACAAACTCAAACATATTTCTGGAGGCCTGATCTGATCCGGCGCAAACCTTCAGAGCAACATTCTGTTCTATATAGTCTAAATAAGGAATGAGTTGAGATTTAATTTCTTGGTCTAGTGCCATAAGACACCTCCTGAATACTTTTCAGTTAATAGCTATATGATTACAATACATATTCTTTCGTAAAAGACTTCTCATTTCTATATATTAATGAAGATGCAGCAATAAAGTAAACCGGAGGAATGCTTCATTGCTGCATCATTGACTTTACTAAATTTTACCTACTAAGTTCAGGCTTGGCTTTAAAGTTTCGCCGCCCTCTTCCCATTTAGCAGGACAAACTTCGCCCGGGTTTTTGCGGATATACTGAGCTGCTTTAATTTTGTTTATTAAGGTATTTGCGTCACGGCCAATGCCCATTGCATTAACTTCGGCCATTTGAATAACCCCATCCGGATCAATTATAAATGTACCACGGTCAGCAAGCCCGGCATCTTCAATAAGCACATCAAAGATACGAGAAACTTTGTGAGAAGGATCGCCAACCATAACATACTCTACCTTGCTAATTGCAGGGG
>JGI20163J15578_10000768_pt1 | contig 13275 bp, 10 predicted proteins | sample TergutCu122P1_FD_15578 | JGI IMG/M metagenome (IMG submission 15578)
GTTCAAGGAAGAAGAGTGAGTCATAGTTTACCTATGGCGAACGATGATGACGCAGAAATACAACGCTATAAAAATTCAAGGCGCATGAGTTCGACTCCCGTTATCTTAGGGATGATACTCAATATTGATTGTATGCTAAGTCAGGAGTACCAACAACAGCCCTATCATCATAAGATCACAGGGCCGCTTGTGGTACTACTCTCATTGATACGATTATTATTCAAGAATGCTCAATATCTTTTCCAGTGGAACCTGACAATAATCAGCAATCTCTTGTGGATTCTTGTTTTCCGAAGAAAGACGCAACACTTCCTTAGTCAATGCTATGCCGCGCTCTTCACCGCACTCTCTCACATATTCTTCTCTAGCAGCTTCATCTCTTCTTTTCTTCTCCAACGATTCGTATAACAGACGTGCTTTTTCATCTTTAGAGAGAACTTCCAGTTTTATTACGGCTTCATTGATAACACTATTTTTCTCTGCAATCATCTCAAATTCGTCCTCCTTCTCAGCTGATAAGAAATACATCCACTCCCACAGTGCTGTTTTGTCAGAGTCCTTAGGTAGCTTAGGTAGCTCCAAAGTATGTATTTCCGTTGTCCCTGGGAATTTCACTTTGTTCTTAATGTCATACCTCTCAAAGCAATGGTGATAACTATTACTGTCTGGAAACATAATCTCATTAATAATCAAAATACTAATGTTTCTCTTTATCGTCGAATACAGATTTGCGCTTTTCATTTGCTCTACTAGCATCTTTGCATTGTAGAATTCAATTCTAAATCCTAAGCCCTTCACCAAATTAACTTGCATCTCAATGTTCAAGTAGTGACCTGATTTCGTTTTACTCTTAATATCAAGTATCCCTAGTTTATCTCCGTCATATTCAGGCAATAGATGAGGATCTGTAATGGATAAAATTTCAAATTCGTCATCTGCCATATCTAGAATAGCCTTTAATATGCCAGACAAAATATTTTTGCTCCCCTCGCTGCCAAACAATAAACGAAACACCATATCGTTTTTAGGTGGCAACATTGTTCTTTTGTTGTTTTCTTTCATATTCAATATTCCTTCCTTAAATGTGGGCAGGAATATCATAATATATACCTTCTCGCTCCTGCCAAGATATTGTGAAAATTTGGCAGAAACTGCCTGAAGTTGTTACAGATGATAACAAGGAGAATCTTGTAGAATTCATCTGCTAAAATAAATATAATTCCTATAGTTTTATCATAGTGTAAAGAAACAAAAGAGTCAATAGTAAAGATATTAAATACAAGGTTTATTCACTACCACCCTCCAAAACCGCCTCCAACACTGGATCACGATGGTTGATAAAATCTTCAAAGGTCATGGGGATAAAGATATCTGGACGTAACGTAACATCTAAATATCCTGGCAAAATCCCAAAGTACACCCTTGAAACCTCAAAGGCCAGGTTTGAATTAGGCAGCCAGTGGGTGGCTGTTCCTGCAAAGAAATTCGGTGGTTGACTTGTAGGCTCTCCTACCAGCAACACATCTTCTATATAATTCCTCATGATTGCCGCAGCCACTACAGCACTAGAGTATGTATAGTGATTGATGAGCACAACTACAGAGCCAAAATCGCTTCTTTCAGAGTAAACAAGATCAAATAGGATTTCAAAGTACTCAAGGAATCCTCCTCTGTTATCTCTAAGGTCAATCACTAATGTGTTGATTTGCCCTATCTCCAAAAGTTCACCTGTCCTTTGTGCAAGGCCCAGATAAAACTCTTCTAGTGATGGAGTTGCGGGTGTACCGAAAAGATTATGTAGGCGCAGATACATGACATTGTCTTCCTCAAGAAACTCAAACCACTGCCAATATGAGCGAGAATATATCAGAAACTCTTCAATATTGATGTCTATGAAGGTTGTCTCAACATAGACCTCCCTACAAACCGCTCTTGCTGATGTGGTTACGCTAAAAACATCCCCTTCTAGACTCTCAAACAGAAACTCCGTTTCACCCCCTGGTGTTATTCCTAGATAAGTAAGCAATTCTCCATGTTGCATCAAATCTGCTAAAGCCACTCGCACAAGAAGATGAACATTGTTTTCATGGGGGATAACCACAGATAACCTTTCTATGATTTCCTCAACATCAAACCCATTGATGGCCAATAGGCGACTATAGAGTACCTCTTCATAATACACTAATAAATCTCCAGGAGCCGAAACACTTTGAACAAAAAAGCCATCACTAAAATAGGTAAAGTCAAAGGGATAGTAATGATGCCCTAAGGGCTGGAAGATAAACCGATTTATTACTAACCCCGTATGTGCATCGCCCAATATAGCGGCTATTTCTGATAGAGAGAAAATCACCTCATGGTCTTCTAATTCTGGGATAAGGGAGATTAATTCATGGATTTGGTCAAGAAACTGATCTCTTAGCATGGCGTCATGGAAATTCTCCGTGCGGTCACTTAATCTGGCACCACTCAGAATAGAGGGCACGTCACTGGTGGGAACTTGAACATTACGCAACAAGGGGTGTTCAAAAAGAAACATCTGAGCAAAAAAGATAATATCTTCTTCCCACTCCCTATCCCGTCCTTCTGGCCAGATGAAATCATACTCCCAGAGACTAGGGGCAGAGTTCTGTTGGTCCTTGTTGATTGGAACATCCTCTGAAGGGCAATCCTTATGAATCGACACCTCTTCGGTTTGACGATATGCATCATTGACTAGATAATCATCCTTGTGAATGCAGCCATTAAGCATGAATACAATCAAACAAATAGATAACGATGTTTTCCAAAACCTTTTCCTTTTAAGCATCTGGGACCTCCACATGTTCTTACCAGAACATCCTTATTCACATTTCAGAAAATGGTACTAAATTTAGTTCATTTCAACATATGTTCATGAACTTGTCAATCTGAAGTTTTCAAATAAAAATCGACAAAGCATAAACTACAAGTGTAGTATATTATAAACTACAGTTGTAGTTTTGCGATCACAAAAAGAACCATAATACTTTTCGCAAGACTATCACTCTGTAAATCTCTCACCCCATCTGGAGGTAACGACTATGGAAAAGCTACAACTTGAACAGGTTACTTATCGTTATAAAAAAAGTGACAAGGATGTTCTAAAGGAAATATTCCTTGAATTTACTAGAGGAAAAGTTTATGCAATCGTTGGACCTTCTGGAAGTGGCAAAAGCACATTGCTCTCTATTCTAGCGGGTTTAGATAAGCCTACTTCAGGGAAGGTGCTCCTTGATGACACGAACTTAGCACAAATCGATCTGGATAAATACCGAAGGGAGCAAATCTCTATGATTTTTCAAGCTTTTCACTTGTTCCCCTTCTTAACTGCAATGGAAAATGTGTGTTATCCCATGGAGCAAAATGGGATTTCTCAGAAAGAGGCAAAAGTCGCAGCAGAAAAGTTATTATCTGGTGTACAGCTAGATATAGAGCATGGAAAGCGGCATCCTTCTAACCTTTCAGGTGGAGAGCAGCAACGAGTGGCCATTGCTAGAGCATTATCTAGTGGTGCCAAATTTTTATTAGCAGATGAGCCTACAGGAAATTTAGATGAGGAAAATGGAGAGCGTGTTAGCGAAATACTTAAGACCCTTGCTCACGAAGAAAATTACTGTGTGATACTGGTAACTCACGACTTAGACATTGCCGCCAAAGCAGATGTGATTTATCGCTTAAGAGACGGTCGAGTTGTGGAGAGTTCAGAAACAGGAGGGTTATAGATGAAGATTCCCATTACCATCAAATCCATCTTATCGCAACCTCTTAGAACCCTTCTTTTCATTCTGCTGATTGGTGCCGTAACTTTTGGTTTTACTCTTCGAGCTTTTGAAGGAATCATTGTCTACAAAGAATTGAACCGACTTGAAGATCAGTATCATGCCATTGGTCAGCTTGTTCCCTTAGAAGATTGGGAATGGTGTGTTTCTCATGTTCAATCCCTATTAGAAGAAAGTTCATTGGTGGCGGATATTGATTCTCTTCGGGTCATCCAAGGGGTAATGGACGGAGTCTACAGTCCTGATATTGACGCTGGAACCCCCTACATTAATCAAATGTTTGTATATGGAACATTATTGTCCAAGGAAAAACTTGACTTGGAGTTTATGGGCAACCCATGGTTCTCCCATGTATATTATCCTTATCTGCCCTATGTGGATGTTTATCTCTTCGAATTGCTTATTGACACCGTAGAGACTTCCTTGCCTGAGTATGTAGAGGTTGGTGAAACAAAACAATTCTTTCTAGTAGATTACCGTGGCACAAAAGCTCATGTGTACCAAGAGGCACAAGTCGGCCAAAGGTATTTTGTTGGTCTTCAATACAGCAGAAACCTTGCCACCGCAAGATGGTGGAATCAACTCTTTTTTCTTCCTTTAAGCCCTCAGCCCCATGAATGGTGGTATACAGGAACCTATGACTTGCTCCTTATTCCACTTGGCCAGTCAGGAGAGATTTTCCTTTATCCTGTTTCAGAGCATGGCAGGGTGAATCACCCTGAAATCTTAGAGCAAATCGACGTTTTACGTGAGAATATTCACACGGTTTTCTTACGTCCTTCAAGGGATTTAATCACAAATCCTCTAGCAACATCCTCTCTGGTTCTGCTGGAAGGACGGTTCATCAATGAGGAAGACCATGAAAACGAAAATCCTGTGGCGATGATTCGAGGGGAGTTTGCACGAATACGCGGCTTGGAGTTGGGAGACAGATTAAGCATCACCATGAGAGAGGGAACCTTTGCCATTGAACATATTATCCCTGACGCAGAGCGATCCATTCCTGTGCCTAGCTTCGGACAGCGGATGACTGCCAGAGAATTTGAAGTGGCATTTGGCGTAACACTAGATGCGTACACTGTACCTCACATCCCTGTTCGTGCTTATGGCCATGGGCATGACCCCGCTTGGACATTTCCACGAATAGATAGCCCCCATTTTGATGGGTTTGTTTATGAAGGGATGTTTTTCCCCGACTGTCGAGGAATCGATGAAATCATTGGACTAGAGATGACTACAGGCTATCTTACGGATCTTCAGGTTTGGCAAAACTGGCAGGAGTTAGAAACGGTTACTAGGGAATTTGAGATTGTTGGTATTTACGCTACTACAGATCGTCTCACCAATCTTCGAAGTGTTTCTTATAATAATGTTTTTGTGCCCGATTCCGTTGTTCCTGCTCATTGGCTCCAAGATGTTCTCTACAGAAACTTTAGCTTTACCCTTCATTCGCCAGCAGATGAAGAATTGTTCATCTTCACCTATCAAGACCTCTTTGAAGAGCTTGGCTTTTGGACGGTTTTCTTAGAAAGTGGTTGGAGTAGCTTTAATGGCATCGCCTCACCCATGAGAGCAGGCATTTTGGCAGGTGCAATGGCATTTCTCACTTTAACCATGATTATTTTCCGACTAGCCACTTACCTGTTTTTTATCAGTCGTCGCAAAGAATATGCCATAAGACGAGCTTTGGGAGCCTCAAAAGTAAAGGCTTTAGCTGGTTTGTTTACCCTCTCAAGTATTCTTGGAGCAGTTGGAATACTCATCGGTATCGTTTTCGCATGGTTTTTTGCCAAAGAAAGAGCCGAAAATCTGTTAGCAGGCCTTGAAGGGGCTACTTTTACCCCTCTGCCCCTTTCTTGGCTGTTGTTGATGTTCGGTCTTATTCTGGCTTTTTTCGCCACCTTTGCCTTGTTAGAAACACACAAACTTAGAGGCTTATCGGAAATAGAATTGTTGCAAAATAATCCCGAAGAGATTAGCACCTTACATCGAATGGGGAAAAAAACATCCAAATATTCTAAGAAATCCGTCATCGCATTTATGGAGAACTCTTTAGAGAAAGAGGTTGATCACACCGCCAGGATGGCGCTGTACATCCCCGATTTCCATGAAAATACTTTCAAATCTCATGGCAGTACATTCGCTCTTGGAGCATTCTTATCCAAACACATTCTGCGACGTAAGGTAAGGACCCTTCTTACTGTAATGATTGCTTCTGGTTTTGTTATCGTCTTAAGTTTCATGGAGACTTCTATTCAAAATGATTTAGATCGAGTGGATTGGCTTTATGACAACACCATTATTGGGGGAACCATCGTAATAGACCCTAGTGTGGATCAGACAAACATTGCAGATGGAATATCCTCTAGACTCTTACGAAGTATCCTCAGATTGGAATATCACCCTCATAGTGATGAAATCATTGACTTGGAAATACTCTATGATAATACAGAAGAGGGAGAAGGGATTAGATTCATCTACTCCTACGCTACCGAAACCAGTCATAGGTCTGTCTTAAGCCCTCTCTCACTTGAAGAGCTAACTGAACTTGAAGAAATCTACAGAGGTGAGTGGGGTTGGGAATGGCTTTTTGAATCACCAGAGATACTGTTCACAACCATTGTATCCTTTAACGACATCCAAGCCTATGAAAGTTTTCATGGAGAAAGTTTTAGTTTTCATTTTATTGAAGGATATGACGAGGATATTTTCTCAAAGCCTTTTGAAGATGAAATGGCCATCCTGTTATCTTCAGCATTTATGGAAGAGTCAAATATAAATCTTGGAGATTGCTTGAAAATAGCACCTTCAATTGCCACTAGAGCCAGAAACTTCACCACTTACACCGTCATCGGCTCTTTTGAAGTGGGCAATCCGTCTTTGGTTGCTCTTGTTCCTTTGGGGCATCTTCAAGAGCATGTGGAAGGGCTGAGTTACCATCGCTTATCCTTTGAAGTAAATCCTGATTTTAACAGAAAGATAGATACCTTCAAGGAAGAGATCGCTCCACTTCTTACTCACCATGAGCCTTCCTATCTTCTTGTGCTACGAGACCACGTTTTAAGAGGTGTGATTGTCCCCTTAGAGCAGAACATTGCTATGATGAATATGCTCTACCCTATACTATTGACCTTGGCTGCTTTTATTTCTGCAGGGTTGACCGTGTTACTTTTGTTGTCTGTGATCAAACAAGCAACCATTATGCGGGTGCTGGGCATGTCTAAATCTCGAATAATAACAGGATGGATTGCTGAGCAAGGATTCCTTTGTCTATTAGGAGTAGGCTTTGGGACTTTGATATCCCTCTTGGCTTTTGGAGGAGTGAGTTTACCCAGTATTGTCATCTACCTATCTGGGAGCATTGTTGCTAGTCTTGTATTTATGTTGCTGCTCATAAGACAACAACCCTTAGAGTTGTTGCAGATGAGGGAGTAAAGTCGCTGAAGAAATAAAAACAAAGAAAATCGAATTGACAATATCGTTTCTTTTTGTTATTGTATTCTTTGAAATAGGTGTTGCCAGTAACGGTCAACCTTAATAGTTATTACAAAAAGCGATTAGTCCTTGGTTGGGGAGCGGTCGCTTTTTGCGTTTTTTTGAGAAAATCAATGATTTTCAAGATGGTTGCTACTATTCGTACAACAAAATACAAAATCTCTAACAACACCATACGCAAGCCCTCCTTTCCTCCGTAATCTCTATGTAAACAAAGAATTTCACTTTGGAAAGTAGGTTGACCGCTACCGCATTGGCAACACCCACAAGCATTTTAACAGAAAGAAATATAATGGGCAATAGAAGAAACGAATATATCTATTTGTTGTTGAAACAACATTTTCTTCATGATAAAATCAAGCTACAGCAAATGCCTGACTCATGATCTCTTTTGCGATTATAACACCATTCTACCCCTTAAATTGTCCTGCAATAAGATTGACACATAGAACGGAGATTATCATGAAATACCCACATCTACCTGAAGCAGAGTTGTTGGTGATGCAAATCATCTGGGAGCAGAATGTCCCTTTATCCAGTAAGCAGATGTTGGAACTTTCAAAGTCTCAAAAGGATTGGAAGCTTCAAACTGTCTCTACTTTGCTTAATCGCCTTACGGAAAAAGGCTTTTTATCCAGTGAAAAGAAAGGCAAGGAAAGAACTTATCTCTCTCTTGTGGATAGAGAGGAGTATTTAAGTCAAGAAACTGACCGATTCGTGAAAAACTTTCACAAAAATTCTATCTCTGGTCTTATGGCCAGCCTTGTATCCAGCAACAAGGTCACTGACGAGGATTTACAGGAACTTGCTGCATGGCTAAAAGAACAAAAAGAGGGAAAAGTTGATGATTGATGTAATGTTCATTATTTTTGAAATCTCCTTAATCATGTCTATTGCCATTTTACTATTGATGTTTCTTTCTAAGCTGCTTGGGAATAAAATCACTGCCCCAAAACGATTTATGATTTGGGTTTGTGTGGCAGTGGCTCTTCTTATGCCCATTCGTCCATTTATGTTAACTCTGCCTTCACCAGCTGGGGGAAATCGCTCAGAAGAGGGGCACCAGATAACAGCCTCTTCTAATATTGCCACCCACGCAGGGACTATGGTAAGTAGGTGGGAGCAGTTTCGTCAGGAAGATTTTGAACATCATGTTCTGTTTCCATTTTCTCCCCCTTCAAATTATAATGAATCCTTAGATTACTACTCATATCACCATTTGGACTCCACTTCTTCTGCACAACTTTCAGAGGATGAATCCTCACAAGCCACTTCTGCTCCAGCTCAGATGTTGAGTCCTTATGCAAAAGAGGAGGCGATAGGAATGTCTGCAGAGACGTCTGTAGGGATGTCTATAGAGATTCCTGCAAGAATACCTCTAGGCTCTTTAAACCTCCAACACTTTTTGTCTCTTATTCATGTTTCTATGATGACTCTTTGGATATTTGGCGGGTTAGGCTTCGCCCTCTTTTGGATTATACGACACCAGCGTTTCACCAACAATCTTAGAAAGCTGTGGATAGAGGTGAATCATCCCAACGCCTTAGGAGCACTAGAACAAATAAAAGCTGACCTAAACCTCAAACAAAACATCTCCTTAATGTCTTGCTCGGCTCTTCCAACTCCTATTGTGATTGGATTGTTTCGACCTAAGATTGTCCTACCCTCTCTTATGTTAGAAGGAGAGACATTGATATCTTGCAATTCAAAGGATACTCAGCACTCCCCATTATATCTTGCACTTCTTCATGAAGCATTTCATATTAAACGAAGGGATCTCTACACTCGTCTCCTTTGTCTTCTGGCATTGGGGGTTCATTGGTTTAATCCATTGGTTCATTGGATGGCCCGTAAAACCAATGAAGAAGCGGAACTTGCCACTGACCATGCAGTTTTAGCTCATCTAGGCGTATCCAGTCGCTTTCAGTATGGAGAGATGCTTCTTTCGGTTACAAGGTTGACAGAAAGTTCAAAGGCTAATGCTCCCTTAGTCTTCGGTTTCAATACCAGTGGTAAAAAGTTAAAGAGAAGGCTAGAAAATATTGTAAAGAGTACACCCGTTCCACGATGCATCGCCCTTGGCTGTACCTTCTTGCTTCTGTCTATCACCATTGGATTTTCTATGGTTGGTTGTAGCACTATCATTGCAAGAGGTGCATCTCTGTCTCACATCATCCATCCAGACCGTTCTCTTTTTGCTGGAGAAACCCTAACCATAGCCACGACTCGTAGTGTAGCGATTAGCCCCTATGTGAACCAATACAGAGCGGCAAATCTTGACATTAATGTTGAAATCATATGTTTTAGAGAGGAAATTGATAATGGAAACCTCTCTGGGGTAAGAGAACAGTTGGGAGATTTGCTTTTAGCAGGTACCGGCCCTGTTTTAATTGACGGTTGGCTCATTGATTATCTTGACCCTCGATTAAATCACCTTTTTATTGATTGGTTCCCTATTATGGAAGCTGATCCTGAATTTAATGAAGCGGATTGGTTCATGAATATTTTTCATGCCACAGCAGTGGAGGATAGACTTCTTGCATTTCCCACAAAGTTTAGTTATCGGACAGCTTCAGCCAATGGAACGGTTCCTTATCTTGCCGAAGCCTTAATGGTAAAAGACAGTGTTACCTTGTTAGAGTTAATGGAACTCCAACAACAGCTCCAGCCAGATACCCCCTTCTACATTGGCCACTGCTTTGATTCCAGTATGTTTTTTGAATATCATTATCATGACTTCCTCAACTTTGAAACTGGTTGGGTAGATTTTGACAATCAACAATTTATTGATGCCATTACTCATGCCAAAGAGGCCACAAGACCAAATCAATATATTGGCTGGAGAGGGGGCTATAATAACATTCACCCTAGAACAGTAGAGCCTCTAACTGAACAGTTTCTTTTTGGCCTCTCCATTTTCAATATGGGGAATGTTTTCTTAGATTTTGATCCAGACTATCCTTTTAGACATTTGACCCCCATAACCAATGATCAAGAGGAATTAATGGTAACCATTTGGCAGTCTTTTGCTTTAAGTGTTCACGCCTCTCCTGTAGAGCAAGCCATTGCCTGGGATTTTATTAAGTTTATTATGAATCCAGACCATCAAGGTTTTGGACAACGTACACTTATGATTCCCACCAACAAAGATTTGTTCCATTACGGCATGAAACAACAAGCTCCGGAGTCAGCGGAAATTATCATAAGCCTTGGCTGGCAGATTGGCGATGAAGATGAAGCCATTGACAGAGCCATTGCCCGAGTAAATGAAATTGTCAATATGCCTATGACAACCACAGGTCGAAGAGCATTTCCATATGCTATCTATGATATGGTTTTTGAAGTCTTAGAGCGCTTCCATGAAGGTGAAATCACTGCCCAGCAAGCGGCTTCGGAGTTGCAGTACCAGGTTACGATAGCGATGGAGAAGGTGAGAATGAACTAGCAATACTTTGCTTTGTTTCCTTAATTTTTACCATTCACAGCCCGAAATGGGCTTCTAATAACTTCAAGGTACCTTCCACGGTACTATCTTCCCTTCGCATAATCTGGAAGAAGCCATACTGCTTTGCCTTTTCAGCCATTTGGATGGCTCCAAGACGAAACAATTCATCTTGAATGGCAAATTTTTCTTCTGGATTCTTCAGAGACTTGATGCAATTTGTAAAGTCCATGTGGTCTGGGCGTTGATAATAATCGCGGATAATAAGGTCACCTGGAGCTAACAAACAGGCAATTCTACTGTAATCTGATATTTCCGATAACAACTGCCAGTCCTCAATCCAAATATCGGCTACTACTTTATTCTCCTGGGATAATTTGACCAGCTCTAAGATGGAGAACTCCAATTGCTCATTGGCACCATGAATATCAGTGTCTGCCAAGAATTCTTCCACAGACCGACTAAAATAAGCCTCCCAATCTATTTCTTTTCTGCTGGTTGCCTTAGGTTGATATTTTTCATTAATAATAGACTGCCAGACCTTGAAGGTGTCCTCCGTCCAGTTGTCATTATAATGGATAAACCCGTATTTTTCTGAGAGTGCATTTGCCATTGTGGTTTTGCCACCACAAGCGGTTCCAATTAAAAAATATACATTTTGTAGGTTGTGTTTTAGTATGTTTTCTGAGATATTCATCATTTAACCTTTCAAGGAAAATATTTTGAACAGTGCCAATGAGCACGAAAAGATAAAAATATGTCCACTTCTTCTATTGTTTTGTTCGTTTTTTCAATTCATCAAGTAACGTCTGTTTATCTACTCCGTCACCCTTCCCTTTTAGTGAATCAAGAATAACATCCACGTTCTCTCCTTTAAGTAAATCTGGATATTCACTGTCAAACTCTAATAATAACCCCTTTGCTTCAATTTCACTGTCACGTATTTTCCTATACAAAAGCTCATAATCCTTCAAGTCAAATAGGTGCTCTAACAATTGTGCCGATGTTTCAGGGATTGTTGTATCTTTTCCATATAGTCGTCCTATTGCTTTTTCTACTGCTTCTTTAGCTATAGGTGCGCCTCTTTTCTGATGTTCCCATAGTATCCCTACAATATCTGACAAATCATTTTTGTATCTTCTCCCACTAACCAACTTCATGGCCACCAGATATTCCCCTGTAACCATGCGGATGGTCAACACATTTGAAAATGTTTTATAATAGACAGAAACTTCACGAAGCTTATTAGAGTATGAAGCAGTCTGCATAAAATCCATATTCAACCACCCATAAGGTAGGTTGTGACGATCACTTACAAGGGCAATGGCATCCTTCATTGCAGAGCCAGCAAGAATGATTGCATCAACATCATAGGTCATTTCACGAAATCCATATTCCACCAGAACTGCTGCTCCACCAGTTAAGATAATCTCCCCAGGCAATCCCCTCCCCGCTGATTTGCGATATTCTTTGGCAAGATTCTTCAGGTAATGGTCAAGGGTCTTTTTTGTGATTATGAGGTTCTCTTTGTTAGGCCACATTGCGCACCTCACTCTCTACAATATTGTGTCTCAAAAATTCGGGAATGGCTTCTTGTAAGCTTTTTTCTTTTGGTTCTTCACTATTTAGCGTAGAGCAAAGAATTGAAATTCCTGCTGGATAAATGGTTTTAGCCAGCTTTACCTTCCGAAATTCCTCATACTCTTCAAGCAAGGGTAGCCCATTTTCATTGCATAGGTAATCCACCATAGCCAATAGATACAAAGCTTCGGGATACCATTGCTTGCTTAGATACTCGTATATCTTATCCGATTGGATCACATCAATAAGAAAATCAATATCGCCTCTATCTTTTACCAAGTGACAGATGTTACTTTTGAATGTTTCAAAGGATGGACGAGGTTCTAAAGAATCACGTAATAGTAATTCCATGCTCACATCAAGAACCTGGGCTAGTTTGTACAGGGTCTCGCCTGTGCAATTCTTTATGCTCACTCTCCCAGAGCATATGTCATTTATTGTGGTCTGGGATACTCCGCTCAGTTTTGCAAGTTTGTATTTTGATATGTTTTTTTCCTTTAGCAATTCTTTGATCACCATAGCAATCACCTCTTCGAAATTATAACGGATATCCGTTGTATATTTTCTGTACCGTCATTATACCAACCTATGACTGAAAACGCAAGTTCATGATGATTTTTTTATAACCATGATCATGATGATTTTTTTATAACCATCTCTTCGTTTACAATGAGCTTATCAAGGCCTTCACGAAAACACAAGTATTTTTCTCTTCAATTTGCACGAAAACACAAGTATTTTTCTCTGTATTTTTAACGAAAACACAAGTATTTACCCTCATCAAATCGACTTTCAATATTTTTTTATCGAAAAACGATAAATAATTATTGCTTTTCGAAAACAAATATGATATGATGCTCATTAAAGATAGATTTAGAAGCAAAATTTTCCACTTTAATTATTCAACCCAACCAAAATAGGAGAGCAAAAGATGCATCAAGAAAAGTTAGTTAAATT
>JGI20163J15578_10000769_pt1 | contig 13259 bp, 9 predicted proteins | sample TergutCu122P1_FD_15578 | JGI IMG/M metagenome (IMG submission 15578)
ATTGCTTTACTTTCTCGCTTATGTATACTTCATCACAGGATTGTGTTTGGCATTATCTAGATTCCAAGTGGCTGGCTCCATTGATATTATGGCTCCGTTGATTGCCTTGTTTACCAGTATATTAGGGGGCGCTTTTATGGATTTAAGTGGCTTGTCTCCTGCAATGAGGATTCTCTCCCTTTTCACCCCCCAAGGACAGTTGCTGTCAGGGATTAGTAGCGGTGTTCTTTGGAATTTGTGGGTGTTGTTTGGTGGGGGGACCATGCTGTTAGCCTTTGTTTATTATATTAACCAAAAGATAAGAAGATAAAGTGTGAACTAGAGGAGTGCCAAGGGGAAAGAATGTACAAACTATTGATATTTGTAACATTCTTTGTTAAGATAATCGGTGTTAAGAATAGTAAAATATCACGAAAAAATAAGGAGCAACAACTATGATTAGTGCAAATAACATCACCTTAAGATTAGGCAAAAGAGCCTTATTTGAAGAGGTCAACATTAAATTTACAGAGGGGAACTGCTACGGGCTGATTGGTGCCAATGGAGCAGGGAAATCCACCTTCCTTCGAATTTTATCTGGTCAATTAGAACCCACTAGTGGTGAAATTGCCATGACCCCTGGAAGCCGCCTGTCCTTCCTGCAACAAGACCAAAGCAAATATGATGATTACATTGCTTTGGATACAGTAATCATGGGGAATGCTAGACTCTTAGAAGTCATGAAAGAAAAAGATGCCATCTATCTTAAAGAAGATTTCTCAGAAGAAGACGGCATTAAAGCTGGCAAATTAGAAGAAGAGTTCGCCAACATGAACGGTTGGGAGGCAGAAGCTGACGCCGCTACCTTGCTGAACGGCCTAGGCATTGAAACGTCCCTCCACTCAAAGTATATGAAAGAGTTAGATGGACATGAGAAAGTTAAAGTTCTTCTTGCCCAAGCCCTCTTTGGCAATCCAGACGTTCTACTCCTTGATGAGCCTACAAACAACCTAGATTTAGATGCCATCAAATGGTTAGAAGAATTTTTGATTAATTTTGAAAACACGGTTATTGTTGTATCTCATGACCGTTATTTTCTTAATAAGGTCTGCACCCAAATCGCCGACATTGATTACGGCAAGATTCAACTTTATGCAGGAAATTACGATTTCTGGTATGAGTCCAGTCAACTTTTGATTCGCCAGATGAAAGAAGCCAACAAGAAAAAAGAAGACAAAATAAAAGAATTACAAGAGTTTATCTCTCGTTTTAGTGCCAACGCTTCAAAGTCTAAACAGGCAACCTCAAGAAAGCGTGCTCTAGAAAAAATTGAGCTGGATGACATTAAGCCGTCTAGCAGAAAGTACCCTTATATTGATTTTCGCCCCAACAGAGAAATTGGCAACGAAGTTCTAATGGTAGAAGGTCTTTCTAAAACCATTGATGGAGTTAAAATATTAGATAACCTTACCTTTACCTTAAGCCATGATGACAAGGTTGCTTTTGTAGGCAGTAACGAGCAGGCCAAATCCACCTTTTTTAAAATTCTAATTGGAGAGATGGAACCTGATGAGGGGAATTACAAGTGGGGCATCACTACTACTCGAGCTTATTTTCCTAGGGAGTTTGAAGATGAGTTCAAATCTGATTATACCATCGCGGAATGGCTTACTCAGTTTTCGGAGAATAAAGATGCCACCTACGTTCGTGGCTTCTTAGGGAGAATGCTTTTTAGTGGAGACGATGGAGTAAAGCGCCTTCGAGTATTATCAGGTGGAGAAAAAGTACGTTGTCTTCTGTCTAAGATGATGATTTCCGGCTCTAATGTACTGATTCTTGATGAGCCAACCAACCACTTGGATATGGAGGCCATTACTGCTTTAAACAACGGGTTGATCAAGTTTCCTGGTATCGTGCTGTTCTCTTCCAGAGACCACCAAATTGTTCAAACTACAGCCAATCGTATTATGGAGATTTTGCCAGATGGTACATTAATTGATAAAATCACTACATATGACGAGTATTTGGCTAATGATGAGATGGCAAGAAAGCGCTACAAGTATACCATGACAAAAACTGAAGAACACAATTAAATTTCTTTTCAGCTCTGTGTAAAATACCTTTTGACACTTACATCAACTTATTAAATTATAAGAGGAAATAATATGGAGAAAATTACGAGCTTTACCATCGATCACATTAAGTTAGTACCTGGATTGTATGTGTCTAGGAAAGATAAGGCGGGAGAAGCAACGGTCACTACTTTTGACATTAGAATGACCAATCCCAACAATGAGCCTGTCATCGACACCGCCCCTCTTCACACGATTGAGCATTTAGGGGCAACCTTTCTTCGAAATCATTCATCTTTCAAAGATAAGGTTCTTTACTATGGGCCTATGGGCTGTAGAACAGGGTTCTATCTTTTGCTGACTGGGGATTATTCCTCTAAAGATATTTTACCTTTGATGAAAGAGATGCACCGTTTTATTGCCGATTATCAAGGTGAGGTACCTGGTGCCGACCCTATAGATTGTGGGAATTACCTAGATTTGAATCTTAATATGGCCAATTATTATGCTGAAAAATATGTGCAAGAAGTACTGGAGAACATTCAAGAACACCAGATGAACTATCCCAACTAGCACTTCTTAGCATGACCTTCCCGTCAGCTTAACAGCTCCTCTATAAAACGGGAAGGGCTACGGTCACTTCCGCTTTTTTCTTTTGTGTAAGTAATCGTTAAGCATTCTTTAGCTCTGGTTATTGCCACATAAAACAACCGACGCTCCTCTTCAAGATTCTTTTCCATATTTCTAATGTAAGGGATAGTTCCTTCATTTACTCCTATGACAAACACGGTGTTAAATTCCAGTCCTTTTGCCCCATGCATGGTCATTAGCTGTACTCCTCGCTCCATACTTTGCTTCCCCTGGAAATCCCCTTTATTATCAATTACGCTATTTAAATTTCCTTGCCTAGTATTGTCCTTTTCATGACCTAAGTACTTCCCTTTATTTTTTTCTTTTTCCTTAATTGCCTCTTCATGCTTTGTAATATAATCAAGCCATTTTTTTATAGACAGATGATTGCGAGAACTTTCTTCTATTTCAGCTAATTGTTCCATCAAACCTTCTATTTTCAGGCGATGTTTTTCCCCATAATCAACTAAAAAATCATCATAGCCTATCTTCTTCTTAATGTATTGAATTCCAGCGTAAGGACTCATGGTTTCTAGCATTTTTAAATCCCACTGAAAAATGTCTATTTTATCTAGCATCCATTCTTTATCACAATAAAAATTTTTCATTTCCTCAAAATTGACCGCTGAAGAATTGAAACTTGAATCCGCAGGCAAACTCTCTCTCCCTAAATACCGCAAGGGTCGATTCATAACCTGCAAAAAGTCTTGCCGCGCTCCAATTCCCAAAGCAATCTTAAAATATGCTTTAATGTCTTTTGCAATAAAATTATCGTAAATATTGTGGATTTTATCATTGGTTTGAAATGGAATATTATAAAGCACCAACTTCTCCACTAAGGATTTCGTCTCTCTATGGGTTCTATATAATATGCATATATCACTTAGTTCAATTCCCAATTCAAGGCGTTTTCTAATCTTCTCAATGATATGTTCACTTTCATCACTTGGATTTCTAGTTTCTTGAATATGAACAGTCTGACCTTTTTGATTCCTTGTGATTATTTCTTTAGGATAACGATATCTGTTCTGTTTGATTAATTTTGTGGCTTTAGTTATGATATTTTTTGTAGAGCGATAGTTTTCATTTAAAACGATTTGCTTACACTGGGGAAAATCCTCTTGAAATTGAAATAACAGTTTATAACTCGCCCCTCTAAATCCATAGATTGACTGGTCGTCGTCGCCTACAACAAAGAGGTTATCCTCTGGCTTTGCGAGTAGCATTAATACATCGTATTGGATTTTATTGATATCCTGAAACTCATCAACTAAGATATATTTAAAGCGAATTTGCCATTCCTTAAGTACCTGCTGCCTAGAAACCAGCAAGTCATAACACAAAACCAGCATATCATCAAAATCAATTTTCTTGGCATTTCGACGTAGCTCCTCATAATCATTGAAGATTTTCCTAAAAAGGGCTCCGCTAATTGTTTTCGGAATAAAATCCTCCAAATCCAATTTATTATTTTTAATCCTACTAATATCAGCAATGAGATCCTTAATAAAATCTTCATCGTCGAAGGTTTCTATTCCCCGATTCCTTACAATTTCTTCTAACAACTTGTATTTTTCTCTTTCTGAAAAAATATTGCTGTGATTAAACCGATATGTATTTCGCAAAATACCATAAAAAATCCCATGGAAAGTGCCAAAAGTTACTGGACTATTTTTCGAGCCCACAAGCTTTAAAAAACGTTGCTCCATCTCAAGAGCCGCCGACTTGGTAAAGGTAATGACTAAAATTTCTTCGGGATTAATCCTACGATTGTAGATAAGATTGTGAATGCGATTGACAATGGTCAGAGTTTTCCCTGACCCAGGCCCTGCCAATACCTGACAGGGTCCTTTAAAATGTTCAATCCCATTCACTTGATTTTGATTAAATTCCATAACTTTTTCTTTCTTAATTAAGTGAACCCCTCCATAGGTTAAAACCAAAAAGGATTGCTTCTTAAACACAATATTTCTAAGAGGCTGCTCTAAACATGCTTATTTATATTGTAAATTTATACAACAATTCTATTCCCCGCTTAATTCTGTACAATGACTCCTCTTTACCCAATATTTCCATAATCTCAGTAGCTCCACCAGGGGTACTTTGTTTTCCGGAAACCGCTGTTCTAAGAGGCCACATGGCAAATCCATTCTTACATTCTTTAGTCGCTATATAATCTGTTAAAATAGCATAAAGCGCATCGTTGCAGTAATCCTCTTGGGCTTCAAAAAGTAGGGCTAACTCTTTTAAAACTTCAAGTGAACTTTCTAGAGTCGTCTTCATCTTTTTATGAACATACATTTCAATATCATACTCTGGTAACTCTTCAAAAAAGTCAATCTGCTCTTTTATATCCGGTAGAACATCAATTCTAGATTGAACTAACCTCGCTATTTTCTCCAGATTAACATTCTTTGTGATCACATCAGCAATATAGGGTTTTGCCATCTGAAAAAATTGTTCTGCATCCATCTTCTTAAAATATTCGCTATTCATCCACTTTAGCTTTACCTCATCAAACACAGCAGGTGCTTTACTCATATGGCGATAATCAAAAGCTTCAACTAGCTCTGTTAAAGAGAATATCTCTTGATTGTTGGTAGGGCTCCACCCTAACAAAGCAACAAAATTAACCACTGCCTCTGTAATATAGCCCTTTTCCATTAAATCTTCATAAGAAGAATGCCCACTTCTCTTGCTAAGCTTCTTATGATTCTCGTCTGTAATCAATGGGCAGTGAACATAAATCGGCACTTCCCAGCCAAAAGCCTCATATAAACGATTGTACTTAGGCGCAGAAGACAAGTACTCATTGCCACGAACCACATGGCTGATTTCCATAAGATGGTCATCTACTACATTGGCAAAATTATAGGTGGGAAAACCGTCGGACTTAATCAACACCATATCATCTAGCTCACTGTTAGAAACAGTAATCTCTCCATAAATTTCATCCACAAAAGAAGTAGTCCCCTCCTCTGGAATATTAAGGCGAATCACCCAAGGCTGAGCAGATGCCAGCTTCTCATCTACCATGTCAACCTCACTCAAGCAGTATTTATCATACCTCACAACATAAGAACCCTCCCCTGAAGCCCTTAGAGACTCCAAGCGCTCCTCAGAGCAAAAGCAGTAGTATGCCGCTCCCTTATCCACCAACTCCTTAGCATATTTAAGATATAACCCTTCTTCACTACGTTCACTTTGAACATAAGGTCCATACCCCTTATCCTTGTCTGGCCCCTCATCATGAATCAGGCCTGTCTTCCTCAAAGTATTATAAATAATCTCAAGTGCACCTTCCACAAAACGTTCTTGATCCGTATCTTCTATTCTTAAAAGAAAATCCCCACCCTCATGCTTTGCAATAAGGTAGGCATACAGTGCTGTCCTTAAATTTCCCACATGCATCCTCCCCGTTGGGCTAGGTGCAAATCTAGTTCTCACTCTTCTCATAATCAATCCTCCTACACATGACTCCTACGATACTGTCTCTTCCACTTCTCCATCAACTCATCACTAGGCTCAACCTGTACACTTCCTTTTATCTCTTCCATCTCTTTTCGCATCTGAGTATTAATCTCAGCAAACATGGTATTTTTTGTCAAAAGTATGGCGTACTCTGGCATAGACATGTACTTGTAAGATGCATACAGATAAGGTTTTAGCAGCTTCACATCTCCACACATTTGATAAGCACGATCATACATCTTAGCAGACTCCTGATACAAGAATAATCGCCCATAAGCTGCTCCTAAGCAAGCGTATATCTGAGCATAAAACTTAGAATCTACACCCTCATCACTATCTTCAGCAAGAATTCCTTGATAAACGAGAATCGCTCCTTCTGTCTCGCCACTCTCTAATAGGTTATCCCCTTTATACTTTTGGCGTTCAATGGTCTTTTGACTTTTCAATTTCTCAAGTACATTTTGAATTCCAATCATCTCTGTGTCAGTATAAATATTAGAGAATTTTAAAATAGTGGTTACAAAATTCTCCACTGTACCACGGGTACGAATATAATCTCTTAGCATTCCCGCTAGTTTTTTTAACCCCAGTTCCTCCTCAATCCAAGCGCACAGCTGTTCATTCATAATTGTATAGTCAACCAAATAAAGGTTATTGCATAAATAATAACATAACTCTTCTAAACTATATATTCTCATATGGATTCTGGCGATCTCATAGCCATGAGTTGCCACTTTTTCACGACACAAAATTAAATTACTCATTACTACCTCCTAATCGCAAAATCTTTTCCACCTTGAAGTCTGAAGAAGGGAAGAATTCTCCAAACCCTACATCTCTCACGGTTATTTTGCAGGTTTTCTCATCTAAAAACAGAGTTTCTATCTGTAATCTCATAGAGTACTCTGTACGACTTGGAAAACCTTTCAAAGAGATAACCTCTGTTTTGATTGTTCCATCTAATAAAGATTCAATCTGTAACTCAATGTCTTTCACTTCTTTTAATAATACTTCCCACTGGTTGTTGGATTCATACCAACGAGCACCCCAAGAAACGATAGGGTAAGCCATATCCAGACCCGATACTCGCATGCTGATGGTGATTTTATCCGATAGTTTATTCTCCGATAGGTAAACTGGATCTTCTACATGAGTATATAACTTTCGATAGGCAGCGAAGCACGCTCCTTTACTATAAAGATTATTCCCCATAAAGGCTCTTCTTCCTTGGCAAATACTACGAAGAGATTTTGAGAACCATTCACTTTCAAAACCTTCACCCGTTAAAAATACTGAAGATATAATTCTTTTCTTAAAAACCGAATCAATAAACTTAGAAAACTGCAAATCAGCGTCTTTCGCCTTCTCTGTATCAATCACGGGATAAATAAAGGCTGATTCTTTCATCTGAGTATTGATCATTTCATCAACGGTAACAAAAGTTGTCTTTCCGTCTCCAATCCCCTGCATCAATCGTCTCATTACATAAGCTTTAATCTCAGTTCGCTCACAGTGAAACAATGCAGATTCGTACTGCCACAAATCTTTTGGCTGATAGAATAAGTAATTACAAAAACTCTCTTTGTAATCCTGAATGAAGATATTATGCTTGGGGATATCCATTCGTGTAGCAATTGTTCTAAGAAGATTCGCCAAATCTTCTGATAATTCTGGTACACTAAAAACAATCCCTTCAATGTTCCCTTTAAAAGTCTCTAAAGTCATCTGTATAAACTTAGATAACAACCAAACTCCTTCGTATGACTCATCACCATATTCAAACTGTTCTCCAGCCAGTCCACGTTCAAGAAGTCTCGTAACCGCAAAGCCCTCCTTAACTTTCAGCAGACGGAGGGCATCTCTCCCCATTACCCAAGTACCTCTAAAGTTACCAACACAAATGGGAATAAAGTCGTTCTCACCATCCACTTCCAAGGTTTGTGGCTCTAATTCTTTTTCTTTATAATAACTGATTTGGCATGATTTCTCGTTGATTTCATAACCAATTAAATATCCTTGTTCCACTTAATATTCCCCCCTTGAGAGATGGCTACATTGTTTATATGATAGGTCTTATTACGCACTACGTGCTCTCAGGCGGTAAAGCTGCTTACAGCAGTTGTGCCTTCATAGGCGGTAGAACTCTTGCCCAAGGGCAAAGGAGTTATACCTTCATAGGCGGTAGAACTCTTGCCCAAGGGCAAAGGAGTTATACCTTCATATAATCTTAGTATTGCTCAAACATCTTCATTGCTGTTTCTGATTCTAAGGCATACCCTTTCATCACCTGAGCTCTTCGCTTTGAATCTGTCGTCAACATCTGATTTATGCGTCCATATCGACCACTTTCTCCCTTTATTCCATCACTACTTTTTACCTTTTTTTCGGTGCGATAGGTAACGCCATCTACCGTCTCCTTAAAATAGTACTCTAGCTTTTCATTGGCAAAAAGCACAATTTTTTTCACAAATATGTTCTCATACATCGGCGTAAGTACCTCTGTTGAGTAATCTACTAACTGTGAATCCTCTCGTTGCAATTTATAATACAAAACTACCCGACTTCCTTTTTGACCTTTATACTGGATTAGAGTTTTGTCCCATAACTGAACTTCAATCAGCCATTCTTCTTCATAATTCTTAAAGAAATCAAAGAAAATCTGGCGACCAGACAGCTCCTGTAAAAACTTTTTAAGTATTCTGCGTACATTTTGATCGTATTTTTTTGTTGAGTAAAATTTCAAAACTGCTATCTTAACAATATCAAGAAGAGTTTCCCCTTTTCGATATTCATCGCATATAATGCTGAATATTCGTTCTGTTATCATCCTATTATCGACCACAAACTCCCTTGAGATATAAGCAAGGTATGCCTGTTGCAATCTAAAGTAAGCTCCTCCGCTATAATAAGATACGAAGATTTCCTCTTCTTTATACAAAGACTCTGTAAACAACATATGGCTAATAATCCGTTCTGACAGATCGTGAGTTGGAACCTTGTGTTCATTGGCAATCACCCATAATTTCTTCATTTGGTAGATTGCACCACTATAATGCTTTGCCAAGTAAGACAAAGTCACCTTGTCGAATCGCCCCTCTTCAAAGCTCTTAAAACAAAGATGAACCAAGAATTTATTATTTTCATAATTCGTTTCTCTAATCGTTCTGCTGGATAAAGTGAAAATTTCTTCTTCACCGATATTTTCAGGGCCTTTTTCTCGAATTACATCTAAGGTTAGCTTCAGAACTTCGTTGTCTTGTCGATTTAATTTAATACTATTAAAGTACTTACGACACATGTCCAAATACCTTAGTTCATAAAACAATCTACGACTTTCGTATGGAACAGAATCCACATAATGTCGCCCTTCTTCATTCTCCCAAATCATCTGATCTTGCTTAGAGTATAGGTATACTTTTGCCCCTTTTTTGGTATAAGGAGTCTCTTGAATAATCTTCCCCTCTTCACCAATAACAGAAATCCTCTTTATATTTTTGATTGAAGTTGTCACTTCGTAGGCATGACAAATATCATACAAGGCATTGATACGTTCTTGGCTCATGGTTCGCTCAGAGATAAATCGCTTATAAATCACCTTTAATTGATCATCAATATTACGCTTTTCCAATTGATTCCAAGCAAATCTTTCCATCTCATCACGATAATGAGCATAAATTTCGCTAGAGTCATCTTCATATTCGATGATATTAGAATATAAAATCGCTGATTTTTGTTCATCTAGGCTATTTCCATGCATAAAATACAAATAAACGGTACGAGGAAAAGGCTTGTTAAACATTTCCGAATTTAAAGAGGAAATATAATACTCATATAACCCGGGAATCTTCAATTCATCAACGATGGCCTTCTCAAACCATTTGAAATATTGGTTTTCACTATTCTCCCCTTTGATGAGCAAACTACAAATAGAAGACAGTATCATGGATTCTGGATACATCTCGTAAGAAAGTTCTAAAGCTTTATACAAAATGGGATCAAAGGTTTTCAACTGACTGGCCAAATTGGCTGTATACAAAGCCAACTCTTTTGTCATCAACTTATGCTTTGCCCCAAAGAAAAGTACTCTAATCTCAAATATCCCCAATTTCTTTAAGGAGTGAGTCTTGTCTCGGAAACATTTAAAAGCCTCGAAATAAAACAGGGTATTTGAAACTTTTGTGGCTTTAAATAAATTCTCCAGCGCTCTTAATCGCTCACTGTAAATCTTATACTCTGAATCTACCTGAACCAACATACAAAGTATCTTCCAGCTGTCAGGGTTCTTCATATAAGAATCCGCTAGCTCTTCCGCCACTCTTCGCTGACCTAAAGTATCATTGCTTAACAAAGCAGTTAAATACAAATAATAAGAATTCAGCTCAATATCTCTATCTTTAGAAAAACGACTGTAATTATAAGAGTCCAGTATCCATCTGGTCTCCTCAAAATACTCACCCATTAACAATAAATTAGCATGTACTAACAAATATAATTCATTTTTATCGTCTTCTCTTCGCAACTCTTCAACCATTTTCAAAGAAGATTCCAACCACTGGTCATGACTTAATAACCCAGCCTCATAATCAAAATAACTCTTCAAAAGACGATTCATCATCTTTTCCTGACTACGTTTCCCCTCGTCTCTTACAATATCTTTTTCAACAACCACTTCATAAGAAAGAGCTTCATAAGGAGTGGAAATGACAATCTCCCCAAAATTACTCCCTTTATGTAGCTTGCTTGTATCCACATAATATTCCAAGCGATAAGAGTTTCCAACAAAATCCTCCGTACTAATTAATGGGTATTCCGTAGACAGAAAATCACCTACACAATTTATTTTAATGGGAAGGTATCCCCAAGTGTTTTTCTTTATGGTGAAATACTCTTTCACATCTTCATCCAAGGAAAGAAATGCACGACTTTCCTCTTCTAATACTAAGGAAAGCTTCAACTTTTGTTTACAAGCAACCAAAAACTCCTCAACAGATTCTTTGTTCATCTCCCAATTTCGCATGTTGTAATACAATGACTGTATCTTAATATCTTCATACTTTAGAATGGTATTAAAGTCCTCGGAAACAAAAAGTTTCCTCGCTTCCTCCGAATCTTTAAGGGCTAGCTTTCTAAAATTATCTAAACTATCAACCTTTCCGTATGCCGTCATTACAAAGGGCTTTTCAATAATGGCTGTAAAATGAATATTAAACTCCCCCGCATTAGTAACAACAGAGAAATGCCCTCTCTCAACATGACCTGGGAGAAGACCTGTGCCATCATAACTATAGTTAATGGTAATTTGATTCCCTTTAAAAGCTGAATCCACTAAACGAATCCGAAATGAGGAGATATAAACAATACCAGAAACCACTTCCTCTCCTTGGTTCTTTAAGGCAAAGCTCCCCGAATAAACTTCCCCTTCACCAACAGTCATGGTAATAGAAGTTTCTGGAAAAACAATATCATGTTGTGGAAAATCAAATTCACCTTTTGACAGTTGAATAATCTTTTCTTTCAAATTCGTCACCTATATTATCTTAATCTCAGAACAAAGTAAAGCAAAAACCTCAGGTGCACTATTCCTAATACAGACCTAAACTAGCTCTTTATACATTTTTTAATATATTGAGGTAAGCGTCAAAAGGTATTTTAACGCTTGTATCATATATTTTCTACCTCTTCAGTATCAACGCAAGAAATATCAAGTCCTCAGTCCCTGTATTTTTAATCCCATGTCCCGAACCATTATCACAATACAGTACATCACCAGGTTCTACGTCCATAGCTCTACCATTATCTTCATACATCCCTATGCCAGAAAGAATATAATATGCTTCTATCTCATCATGATGTTCGTGATGACCCACTTCACAACTTGGTGGCAATGTTACTTTAGCGAATAATCTACTTCCGGTACCTAGTCCTTCTTCATCTAGCAAGTTCTCCACCAAAACATGACCAGCGCCTCCATGAGGGCGTTCTACACCCTTAACTTCTCTTTCTCCAACTTTTGTCAATGTTCTTGGCATACCAAAACCTCCTCTAGTCCTCCACTGGGTGATAGATTTCCACTCCTAAGTTTCGAAAACTCACTTTTTCCCATACTTCTTCGTCTACATGAATAGTCGCTGCTTGACGCCATTCTTCCATCAACTCATTAAATCTCTGCACACGACGGCTTTCCAGTATCTCTTCAATGTGAATTTCTGTGGCAATTTCATCCCGAAGAGTAACCAATTGACCAACATAAAGTCCCTCCATGGTTTCTACTACACCACTCATCTCTCCCACATTGTTCAATTGCATCATTTCATCGATTAATTCCGCTGGGGCAGGAGAAAAAGAATCCGCTCCAAAGGTAGTATAGGAGATTTCCCCTAAGTGCTCAAATGCACTGATATCTCCACCAACCACTTCAATATCCGTAAGTACACCTTGGACAACTGCAATCAAAGCCCCTGCTGCTATCTCATCCATAGGAACACCTGCTGCATCAACAAATGGAATAAACACGAATTCCATCCCTCTTTGCACTGCCTCTTCATCTGAGACAAAAAGTTCAATCTCCTCACTCATGGCTCCACTCATGCGCTCTCTAACGGTCATCATCTTCAAGATCAATATTACGGTTTCTAACTGTCCTGAGATAGCCTCTAGGGCATCGTCGGTATTGTCAGCAACAAATTTAGCTGCCGCCTCTTCAATATTCCCTCTATCCTCAGGACTAATAGACACTCCAAAATCACTAGCATTTTGATACATTAAAAACATATCATGAATGCTTGCCATTATATGATCCTTAAACATAGGCTCTTGAGACATTCCTGTTAGGGGATCTGCTGCCCATATATCTGCACCATCTTCCCCCCCCATTGCCAAGTGGAACATTTCTTGCTGGGCTTGTTGAATACGAGCATAAAAATTAGCAAAACCTATTGTAATTTCTGTACCGTTCACAGTAGATACAATAGCGTCATGGTCAATACTTCTTCTGGCACACCCTAACATGGTGATACATACCAGTGCTAATATTACTGTTAAAACTGCCATCTTCTTTAATAATTTTTTCACGCTTTTCCTCCTAAAATATAAATAATCATACCCATT
>JGI20163J15578_10000772_pt1 | contig 13235 bp, 13 predicted proteins | sample TergutCu122P1_FD_15578 | JGI IMG/M metagenome (IMG submission 15578)
CGTCACTGCAAAAAAGTCAACAAAAAATTTTACTTTTTGATGGTTTTTTTATGTTTTTTCATGTTTTTTGCGCTTCTTCGTAAGTTTCTGTTAATTTTAGGTTTCGTTATCAGCTTTCCAAACACATAAAAGGCAGGTTCTCACCTGCCAGTTTGATTTGTTTTTTAATTCTTTGCGGAAAAATAGTCGTAGAATTCTAGCGGCTAAAGCCGCTGAATTCCTGACATAGCACCTTCATCAATAACAAGTGACTGTGATAGGTGCGTAGTCAGCCATACTACAGGCGGTTGATCATTGATGCCAAATACCCCGCCCCATATCCATTATCTATATTTACCAGGCAAACTCCGTTTGCGCAGCTGTTTATCATCGATAGTAATGTTGCAACTCCACCAAGATGTGCTCCGTATCCGATGCTTGTCGGAACTGCCACAACCGGCTTATCAACCAGACCGCCGATTACACTTGCAAGTGCGCCTTCCATTCCTGCAACTACAACGATTGCTTGTGCAGATCTGATTTTGTCTAAATTGGCAAATAACCTATGAATTCCTGCTACGCCAACATCATAAATTCTCATTACTTCGTTGCCCAGCATTTCGGCAGTTATCGCCGCTTCCTCTGCAACCGGAACGTCTGCGGTTCCCGCTGCTACTATTGCAATTTTTGTGTCCGCAACAGGAACAGGATTTCTTCTCACCGCTATTATTCTTGCTTCTTCATGCCAAACTGCATCAGGCACAACTTTTTTTACTGCTTCATAGTTTTCGTAAGTTGCTCTTGTTCCAAAGACGTTATCGTTGTTTTCGGCGAGCTTTTCCATGATGGCTGCGATTTGCTTGCTTGATTTTCCTTGACAAAAAACTGTTTCAGGATAACCTGTTCGCAAATATCTATGGTGATCGATGTGCGCAAAATCAACGTCCTCGTACGGCAAATACTTCAGCTTTGACATCGCCTCATCCGGGTTAATTTTGCCACTTGCTACATCAGTTAGGATCTCTTCTAAAAACTTTTTATTCATACTTCCCTCCGCTTGCTACAATGTAAATATAATTTGTATAAGTATACCATACGTGAAGTATATTTGTGAAGATATTTATGCTTGCCTCACTAACGCTATAAATAACAGCACAATTTAGTCACAAATCCGACAATGTATGAACAGTAACATTAATGTCCTTTCAAAAAACTTCTTCGGTGGATTTCACAAATCCCATGATTTGCGATGCCCTCGTAATGCGCCTTTGTTCCATATCCTTTATTTTTATCGAAACCATAGTATGGATATTTTTCATGAAACTCTGACATCATATTGTCTCTTGTGACTTTTGCAACTATCGAAGCTGCTGCAATAGAAATACTGTTTTCGTCACCTTTGATTAGATTTCTCTGCGAAATTTCAACGTTTTTAAGGGTAACGGCATCTATTAGCAGGTGATCAATAGGTTTTCCAAAAGCTTCAAAGAGAAGTTTTTCTGCTTCAAAAACAGCTTTTGTCATCGCAAGTTTTGTGGCTTCCAAAATATTTATCTCATCAATCACCGAATTATCTACAAGACCTAATCCCACTGCAATTGCCTGTTCTTTTATAATTTCAAAAAAACTTTCCCTTTTCTTTTCGCTGAGCTTTTTTGAATCGTTTATACCAAGCAAAACAAAATCTTTCGGCAAAATAACCGCAGCAGCAACCACAGGACCCGCCAGAGGTCCTCTGCCCACTTCGTCCACTCCTGCTATATATAATGCACCCCTGTTATATAGCTCGTCTTCATGTATTTTCATAAAGTTAAACTTCTCCTGCAAAAGTGCTTCTTTTTCTTTCTTACTCATACCGCCTCCACTGGCTCAAGTGTAATCTTGCCGATCAAACCCGCACGAAATTCATCAATCACGGTTCTGCTTACTCTTTCATAATCTATCCTTTTTCCCGAGAGAATGAAGCCACGTTTTATTGCAATTTCATCCATATTAGCAAGTGGCATCTCAAAAATTTCATCTAACTTATATCTTGCCATCAAAAGTTCAGGATACTTGCTTTGTAAAACAGCAATCAGTTCCAAAGCCAAACTTTCTCTATCCATTATTTCATCTTTGATCGCTCCGCAAAACGCCAAGTTCAGCCCTGTTTTGGGGTCTTCAAACTTAGGCCAAAGTATTCCCGGTGTATCAAGAAGTTGAATTCCGCCATCCAGGTTAAGCCATTGTTTCCCTCGTGTGATTCCCGGTCTGTCGCCTGTCTTGGCACTTTTTTTGCCTGTCAATCTGTTAATCAACGAGGATTTTCCTACATTTGGAACGCCGACGATCATAAGACGCAGAGGTCTTTTGCGAGGTTTTCCGCTGTTCTTTTCTTCTTGCAATGAAACTAAAAGCTTCAGGAATTTTGGAACTCCTGCGCCNGACATGCAGTTCATTGACATTGCCAACGCGCCGCTTTTTTCGATAGAATTGACCCACTTTTCATTTGCAACATCATCGGCAAGGTCACTTTTATTAAGGACAACTATACGTTTTTTATCTTTCAAAATATCGTCAATTACCGGATTCCTGCTCGAAACCGGTATGCGTGCATCAATAACTTCGACAACTAAGTCAACAAGTTTTAAATTTTCTTGTATCAGTTCTCGTGTTTTTTTCATATGTCCCGGATACCAGTTAATATGTTCTATCATTTTCATCACCATTGTTACTATATATTAATTAAGGTCTTTGGAAAGTACTGTTCACACCGTGGCTATAATGGCTCTTGAAGCAAGCCCTTCGGAATCATCTAATAACGAGATGTTTTCGGAGAAAACATTTCATACCCCGAACAGATTGCTAAAAGAGATACACAAAAGGGAACGTTCCCGCTCCCTCAGTTTATTATTGCCCTTTAACTTTAATTTTTGCCGCTTTACCTGTTCTTTGGCGCATGTAGTTGAGCTTCGCTCTTCTGATTTTGCCTTCTCTAACGACTTCAACTTTATCTATTTTCGGTGAATGCAACGGGAATGTCTTCTCAACACCTACTCCGGAAGCTATTTTCCTTACCGTAAATGTTTGTTGTATTCCACCGTTTTGCTTTTTCAAAACAAAGCCTTCAAAAATCTGAATTCTCTCTCTTGTTCCCTCTTTTATTTTGATATGAACTTTCACCGTGTCCCCTACGTTAAATTTAGGGATATCGCTTTTGAGGTATTCTTGTGCGATAGCAGTCATAATATCCATTTGTTATTTCCTCCTTCCTCCCAAGACGTTCATAAATGTTAATACATTAAGCGGACCGTCCGTAATAACAGTCAATAGTCTACCATAGCTAAGCTCAAGATGCAAGCACTTTTTCTAAAATCCCTATACATTTGTCGATTTCTTCTGATTTTACGTTGAGTGCCGGCACAAAGCGAATGACATGTGAGCCTGCGTTTACAAGAAGAAGCCCTTGTTCCATACACTTCACTATGATTTCGCCCGCATCGACGCTAAGTTGAACGCCTTGCAAAAGACCTACTCCGCGCACATCCGTTATGACAGAGTTTTTGTCTTTTAGTTTAAGAAGTTTTTTCGTTAAATATTCACCTTGTATTTTGACATTATCCATTGTGCCTTTTTCAAGTAGCTCGTCAAGCACCACACATGCAACCGATGCAGCAAGAGGATTTCCCCCAAACGTAGACGCATGATCGCCCGGTTCAAAACCTATGGCGACTTTATCGGTAGCCAAAAGTGAACCCATCGGAACACCACCTGCGATTCCTTTTGCAAGTGCCATAACATCCGGCGGCGCATCGTAATATTGGTGTGCAAACAGACGACCCGTGCGCCCTATGCCACACTGGACTTCATCGTACATCAGCACAATATCGTTTTCGGTGCAAAATTCACGTACTTTCTGCAAATATTCTTTCTTACCGGGGATAACTCCGCCCTCGGCTTGTATCGGCTCAAGCAAAATTCCTGCAGTTTTTTCGTCTACAGCTTCCTTAAGTGCCTCAAAATCGTTGAAAGGCACGTGTTTAATTCCCGGAAGCACAGGGTTCAAACCTTGCTTATATTTCTCTTGACCGGTTGCGGTCACCGCACCAAAAGTTCTGCCGTGAAAACTGTCTTTCATCGTAATTATTTCGTATCTTTCGGGGTGTGTTTTGTTTGCATATTTTCTGATCAGTTTCAAACCCGCCTCTATAGACTCCGCTCCGCTGTTACAGAAAAAAGCCTTGTCAAACCAACTGTTTTTCACTAATTTATCTGCCAAATCAATTTGAGACTGAGTCCAATAAAGATTTGATACGTGAAGCATTTCTTTAGCTTGTTTCACTATAGCATCAACTACAGCAGGATATCCATGCCCAAACGTGTTTACGGCAATCCCTGCAACAAAATCCAAATATTTTTTGCCGTTATCATCGTAGACGTAACAGCCTTCACCTTTTGCTATAATAATAGGAAAACGCTTGTATGTATTCATTACAACGCTTTCCGCATGTTCAAATTTGTTCATAGTCCCTCCTGTGCTACTTCTCAAATAGCGTCCCTATGCCGTCTTTTGTGAAAATCTCCAAAACAAGGCAGTGCTCTATTCCGCCATCCAGTATGTGAATCTGTTGTACTCCTGCGTTTAACCCTGCCAAACAACATTCTACTTTTGGTACCATGCCGCCGGAAATTACGCCCGTGTCTAACATTGACTGCGCATCTTTTGCACTCAGCATTGAAATTACACTGTTTGCGTCACTTACATCTCGCAAAACGCCGGGAACATCCGTGAGAAATATAAGTTTCTCTGCGTTTAACGCGCTGGCAACAGCTACCGCTGCATAATCCGCATTTACATTGTAAGTTTGACCATTTTTGTCAAATCCAATCGGTGAAATAACAGGAACAAAATCATTTTCAAGTAGCGAGCTTATTAATTCTATGTTTACATTCACCACACTGCCCACACGACCGATATCGTTGCCGTTTGGCGTCATTTTTTGCACTTCCAAAGTTCGCCCGTCAATTCCGCTTATCCCAACAGCATTCACACCTTGCTGTGAAATTTCCATGGTCATGGCTTTATTTATTTTGCCCGCAAGAACCATCTCGACAACTTCCATTGTTTCATCGTCTGTGACTCGAAGACCGTTGACGAAATTGCTTTCAATATCAAGCCTTTCAAGCATGGTGTTTATGTCAGGACCGCCGCCATGAACGATAACAGGCTTAAAGCCCACAAATTTCATAAGTGCAATATCCTGCATCACTGAATTTTTTATTTCTTCATTTATTAAAGTACTTCCGCCGTATTTTATAACTACGGTNATGCCGTTAAATCTTTTTATATATGGCAACGCTTCAATCAGAATCTTTGCCTTGTCAATATCTTTTTGCAAAGTGAAATCCTCCCCAAATTACGAGCGATACTCGCCATTTATTTTTACATAGTCATAAGTTAAATCACAACCCCAAGCAGTAGCGGAAGCATCTCCGTCTCCAAGAGTCATCTTGATGATAATTTTCTTTTCATTTAGAATTTTTAACGCTAGCTCCTCGCTGAAAGGAATTGGCGTTCCTTTTTTCATTAGAGAAACCAAACCTGCATCGCTCTCAAATTCAATGTCCACTTGCTGCGCATCAAAGGCTCCGCCGCTATATCCCATTGAGCAAAGCACCCTGCCCCAGTTTGCATCAGCTCCATACATAGCAGCTTTCACAAGCATTGAAGAAATTACCGAACGCGCAATCAACCTGGCATCTTCTTTTGTTTTTGCACCGACTACAGCCGCTTCCAAAAGTTTGCTCGCGCCTTCTCCGTCCTTAGCTACATCAATTGCAAGCTTTTTGTTTACTTCAAAAAGAGCTGCTTTGAAAATCTCATAATCCTCGTTTTCTTCTTCAATGATAGGGTTTCCTGCCATTCCGTTAGCCAACGCAAGAAGCGTATCGTTTGTGCTTGTATCTCCGTCAACAGAAATCATATTGTATGTGTCAAAAGCTACATCTGTAAGTGCCTTTTGCAGCATCTTTGCAGAAATCGCAGCGTCTGTCGTCACAAACGCAAGTAAAGTGGCCATGTTCGGATGAACCATGCCTGAACCTTTTGCCATACCGCTTAGTGTAACTACCTGACCGCCTAATGTAATTGTCACCGTAATAGTCTTGCTAAATGTGTCAGTCGTCATAATGCCTGCTGCTGCGTCATCACCGTGTTTTGCACTGCGTCCGAGTAATGAAAATGTAGATTTTATCCCCGGCAGGATAACACCCATAGGAAGGGGCACTCCGATAACTCCTGTGGAACAAACTAAAATATCTTCTGCAGGCACATTTAACAGTTCACCAAATGTTTGCGCCATCGCTTTGTTGTCGTCGATACCCTGCTGCCCTGTACAAGCGTTGGCGTTGCCGCTGTTTACCAAAATGCCTTTTACCGGATTTCCTTTATTTATGATATTTTTGCCCCAGGCAACAGGTGCCGCATGCACCGGGTTAGTAGTAAAAACTCCCGCGCAAACAGCAGGGCAGTCACTGATTAACAGCGTTAAATCATTTTTGCTTTTATTTTTTTTAATTCCTATATGGCATCCGGCTGCCTGAAAGCCTTTTGGCGATGTTATTCCCATATTGTTTTCTTGTATATTCAATTTTGTGTACCTCTCATTTCAATTCATTTCAATTTTACAGCCAATTACTTTTTAACACGTTCTATACCGGAAATGCCGGTACATTATCCAGCCCTGTTTTTTCATCTAATTCAAACAGCAAATTCATGTTTTGCACAGCCTGTCCCGCCGCGCCTTTGCCCAAATTGTCTAATGCCGATATGACAATGATTGACGAAGTTCTCTCGTCTATCGTCACAGCGATGTCGCAAAAGTTGGACGCTTTCACCCATTTTGTTTCCGGAAAAACGCCGGGTTTGCATAAGCGAATAAAATATTCTTCTCCGTAATATTGCTGGTAGATTTCTTGCAGTTGGTTTTTCGTAACATTGCCCTTTGGCTTACCGTAACACGTTGCCAAAATTCCTCTGTTCATAGGAATCAAGTGAGGAGTGAAAATCAGCTGCAATTCTTTTCCCGCTGCCAAAGATAACTGTTCCTCAATTTCAGGCGTATGACGATGTGAGGCGATTTTGTATGCTTTCACAGATTCTGTTGCTTCACAAAAATGTATCGCAGGCTCCATCACTCGACCTGCACCGGAAACGCCGGATTTAGCATCTATTACGATATTGTTATGCTCAAGAACGCCTTCCTTTAATAGTGGATATAACGCCAAAATAGAGCAGGTTGTGTAACACCCTGGATTTGCTACAAGGCGTGCTTTTGCAATGTCACTTCTGTGTATTTCCGTAAGCCCGTACACAGCTTCATCCAGCAACCCCTTATTTTCGTGTTTAGCACCATACCACTTTTCGTATATATCAGCATCGGAAAGGCGAAAGTCTGCGCCTAAGTCAATAACTTTTGTCTGCGACAGCAACGCTTCGCTGACTTTTCCGCCGGATAATCCATGTGGCAATGCCAAAAATACCACGTCGCAACGTGATCCCAACATCTCTAAATTTTCTTCGCAGATCGTTTCATCAGTATGTCTAAAGTTTTCATAAACTTGACCATATGCCTCTCCGATATGGCTTCGACCTGCAATCATTTCGATTTTAACTTTTGGGTGACCGCTTACTAAACGCAAAAGCTCAGAACCTGCGTAACCCGTCGCACCAATTATACCTACTTTAATCAAAATTGCCTCCGTAAAACTTTCATTATTTATTATTATACATTAACAAGAAATTTTATGCAACATATAATTTTATTTTTTTCCGTGGCTAATCGTGAACTTCGTTCAAATTTTGACAATTTTAAGCTTGCCCGCATAAATTGCCAATATGCACATTATACACATATATTCATTTTTTAGCTCAGTATAGGAAATTTTTCAGATTGCATTTGTATCAGGGCTTATTGTAAACTGCGGTAAATCCTAATCAGGGCTTGCTGAATGAACCACGGCAAACCCTTATTATGCTCTTGGATGAGTTTTGTCGTATACATCTTTAATTTTGTTTTGTGTCACCCTTAAGTATGCCTGTGTTGCCGTTATATCTTCATGCCCTAATAATTCTTGCAAAGTTTTAAGATCTGCTCCGTTTTGCACCATATGCACCGCGAACGAATTTCTCAGTGTTTGCGGTGTAATCTTATTGTCAATGCCCGCTTGATTTGCATATTCTTTCAACATTTTCCAAAGACCTTGCCTCGTCATACGACGCCCCATATAATTAACAAAAAGAGCGTTGTTATCGGTCGCTTCAGCTCTTACAAATCTATTTCTTGCTTCAAGAATATATTCCTCCATCGCCGCCTTGGCTAACCTTCCCATCGGAATAATTCGCGCTTTCCCAAATTCACCTGTACATGTTATAAATCCCATTCTCAAATTAACATCGTTGACATTTGCCTCAATTAATTCACTAACCCTGATACCGGTGGCATAAAGAACTTCCAAAATCGCGCGATCACGTAAACCTTTTGTTGAGTCATCCGGCAGATCCAAAAGTTTTTCCACTTCTTCTATCGTTAGATACTCAAGCTCCTTCTTTGCAACTTTAGGGGATTTAATATTTGTTGTGGGGTTCACGTCGATATACGACAACTCCATCAGGTAATTGTAAAACATACGAAGCGATGCAGTTTTTCTGTTAACTGTCGCAGATGATTTGCCATCTGTTTTTAATTTCAAAAGATATGAAACGACATCTGTATTTGATGCCTCTTTGAGAGTTTTTTTTGATTTTTCAAGCAAAACTTTTGAGAACTCTAAAACATCGCGACTATACGCCGTCACTGTGTTTGGCGACATACTTTTTTGCTCGTTCAAATATTCCAAAAAACCTTTTGAGTAATCAAACATACCAACATCCTCAATTATCATCTTTGCAAGTGTTGCATAGCCATTAATACCGTTATAATCGTTTTAGAATCCTCAATTTCTCCATTTATTATCATCTTATGAACTTCGTCTAAATCATATTCTANTACGTCAATTGCTTCGTTATCATCAAACTGCGTTTCACCCGGAGTAAGTCCCGTGCATAAGTACGCATAAATTACTTCTTCAGAATATCCAACTGATGCATAAAATTTCGTGAGGAATTTTGTTTCTTTTGCGGTGTAGCCCGTTTCTTCTTTTAGTTCTCTTATTGCAGTTTCAAGAAGATCGTCATCACCATCGCGTTTTCCTGCAGGCACTTCAAGGATTGCTTGCTTTGCAGCTTTTCGAAACTGCTTAACCAGTACAATTTTGTTGTCGTCTGTAATTGCTGCAATTGTGACGCCGCCGTTGTGCTCAATAATTTCCCGATAAGAAACTTTGTTTCCCACAACTTCAACCTTGTCTTTTCGCAAGTTTAAAATTGCGCCCTTGTAGATCATTTCACTGCTTATTGTTTTTTCTTCAAAAATCATAATTGTTTTTATTCACTTTCGTTTTAAAATCACTTCAAATTCAAGATGTTTGGTAATTTCCATTTCTGTTGACCGACAATTTCGGAACTCCGAACCCGACCGAGAAAATGGTTAGATTCACAATAGTTACTTGCTCATAAGTTTTGACTTTTCTACTGCGGCTTGAAAGCCTGCTTTGACAATTCCTTCGAAGTTGTCTGCTTGTAATTTGTGAACAGCCTCTATTGTGGTTCCGCCCGGTGAACAGACATTTATCCTAAGTTGCTCAGGGCTTATGCCTGTTTCGAGCACCATCTTTGCAGCACCAAGTACTGACTGGGCTGCACTAATTAACGCTTGCTCTTTGTCCATCCCGTTTTCAATTGCTGCTTGTGTTAATGCATCAATATACATATATGTGTATGCAGGGCTGCTTCCCGATACGCCTATTGCGCAATGTATAAGTTCTTCAGGAATTTCGCATACTTTTCCTATTTTTTCAAATATATATCTTGCCTTTTTCATCTCATCGTCTGTGATGTTTTCGTTTCGGCAAATCGCAGTCATTGCTTCGCACACCATTGCCGGCGTGTTTGGCATCGTTCTTATAATCTTTGCATTTGCACCGATAAATTGTTCCATAGCTTTAATAGTTATTCCAGCTGCAATTGAAATAAGAACTTTATCCGGTGTATATGCTTTTGCAATTTCAGGAAGCACACTTTCAAAAGTGTTTGGCTTTACACCAATTACGATAAGGGCACTATTTTTGACAAGCTCTTCAATGCTTTCGCACTGAAAACAGCCTATTTCCTTTAGGCTTTGCATTTTTGCAGTATCGGTGTCAAACAAAAAAACTTTGGCGTCAGTTTTTTCTCCGCTTAATAAATATCCGTTAACTATGGCACTTCCCATATTTCCAACGCCTATAAATCCTATTTTCATAAGCTTGTCTCCTTTTTCTTCTCACAATTCGTTATTTCCCGAAGAACACTGTTCCTTTTGCACTTCCCTGATACGCCTTTTTAATGATATCAGGTTTCTTTCCGTTAAGCAGTATCAAATTTGTACCGTATTTATTCACTTTTCGAGCGGCTTCTATCTTTGTGGCAATTCCGCCTGTTCCAAAACTGCTCATTCCTTTCATATCTATTTCGTGAACGAGACCGTCTATATCATGAACTTCTTCAATCAATTCGGCATTTGGATTCGTTTTTGGATCACAATTAAACACCCCATCGATATCGCTGAGTATAATAAGGGTGTCCGCATTCCATAAGTTTGCCGTAAGTGCCGAAAGTGTATCGTTATCGCCGATTTTTATTTCTTCTACGCTCACGCTGTCGTTTTCGTTTATTACAGGAATTACGCCTTCATCTATTAATGTGAACAGCGTATTTCGTATATTTAATGTTCGGTTGCTTCCCTCATGAAAATCGTCGCGCGTTAACAACAGCTGACCTACATGTATGCCATAATTTCCGAAGTACTCTTTGTACGTCATCATTAATTCTACTTGTCCGATTGCACAAAGAGCCTGCTTGTAATTAATGTCACCCCTGCGACTCCATTTATTAATCGCACCGACACCGCAAATTCTTGCGCCTGATGATACGATAACAACTTGTTTGTGCTCATCTAAAAGCATTTTGATTTGTTCAGCGATATTAAATAAGGAATTTTTGTCTACACTTCCCTCATCGTTAGAAAGCACGTTGCTTCCAATTTTCAGTACTATTTTCCTGCTATTTTTAATTACTTCTTGTATCACACTCATTTTGTATTCCTTTGAAAAAAATAATTTCAATCTATTTCAAAGTATACTCTCTTAAGCCGCAAAAAACAAGGTTAAACATTTTTTTTAACATCTTGCTTGCTTTTTTTATAACAATTTTGTATAATAACTACGAGGTTATCCCCCTGATGGCCTCAATAATCTCTAATCCCAATACCCCTTTTGAGCAAAATGGACCGCTCCCCTGTGGTCTATTTTGTTTTTTTGTCATATATGTGTGGCTAATTCATTTAGTTTTGGTTATACTATTCTCATATGTTACAGTTCATACCTAGGTGGCAAATCCGACAATGTGTGAACAGTAACGTTTTGTCGTCAATTTTGAGAGTTAAAAATATGGGAATTTGTCATCTTCAGCGATTCACGCCAATTCGTCCCATAACTGAAGTTACGGGTATTCTTGGCGAGATAATAAATACTGAATTGAGGAACTATGCTTTACAAAACAGAAACGCAAATTTGGGATGAATATGTGACTAACGCTTACGATATGTATTTTGGCAAATGCAAGGTTTGCGTTTTAGATATAGAAACTACCGGACTTTCCGCGGATAATTCTCACTTTGTCATTGGCGGTCTTTTATCCATTGGGAACGATGGCGAAGCTCAGTTTATGCAATATTTTGTTGAAGATTTGGCGGAGGAAAAAACCGTTCTTGCAAAATACCTTGAAGAAGTTTCTAAACACGACGTGGTTTTGACGTATAACGGGCGGAATTTTGATCTCCCGTTTCTCCTCACTCGTGCAGAAAAACTAGAGATTGACGTTGACATCATACCATACAACTTAGATTTATATCTCGTTTTAAACAGATATTCATCCTTGCGAAAATTGTTGCCGAACTTAAAACAAAAAACCGTTGAAGACTTTATGGGATTGTGGCCTTATCGGGCTGACAAAATTTCCGGTGCAGAAAGTGCTTTTCTTTATCGCAACTATTTGCTGTTAAAGTTAAATTTTGACGAAACCGAGGAATGTGTGAACTTGATGCTTCTTCACAATAAAGATGATGTGCTTCAGCTCGGCAAACTTCTTTCAGTTCTTGAAAAAGTCGACTTACACAAAGCGATGTACAATTTGGGGTTTCCGATTATTTTTAACGATAAAAAGCTTTTTGTGCAAAATATAAAATTCGAAAAAAATCGGCTTAAGGTAAACGGAATACAAGCAGCCCTGCCCGTAGATTTTATTTCCTATGGCAATAATGATGACGATTGCCGAATGGTTTTCAAAAAAAAGACCGGTACTTTCGAAGTTTCTTTTTCTTTGCTCAAAAAAAATGAATTTACGATACTGGACTTATTAAAGCTGCCGGTGAGTTTGGAAAATATTTTTGAAGAATTTCCAAATTTTGAAAGTGAATATCTTGTGTTTATGGGGCATAATGATATAAAATATAGGGAAGTTAATTATTTTGTGAAACAATTTTTACTAAAAGCATTAGAGGATATCTTATGAGCATGAAAACAAGGCTGGATGCCGTATTTGAAAAAGCATTTCCTGTCCCCTTTGACGACAGTTCTAAATTTGTTTTTTTTAGTGACGTGCATAGAGGCGACGACAGCCGTTCTGATGAGTTTGGCAGAAATAAGCATATATTCAACCACGCATTAAATTATTATTATCAAAATGATTTTACCTATGTAGAAATCGGAGACGGCGACGAACTTTGGGAAAACCCAAAATTTGACATTATTCGCAGTGCCCATACCACTACATTTGAAATGATGAAAAAGTTTTATGACGATAATCGTTTTTTCATGCTATTTGGCAATCATAATATGCCCTTTAGCAATGAAGATTATGTTAAAAAAACTTTATACGCCGTTTATGACGAGTATTTGGATAAACATGTTGATTTGTTTCCCGGAATTACGGTTCACGAAGCCCTTATATTGACACACAGAGATACAAGACAAGAAGTTTTTGTGGTTCACGGTCATCAGGGCGATTTGCTCAATGACCAACTTGCGCCGATTTCGCACTTCATAATTAGATTTTTCTGGCGGTTTATGCATAACGTTTT
>JGI20163J15578_10000774_pt1 | contig 13214 bp, 15 predicted proteins | sample TergutCu122P1_FD_15578 | JGI IMG/M metagenome (IMG submission 15578)
CCAGAGATATTGTTTTTCGTTCAATGTACCACCCTGCTGGCAGACGCGGTCTGGCTTTCGGGCGTGCAAACGATTACGGGCAGATGGATATGGACAAGTATTGTGAACATGAAAACAGTCAGGTAATGATCATTGCTCACTGCGAAAATATAACCGGTCTTGAAAACCTTGATGCGATATGCCAAATTCCCGAAATTGATGTTATATTTCTTGGCCCTTATGATATGTCCCAGTCTATGGGTATTACAGGCCAGGTAACTCATCCGCGTATACAGGAAGCCGCCCAAAAAGTTGTAGCTGCCGCAAAAAAGTACGGGAAAGTCGCAGGGATTTATGCCGGAAGCGGCGCCATAGCCAAAGAACGGGCTGCACAGGGTTTTCAGTATATCACCGTTGGAATGGATACCGTATTATTTGCAGGAAAGTGCAAGCAGGAAGTGGAAGCGTTTAAGGGTTAAGTTTAAGGGTTAATTGGAATAAAAATTAAGGAGTCATAGTTTTTCTCCTTATATAAAACATCGTATTATTGCAATACGATACAAACTCATCTATAACCCCTCTAAAACCAGCCTGTCGCCGATAGCGATTCCTGCCCGGCTAAACCAGTTTTGCGGAACTTCCAGGGCATAACGGACGGAACGGCTTGAGCGTACGGGAGTGAGGTCCAGAGGTTCCATATCGTAAATTTCAAGAATTCTTCCGTCATGGGAAATATATGCAATGGAAAGGGGGATAACGGTGTTCTTCATCCAAAACGAAAGAATTTGATCCCGGTCAAAAATAAAGAGCATACCTTCGCCGTCATTCAGTTCTTCGCGGAACATAAGGCCTTGTTCACGCTGGGCATCGGTACGGGCAAGTTCTACCGTAAGATACACCCTGCCCTGCGCGGTATCAATGGCAAGTTCATGTTTTTCAAATGTTTCAAGAGATGAGCAGGAGGACAAAAAAAAGAAAAAAAATGTAAAGAAAAACAGCTGAAACGGGTTCAGCCTAAAACTCCGCAAGAAATTCCTCCCGGAGCATTAATCTGTTATTTTCGAGACTTCTTGATTCTTCTATCAAGCGATCAAAAACACGTCTGTCGATATACTTGACGGTCAGAGGCCGCTCAATTGATACCCGGGTATCTTCAGATTCCCAGACTGATTCACTTGGGTTTAGAATGACAGGCTCTCCGTATCTTCGCACAAAAGCCGTAAACACCGAGTGATGATCCATTAATTGTGTATTAAGAGTAAAAGACATGATATAGACCTGCCCGTTGTGAAGACGAAAATGGGCGCGCCTCATAAAGGAAAAACCCGCAGTTTCCAGGATCGTTTCATCCACGGTTGGCAAAAAAGAAACATCCCGGGGGCCGCGAAAGCGAAAATAGTAATCCCTCATAAGAGCTGCCTGAAGGTCTTCCAGTGACATGCCCAAATATAGGCCCCTGAACTGCCGCGGAGGAGGCTCCGGGTTTTCAGGAGCCAATGGCGGCCTTTCAGGCCCAGGAATGAAAAATTCCATTTCCTGCGCATTAAAAGAAAAAGGGGTAAACACAAAAAAAAGGCAAAATAACAAAATCACCGGATTTTTCATCATTCTATTATCGGATTATTCGAAGGTCTGGTTTAATACTCCGCGGCTTGCCGTGAAGAGCCTCATTGCAGCAGAGAACGGGATTCTTTTCTTGCTTTTTCAATAATTTCCATTTTCCGGTAAAACTCGGCCTGTTTGACTACTTCCTCCGCAGTGACGGCATGGATTTTATCATTTACTATCGTAATTTTGTTGTTTGCCAGCATTTTTTGCAGCAAAAAATTTGCGTCTTTTTGAGGAATTCCCACCATGTTGGCCAGCTCTTTTGGGCCGAAATCAAAAGTATACGGGGCCTGGCTGTGTTTTGGAACCCGATTTTTTTCAAGCTGAATATGCAGGGCGTCATACATGCGGCCAACTGTATCAGTTATGAGAGTATTGGCCAGTTGCTTGTAGATAAACCAAATCCGGTCAGCCAAAAGGCTGGTAAGCTTGGCGATGAGCTGGGGTTTGGTTTTTATCATTTGTTCAAAATTTGCCCTGCTTACCGCCAGTACCTGGCAATCTTCATAGGCCACGGCGCTGGCAACTCTGGGTTTTGCTTCCAGGAGGGCCATCTCTCCGAAAATGTCTCCGGCCTTTAATACGGCCAAAAGCACCTCGTTATTATCCATAATTTTGGCAATCTTCACAGAACCCTTCTGGATAATGAATAGTTCGTTCCCGGGCTCCCCTTCAGCAAAAAGTATTGTGTTTTTGGTATAGATTCGGGTATATTCGTCAGGCCGGAATTCCATTTTTAAGCCTTTTACATAAATGGCAATTTTTGCCATTTTTTCCTTGACATTCCTTACATGTTCACCCGCAGGACAATTCTTAAGATATTGGGCATAAGAATAAAACGCCTGATTGTACTGACTGCGGCGCAGATAATACTCCCCTACTTCGTAAAGATGGCTGGGATCTGCCTCGGCAGTGCTTTTCAGGGTAATCCGTGAAAGTTCTTCATCCAGATAACGAAGCCGCCTGGAGAATTGAAGGATTATTTTCATGGCCACAGGGGTATTTCTTTGGATGAGTTCCCCGTATTGTTCTTTAAGAACCGAAATAAGAACAACATCCGTCAAGGCCATGGCGGTTTCTATATGACTGTGAGAAGCCATGGTGGAGACAACTGCGAAAAAATCCCCGGGGCCGAGTACATTTCCGCCCTCTTCCTCAACAACCTCAACTTCTTTGGAGATTCTCACCTTTCCCTGATGGATAATAAAAAATCGATCAGCATTTTGCTTGCCTTCAACCACAATAAATGAGCCTTTTTTGAAACTGACAAAGCTTAACTGTAACTGGCCTGCCATAAATACTCCGGGTTGATGGTCTTATTCATTAAAATAAAGCTGAAGGGGGATGCCCATTATTCAATTGGTGTGTAACTTTCACAAGCACTGGTATCAGTGCTGCGACCTGTCCTTTCTCCGCCGCATTTCTGCTTGTGTCCCTCAAAAAGAAGGCAGCCGCCGCATCTTTTCCCGGGGAAAAGTTTTGACGGACCTTTAAAACCATTGAGGCAGGAAGTTGTAGCGGGATGACGGTTGGTAATACCATCACCGCATGTCTGTCCGGCACCTTTAAATAATAAGCAATCTCCGCATTTAAAAGCCATTTCTGCCTCCTATCGACACCATTGTCCGTGAAAGAGAAGGAATTGTCAATCATGGGTTTTAACGAAATTGCAGCGAACCTGCCGTTTTCACGCAATTGCCCATACGGAATTGTATCGTTGGTGGTGACAATGGGGCCCGGCGTTAAAGGCGGTGCGAAGCTGGCTGATATTTCGGGAGCTATAGGGGCTCCCGAACAAGTCCAATGTTTAACCCGGTTATCTAACAGTCCTCAGCCAGGCATCATATTCGGTTTTCAGCTCCTGAAGCAGCCTAAGAAGATTTTCGTAATTATCACGTTCCTCTCCGATAAATTCCAGCCGGGCATTGGTCCTTAGAAGGAAATTCATCCGGTGTTCAGAATCTCTCATAGCGCCTAAAAGAGTCTCGTATCTTGTCCTGAAAGCAGCATAGGCTCTCATATTTACGTGATCTGCCCCCGCATCAACCCAGCCTGCAAGCAAGTTACTGTTTCTTGCGATGGAATTCTCCATGGAATCGCTCAAATTTGAGAATCGCTGCCGAAGATTAACATTCTGGGAGAAAACCGGAAATGTCAGTGTGGAAAAAATGATTATTGCAATAAAAGTTTTCATTAAACCTCCTTGTTATATTAGTATAAATATTAGTGGATTTACAGGAATATGTCAAATAATACAAGACTTTTTCGAAAAAAGCTATTGACAATATCTATTTAACGATTTAACATAGGATATAGGGGTATATAGTATGAAGCAATGTATTGATGCCGAAGCGGCAATCAAAAGATTAAAACGGATAGAAGGGCAGGTGCGCGGTTTAATCAGGATGATTGAAGAAGAAAAAACCTGCGAGGAAATTCTCATTCAAATCAGTTCGGCAAAATCTGCCCTGCATAAAACCGGGCAAGCCATTTTGGAGTGGCATCTTCATCACTGTGTTCTTGACGGCATTCGTGACGGAAATGAAAAAGAAACGTTGAAAAAGCTTTCGTCAGCCATCGAACAGTTTTCGCGAATAATATAGGAGGAATTTTATGAGCTGCAGTTGCTGTCATTCAGTAAAAGAGAAAAATCTCTTGGCGAAAATTTTTGAATTTCTTTCAAGTTTAAAAATGACCATTACAGGAGGCGTGTTCCTTGCAGCAAGCCTGACACTTATTTTGACAAATACAGACGTACCCTTCGATCCCGCGTGGGCTGCGGTTATTATCTGCGGGTATCCATTGCTCTACCTTGCTATATGGCGAATTATTTATAATAAGGGCGTATTAAAAATATCTTCCTCATTGCTGATTTCCATTGCCATGATTGCAGCTATTTTTATTAATGAACTTTTTGCAGCAGGACAGGTTGCTTTTATTATGGCCATCGGCGGGATACTGGAAGAAAAAACAATTGAGCGCGCAAAAAAAGGCATTAAAAAACTGATCGGGCTTATGCCGCAGCAAGGACGTCTTATTGAAAACAACAATGAAAAAATGCTGCCGGTTGAACAGATAAAACTGAATGATGTACTGCGTGTTCTTCCCGGTGAAGCCGTGCCTGTGGACGGTGAAATAATATCCGGTGATACTTCGATAGACCAATCAATCATCACAGGCGAGTCGCTGCCCATAGACAAAACTGCGGGTGACAAGGTATTTTGCGGCACGATTAACCGCTTTGGCTCAATCGACATTAAAGCAGCAAAAGTCGGCGAAGATTCTTCTCTACAGAAGTTAATCCGGCTGGTGGAGGAAGCCGAAAACAATAAGGCGCCGACTCAGCTCATTGTTGANAAATGGGCGGCATGGCTTGTGCCTTTAACTCTTGTAATAGCAGTTGCCACATACCTTATAACCGGAGACATCATACGCGCTGTCACAGTAGCGATTGTATTTTGCCCCTGTGCTCTGGCCTTGGCAACACCGACTTCTATCATGGCGGCAATCGGACAGGCTACAAAACACGGCGTTATAATTAAATCGGGCGGAGCTCTGGAACAAATGGGCAAGGTTGATATCATTGCCTTTGACAAAACGGGTACATTGACCCATGGCAATCTTGTTGTAAGTGATGTAATTTCACTTGACGCAAACTTAAACGAAATGGATTTATTGGCGTTTGCCGCGTCGGCAGAATCTCACTCCGAACACCCGCTTGGAAAAGCCATTGTACATCATGCAAAGGGACAGGGGATTAATATTCAGGCCATCGAAAATTTCAGGATGATTCCCGGAAAAGGCATCAGCGCAGAAATTAACGGAAGCAAAATTTTGTGCGGCAGCAGCAATTATTTGCTGGAAAATAACGTTACATCAATCGACAACACCGCAGTCCCTCTGGAAAACCTGCGCAGACAGGGCAAGGCAGCGATACTTGTTTCGATTGACGGCATATGCAAAGGAATAGTCGCTTTATCCGACACTTTGCGGGAAACCGCAAAAAACATGGTGAAAGAAATAAAACAAAATAATACTGATGCCGTTCTTTTAACGGGCGATAACAGGCAAACAGCAGATTATTTTGCACAGCAGGTTGACATAAAATCGGTATACGCCGGGCTGCTGCCTGCTCAAAAAGTGGAACAGATACAGGTATTGCAAAACGAAGGCCGCAATGTGTGTATGATTGGCGACGGCGTAAATGATGCTCCCGCTTTGAAAACAGCGAATGTCGGCGTAGCAATGGGGAGCATGGGAAGCGACATCGCCATCGAAGCGGCCGACATAGCCCTGATGGGCGATGATATAGCGAAGATCCCCTACCTTAAGCGTTTATCCAATGCAACGGTGAAACTGATAACAATTAACATAACAATTTCCATCGCTTTTAACATTGCAGCGATTACCCTTTCCATTCTTGGGTTTTTAAATCCGGTAACAGGCGCGCTGGCGCATAATGTCGGCTCGGTGGCAGTTGTGTTAAACGCGGCGCTGTTATACGACAGGAAATACATATGAGATTACCCCCAGTCCCCGACAAAAAGGATTTCACTTTCCAGCTCGAAACCCCGCGCTTTTTTTACCCGCTTTTTTACTTCGTTCATGAGGGTTTTGATGTCGGCGGCTGTGGCATTTCCCGTATTGATAACAATGTTGCCATGCCAGGGAGCGATTTGGGCGCCGCCTATGTTGAGACCACGCAGGCCGAGCTGATCGATGATTCTGCCCGTGGGGTTTCCGAAGTCACGGTTGTTTTTAAAGGCCGAACCGGCTGAAGGAAAACGGTAATGCCCCTTGCTGCTGCGATCCTGGCGGTTGGATGTAATTTCTTTGCGTATGTCTATAGCTTCCCGGAAATATACGGCAAAGCGGGCGGAAAGTATCAATACTTCCCGGTTTTGAAAAGGGCTTTTTTTGTAGGAAAAATCCCCGGGGCGGAATGGAACTATTTGCCTCTCATAATTTTCGTCGAGTATCTCGGTTTCGATAAGAACATCGGAAACGGACTTTTCGTAACACCTGGCGTTCATCCACACAGCTCCGCCCACGGAACCGGGCATGCCCGCAAGGAATTCCAGCCCCGAAAGCCCCCGCTCTGCCAGACGGGATACAAGTCCGTCAACGGAAGTACCGCTTAAAACCGGCACGGAAAAAAGGGCTTTTTCACGCCGGGCCTTGAGAGTTTCAAAGTCAACTTTTTCCTTATGTGAGGAACTTTCGCCGGAACATTCTTCCGGGCCGGCCTTTCGTTCTTCCCTTTTTCCTATGCCGCGATAGGCCCCGGTGTCCAATACAATTCCCCGTATGCCGCGATCGCTGACCACGATATTAGCCCCTGCCCCAAGGATGAACACCGGAATTCCTTCCTCCCGGGCAGCTTTGAGGAGCTTCGCTGCATAAACAGGAAAGACATCCTTTGCCGGCCTGACCCAGACATCAGCCTTTCCCCCTACCTTTATTGTGGTATGTCTGAACATGGGTTCATCATACCTGAGCGAAAGCGGGAATTTCCCTTCACTATTGATTTTTTCAATAAATTTGCGTAGGGTTAGCATATTCACCGGGATTGTATACTTTTTTGCCCGGAGTTTCTATTCTTCAAAAGAGCAATATAAGGAGCAATTGAGATGGGTGAATTAAAAAACAAACCTATAGGTGTGCTCGATTCCGGCCTGGGCGGGCTTACGCTTGTGCGGGAACTGGAACGCCTTTTGCCCCATGAAAGTATTGTATACTTTGGCGATAATGCAAATTGCCCGTTCGGTAACCGCCCAAAAAGCGAAATTCTGGGGCTTTCTTTTGCAATGCTTAATTTTCTTAAACAGCAGGATGTCAAAATTGCAGCCATTGCGTGTAACACAATTTCCGTCTTAATCGAAGAACTAAGTAAGCCCTGCGATTTTCCCGTCGTCAGCATCATTGAAGCGGCCAGTAAATTTGTGGCCGGCATGAAGTTAAAACAAGTGGGAATCGTTGCCACGGAATTTACCATTAAACAGGGACTTTATGAAACATTGATCAGGAATCAGCACCCGCACACCCAGGTTTATGGCCAGTCCAGCCGTACCCTGGCAGCGCTGATTGACGCTGGGAATTTTACTGATCCGGCCACAAAGGCGGAAGTTGAGTCACTTGTAAGTACATTAAGACAGGCGCGCCCGGAGCTAAAACATATTGTACTGGGCTGTACCCATTATCCAATAGTCCTGGATCTGTTCGAGCAGGCGGCCGCAGATATCAGCTTTATCAATCCGGCGCAGGCACAGGCAGAAGCAGTCAAGACACTGCTTTTGGATCGCGGCTTGCTGGCGGACGGCAGCGCTGACAGTAAACCCGCCTCACTGGATATATTCACAAGCGGGGAAAAAGCGCAATATGAAGCGGCGCTGAAAAAACTGGAAATCAGCCGCCCAGCAGCAGTTCAGATCAGGAAGATTTAGAAGGGGGTTTATGCTTACTATTTTTAACACCCTCGGGCGGCAGCTGCAGGATTTCCAGCCGCTTGTTCCCGGCAAAGTTGGCTTTTACGGCTGCGGCCCCACTGTGTATAACTACGCCCATATAGGGAATCTCCGGGCTTATGTAACCCATGATCTGCTGGTTCGAAGCCTTCGCCGTTTTGGTTATGAAGTAAACCATGTAATGAATATTACAGATGTAGGCCACCTCACCGGAGACAATGACGAAGGCGAAGACAAAATGGTCAAATCTGCGGAAGAACGCGGCAAAAGCGTTCTGGAAATCGCGGATTACTATACCCAGGCTTTTTTCAGGGATACGGACANCCTTAACATTGTCCGGCCAAATGTGGTCTGCAAAGCAACCGCGCACATACCTGAAATGATAAACATGATAAAATGCATCGAAGAANGGGGCTACACATANTCTGCCGGGGGGAACATTTATTTTGATATTTCNAAATTTCCCTCTTACGGCGATCTGGCTTTACTGCGCCTGGATGAACTTAAGGCNGGGGCGCGCACGGATCAGGATGACAACAAAAGAAACCCCGGAGATTTTGTGCTCTGGTTTACAAAGAGCAAGTTTGAAAANCAGGCGCTGGTTTGGGACAGCCCCTGGGGACGCGGTTATCCGGGCTGGCATATAGAGTGTTCCGCCATGAGCATGAAATACCTGGGAGAAACTTTTGATATCCATGCCGGCGGAATCGACCATATCCCCGTGCACCACACAAACGAAATTGCCCAAAGCGAAGCGGCAACGGGAAAATCTCCCTGGGTAAAATATTGGGTTCACAATGAATTTCTTGTTTTGGACAAGGAAAAAATGTCTAAGTCCGCCGGCGGATTTCTGACCCTAAAAACCCTGATTGACGCAGGTTACGATCCGCTTGATTACAGGTACCTTCTTTTGGGCGGCCATTACCGCAGCCAGCTTCAATTCTCCTATCCTGCACTTGACGGGGCCAAAAACGCCCGCAAGTCCCTGGGGGAAAAAATCAGGAATCTGGCAGCCCAGGCCGGAGCTTGTGCCGGAACAGTCCCAAGCGAAGGCAAAATAGCAGAGTACCTCCATAACTTCAATAAAGCCCTGAAAGACGATTTTTCCACTCCGCGGGCGCTGGCAGAACTTTGGGGCCTGCTCAAGGATTCCGCCGCAAATCCCGGGGATTTGAATCCCGCAGATGCTCTGGCGGCGGCATTTGACATGGATGAAGTTTTGGCTCTTAATTTAAAGGAAGAGGCGGCTTTGCGCCCCGAAAGCAATGAAGACCCGGCCTTTATTGCAGAAATTGAACGCCTTATTGAGGAAAGAAAGGAAGCCAAAAAGGCTAAAAATTTCGGACGTGCGGATGAAATCCGGCAGCAATTGAAGGAAAGAGGAATAACTCTGGAGGATACTCCGGCAGGAACCTCTTATAGAAGATCCTGATGAACCAGGGTTCTTGTGTGTAACATATGAGGAAAGAGTTTGTTTGATAATATAAACAGCGGGGCGATACGGAACGAAAATACCCGTGGGGAGGGAGCAATAGGGGAATTCCGTAAACTCTATGAAACGGTATTTCCGATTTTATTCAGGGTAGCATACCGTATTACCTCCAGCGAAGACGCGGCGGAAGATCTTTGTCAGGAAGCATTCTTCCGTCTACACGAAAAGAATATGGTTTTCCCCAGCCCTGATGAAGCCAAATATTGGCTAATACGGGTAGTAAAAAATGCTGCCTTGAATTATGCTAAACGAAAGGTCAGGGAGCGTAAAGCTTATCAAAAGGCCTTTCGGGAGGAAACGAGAACGGTAGAAACCGGGGAAAATGCCCTTTTGAAAAAGGAAAGCCGTGAGGAAGTCCGGGAAGCCCTGGAAAAGCTGCCGGAAAACCTCAAACAAGTGTTAATTCTGAAAGAGTATGGAGAGCTTAATTATAAGGAAATAGGCCGCTCCCTGGGCATAAGCGAGGGAAATGTTAAAGTCCGGGTATTCCGGGCAAGGGAACGCCTAACCGGAATCTTGAAAGCCGAAACCGGTTTGGCCAAGGATGGTGAAAATGTGTCCAGATAAAAATGTTATATCACTGTATTTTGACGAAGAGCTTCCTTCCCCCTGGAAAGAAAAAATGGAAGCCCATCTTGAAACCTGTCCGGATTGCCGGGTTACCCTGGCCGGATACCGGCGCCTTGGGGATTGCTTTGAAGAGCTGTCTGATGAAAAGATTCAAACAGTCCAGGATCGTGTGTGGCAGAAATTAAGCGCAAATCTTGTTTTTTCAGAGAAATCCGGCAGCATGTATATGAGCAGATGGGAGCAGTTTACAAATAACAGTTTCTGGAAAAAAAATGTTACCCTGCCCCTTCCNGCNCTNGCAGCGGCNGCAGCGGCNNTCTTCATCTTNTTTTTTGCNTTCCTTGGAATACNAAATGACCTCAGGCCTCACTCCCAGNAGCCGATGGCNATTTTGTCTGACAGNATTCAGGTNAGCGGCGACTCCCANGGANCTTTTCTGCCTGTGCAGGACATGACCGGAGTTATCGGCTACCTTTCCCGTCAAAGCAGCGGGGATTTTATGGTTATTCGCCTTCCGGAAAGCAAAAGATTTTACCGCACAGGACAACCTCAATTAATTAACGCTGCGGATTATTCAAGAAGAACGGATAACTTAAGGAGAAACGCTTTTTAATGATTGTTACCACTTTGGGATTTATCCTAATTTTTACAAGCGGAATAGCCCTTTATGCCCAGGAATCTTCTCTGGAAGAAGTTCCTGGCTTGCGGGAACGGGCCGTGGTGATGCGCATTGTTTCACGGGTTGTGGAGCAAAATCAACAGGTGGTTTGGAATTCGGAAAACACCAGAGTTACCATTCCCGGCCGGCCAGTGGGGCTTAAAATTGTAGGAGAAAATTTGGTGATAGAAGCCCAATTTACTCCTTTTTTGAGGCGGCATGGCCAGCACAGTCTTGTGGCTCAGTCACAGATTTGGATTAGCAGCCCCAGCCAGGGGATAAGTTACTATACAACCATTCAAACCATACCGATTGAATTCAGAGAGCAGGTTTATTTTTTCCCCCTTGGCTCAATGACTACAGGCAATCAGGCGCATATAGAAATTCAGTTAATGCTGGAACCGTATTCGGCCGGAACAGTATATGAGCATGCCGGAAGAGGTGAGAGTGTTGGAAGAGGTGAAAGCGTTGGAAGAGGACGGAGGAATCCTTCTCCCCCATGAAAATAATTCTCTCGATTGTTCTTTGCCTGGCATTTTTTAGCGGATGCAGGGAAAACCCGCCGGAGATTTTTTCGATTGAACCTCCAATGGGCCGGATGGGGGATATAATAACCATCCGGGGCAGCGGCTTCGGAAATGAGAGAAACGCAGCATTTATAACAATTGCAGGCACGGCCCCCACAAGCTCGTCATATTTATCCTGGAATGATGAAGAGATTACCGTAATAACCCCTCAATTTGGCGAAGGCGGACTGGTTTTGGTTCACAGGGGACGGTTGATAAGCAATCCGGTTCTTTTCATTGACGAGGCCGTTCTGCCTGTGGCGGCAAACCAGGAAACAGGCAACATCCCACGGATTAATTTGCTTGAGCCAGCCTCCGGGCCTATAGGTTCCCTTATTACAATCCGCGGAAGTAATTTTGGTACTTCCCGCGGAAACAGCGGAGTTTTTTTTTCCTGGACGGCGGAAACTTCCCAGAATTCACCCGCCAGATTATACCGGGAATTTGTTGAAGCCTTCGAGAGCGAATTTGGCTATGAGTTATGGGGAGACAGGAAAATCCAGGTTCGTGTTCCTGACGGAGCAGTCAGCGGGGACATTAAGGTAAGAACTTCAAGAGGAGAATCCCAGCCGGTTTTTTTCGAAATCACAGGAAAACCGGGAACAAAAACTTTTAAAGACAGACGCAGCTATCTGATTAGCTATTCAGTAAATATAGAGATAGAACGTGCGTTTGCACCAAATAATCTCTTTATCTGGATGCCGAAGCCTGCCGTTTCAGCATCACAGCGTAATACCAGGCTCGTTTCCCGCAATATTGAGCCCTTTGTGGATAATTTCCGCGGTTCTTCCCTGTTTCAGTTCACTAATATACTTTCACAAACGAGCCGGGAAATAACCCTTAGCTATTTTACGGAAGTATATGCTGTAGAAACGCAAATCAGAAACCATAACCCGGTCAGACTAAACAGACCATCACCGGGCGCAATAATTTATACGCTTCCCAGCGCTCTTATCCCTTCGGATAATCCGGCGATCAGAGCCCGCGCAGCGGAAATAGCCGGGCGGGAACGTTTGCCTTTTGTAAGAGCTCAAATGATCTACAACTGGCTTGTTTCGTTCGGCGGTATTCAGCTAGAGCCCCTTGGCGGAGGTGTTATTGAAGCTTTGCAGGAAGGCCGGGCAGACAGTTTTCAGGCGGCTTTGCTTTTTTGCGCATTGGCCCGGGCACTGGACATTCCGGCTAACCCCGTGGCAGGAATACTCATTGACCGTTACATGAATGCCAGCCGGCATTATTGGGCAGAGTTTTGGCTGGATGGTTTCGGCTGGATCCCCCTGGATCCCGCTCTCGGCGCAGGAGCGGCTCCGGAGAATTTCGATCTTCGCCCGGATCATGCCCGGTATTACTTCGGCAATCTGGACAGCAAGCGCATAGCTTTTTCCCGGGGTGAACGTTTCCTCCCGCAGATGACTCCGCACGGACGGACTGTAACAAGGGCCAGGGGTTTTTCACTTCAAAATTTTTGGGAAGAAGCTGCAGGCGGCATTGAGTCCTATTCATCCTTCTGGAGTGATGTTAGAATAAAAGACATATCTGTTCAGTAGGAGAGTTTATGGTTACTGTAATTTCTCTGGGGGGATCCATAGTTGCACCCGGCGGAGTTGACGAAGATTTTTTAAGAGGTTTTAAGGCTCTAATCGGAGAATTCCTGGCCAGAGATGATAAACAGCGTTTTATTCTGGTTGTTGGCGGCGGCGGCCCTGCCAGGGCCTGGCAAAATGCTTACCGCGCTCTTTGCCCCTCTCCGCTTGATGATCAGGCTGACTGGATAGGAATAATGGCAACCAGGCTTAATGCCCAGCTTGTGCGCGCTGTTTTGGGCGAATGGTGTACCCAGGATGTAGTATATGACCCAACCCAGGTAGAACCTTTGA
>JGI20163J15578_10000779_pt1 | contig 13183 bp, 12 predicted proteins | sample TergutCu122P1_FD_15578 | JGI IMG/M metagenome (IMG submission 15578)
ATGTCAAACAAAATATTGCAGTAGGTATAACAACAATAAGTAAAATTGCTTTTATAAGGAATATTTTCCGATTTTTCAGTTTGATGATTTTATTGATTTCCTTTTCGGTCGGAGGATCAACAATGCGAAATTCTTCGAGATTTTGTTCAATTATTTCAGTATCATCAACTGTCGACATCCCAGCTTCTTCAACCTCTGACTCAGTGTGTTCAACTGCTCCAACTTCTTTTTCATAATCATCTTTACAATTGTCCATTCCGCAAAACGGACAAATACATCTCTCAACCGGATTGCCGCAACCGGGACAATAATTGTACTCATATTCGAACCTTCGATTTATTGATTTTACATATTTAACTTTTTTGAAGAAATAAATGTACAGACCTATTACAAGCAATATGAACAATATTATAAAAAATACGTTTCCTATAAATATGCAAAAATTATATGCTGTGTGGATAATGGTAGGTATCAATATACTAAGCATTAGATTTAGTCTTTCTTTTGGCTTGTCGTTGTTGACTTTAGCCAATTTTGCAAATGCCAAGTAAAAGCCCATCACGAGCCCGAATGTTGCATGACCGGGTACTGCTGTGAGTCCCCTTGCGATTGAAACTTGTAGAGCCGCTTCGGCGGTAAACACATAAAGCAAATCTTCCAGAAACGCAAAACCGAGGTGCACAAAGATAGCATATACTATAGCGTCAAATTTATGAGTAAAGGATTTGTGTTTATATGCTATTAGCATTATGATTATCCACTTTGAAAATTCTTCAACCAACGCATTGCCAAAAAATACCGACAAGAAAAGCCGAAACGGATTTGGGTATTCTGCTCTAAGCATACTCATGTCAATAAATGGTATAAATGGTAGGACTACCAAAGAAATGATAAGAGTAATCAGAACAGATAAAAAGCCACCCAGAAAAAGTTTGGTAAGCAGCTTGGGACACTCCGGATTTTTGTCCTTTTTATAAATATAACGAGCAATCAAGAATGTAGGTAAAGCGGTTATTACCAGTATGATTATTGTTCCCATTAACTATGACCATCCTTTACAAATTCATAGATCTAATCCAAATCCGGGTAGAGTGTTAGAACATTGCGTTTTTTGAGATTTTTTATTATATCTTGAGATATGGTGAGCGTTTTTCTCAGTTGTTCATCTTCTAAAAGAGGCTTCGGTGAAAGTAGTACTAAAAAGCAAGTAGGAAGAAGGGTGTTTGCTCCCAGACCGGAGGCTAGTCCTATAAGATAGGAAAACTGTCTCATTGGAACAAAGAAGTTAAGCAGCAAATTTTCCACAGGATTCATGCTGTTTTGCAGTGTATAGCAAAGTACATTATCAAAACTATGCATTTTTCCATCATACATGCACTCGCAATTTTCAAGCTCATCAAAGTCCTTAACTATATAGTATAAAGTAGCCCTCATTTCCCCATCGGAATTGCTTTCCCAAGTATGAATAACGGAACTGTAGATTCTGTTCCCCTTCATATTATACATATACAATTTATCAATATTACCAAACGGGTTGCGACTTTTCGGAAGCTGTTTCTTGCTCTCGTAAGGGTAGTTTATCAGCAAAACGGGGTCTACTTGCAAAGCTTGCGAAATATCAAAAAGAGTCGCAACATCAATAGTAATTTGACCTCGCTCATACTTGGAAATGCTACCTCTGCTTTTATGAATTTTGTTCGCCAGTTCGTCAATGGTTAATCCACGAACTTTTCTATAATGCCTTATTCGCTCTCCAATATGACTAAGTAATTCCGTATACATATATTTCACCATCCGCACTGTAAAGTATAACTCTCAATGACAGTATAAGTAATTTTACGCTTTTATCAATGATTCGTCAAGAAAAACCATTTAAAAGCGAATATGTTTTTTATTAAAAATACTTAATAACAACAAATAAGCCAATTAAATAGATTTGTAAGTAAAAAAACGTAAATATGCGGCAAAATGTTTCTTTAAACGAAATTTTCGACGTAAATTTTTAATTACAGTACAATTAAATGTGTTTGCAATTAGCGCCAAACAATATTATTTTCTTATTATAATATTATATGTTCGGAGGTAGGAATGTTTAAGGACTTTAATGAGCTTCATGATAGCCTATTAAGTGGCGAAATTAGGACGATTGTAGTGGCCGCCGCTCATGATGAGCACACGTTGGAATCGGTGTTTAACGCAAGTCAAAAACTTCCCATACAATACATCTTTGTTGGAAATCGAGATAAAATCATGAACATATCCGCAAAGCTTGGTTTTGAGCCGGATAGCGATGCAATTGTTGACGGTATCGACAATGCTGACTGCGCTCAAAAAGCAGTTCAGCTTATTCGAGAAGGTCGAGGCGATGTCTTGATGAAAGGAATTATCGAAACAGGAACTTTGCTAAAAGCTGTGCTGAACAAACAAACAGGAATTCGAGCCTCGGGTAACTTATCACATCTTTCTATGCTCGAAGTTCCAAGTTATCATAAGCTGGTTGCTATCACAGATGCAGGCATCATCCCAAATCCCTCCTTTGAACAAAAAGCAGATATTATACGCAACGCTGTAGCGTTTTATAAGCGATTGGGCTTTAGTAAAGCAAAAATAGCCGCACTGTGTGCAGTTGAGTCAGTGAGCGACAAAATGTCCGAAACTTCCGATGCGGCAGAGCTCAAGGCACTATGCGATAAGGGCGATTTTGGCGACTGTTTACTTGAAGGACCGATTTCATTTGATCTTGCGGTAAGTTCCGAGTCCGCAAAAATAAAAGGCTATCAAAGCCCCATAACCGGAGATGTAGATATATTAATGGTTCCTAATATAACCGCAGGAAATGTACTATGCAAGAGCCTGATTTATTGGGGCGGCGCAAAAATGGCAGGCTGTGTCCTCGGCGCAAAAGTACCCGTTATATTAGTCTCTCGCGGCGCCACTGCTAGAGAAAAGTTTTTATCCATAATGCTTTGCATAAAAGCAGGGCTGAATTAACAGGAGGTACAATATGGAGCATTTGATATTGGCAATCAATCCCGGCTCTACTTCGACTAAAATTGCTCTTTACAAAAATGAAGAAGAACTTTTTAGCGAAAATATTACACATCCTCAAGAAGAAATTGAAAAGCTGGACAGCATGCTTGAGCAAATTCCTATGCGTCGCGCAGCGGTGTTGGACTTTTTAAAAAAACATGGATACGAGCCGCATCAGATTGACTGCGTAATTGGTCGAGGCGGACTGTTGCCGCCTGTTGAGACCGGTGGCTACAAAGTTAATCAAAAAATGTTGGATTTGGTTTATAGCGACGAACTCTCTCCGCATGCATCTAATCTAGCCTGTGTCATAGCCGATGAAATTGCAAAAGTAGCAGGTGTTGAGGCATATATCTATGATGCGGGAACGGCAAACGAGTTTCCGCCGATAGCAAAAATCACCGGAATGAAAGAGATCAATCGAAAGAGCATATATCATTTGCTAAACGCCCGTGCAGTTGTGATAAAGTATGCTCAGAGCAAAGGTAAATCTCAAGATGACTTAAACGTGATAGTTGCTCATTTGGGCGGTGGAATAACTATGGGTGCCCATAGAAAAGGGAAATTAGTAGAATCGCTTGCAGATGATAACGGCCCCTTCGCGCCTGAAAGAGCGGGAAGTGTGCCGCTTTTAGACGTTATAGAGCTTTGCTACAGCGGTGAATATACAAAAAATGAAATGATTAAAAAAGTTCGTGGCATGGGTGGGTTGAGAGATCTGCTCGGTACTTCGGATGCTCGCAAAATACAAAAAATGATAGACGAAGGAGATGAGTATGCGGCTCTTGTTATGGAAGCGCAGGCATACCAAATTGCAAAAGGAATTGCACTGGTTTCAACTCCATTAAAAGGTGACATTGATGCCATAATTATCACAGGCGGGCTTGCGCATAACAAGTCACTGGTGGAAAATGTAAAGGATTATGTTTCGCATATGGCTCCGGATTTTGTCGTCATGCCGGGTGAGCTGGAAATGGAAGCTCTGGCGCATGGCGGCTTGCGAATTCTCCGAAATCAAGAAATCGCAAAGGAGTTCGATGTTGTTTAGAATAGCTACAATAAAAAACAGAAAGGATTGTGACCATGGCAAATAAAGTAACTATATACGAAGATGTATGCAAAGGCTGTTCATTATGCGTTGTTGCCTGTCCCAAAAAAATCGTAGAACTCTCAAGCGAAATTATTAATCGAAAAGGCTATCATGTAGTAAAAATAACCGATATGGAGCAGTGTACCGCTTGTGCGATATGTGCAGTTGTATGCCCCGATAGCGCAATTAAAGTTGAAAAGGAGTAGAGAAATGGCTGAAAGAGTTTTAATGAAAGGTAATGAAGCAATTGCGGAAGCTGCAATTTTAGCAGGATGTCGGCACTTCTTCGGTTATCCGATAACACCTCAAAATGAGCTCGTGGCACATATGGCTGCTCGTATGCCGCAAGTCGGCGGAACCTATTTACAGGCAGAATCTGAAATCGCTTCAATAGGCATGGTGCTTGGAGCGGCCTCCGCCGGTTGCAGAGCAATGACCAGCTCTTCTTCTCCGGGAATATCACTCAAAACCGAAGGTATTTCATATATTGCCGGTGCTGATGTACCTTGTCTCATAGTAAACGTTCAAAGAGGCGGACCGGGTCTTGGAACAATACAACCGGCACAACAAGATTATTTTCAAGCGACAAAAGCTCCCGGACATGGTGGACACCGTATATTAGTTTTTGCCCCGAGCACTGTTCAAGAAATGGTTGATATGGTGTTTACAGCGTTTGATAAGGCTGAGCAGTATCGTATGCCGGCAATGATTCTTGCCGATGGAATTCTTGGTCAAATGATGGAGCCTGTATCATTTCCTAAAGCTGAAATAAAACTACCGGAAAAACCTTGGTCAGTCGGACCGGCTAAAGGAAGAAGTGGTAAAAATGTTTTAAGTTCTTTGCATTTCAATGCAAACCATCTTGAAAAATCAAATTTTGAGCGTGAAGCTCGTTATAATAAAATAAAGCAAGAACTACCGCAAGCTGAAACATTTCTCACCGATGATGCAGAGATTGTTGTTGCCTCATTCGGCGCAACAGCGCGTATTGCGCGCAGTGCGGTAAAAAAAGCACGTAGCTCCGGAATAAAGGCCGGACTCGTGCGACCTATTACTTTATGGCCCTTCCCTGACGCAATAATAAAAAATGCTGTAAAAAACGCTAAAGCAATGTTAGTCGTTGAAATGAACAGCGGCCAAATGGTTGAAGATGTGAAACTCGCTGTTGATTGCAGGATTCCTGTAGAGTTTCATGGCAGAAGCGGTGGCGTTATTCCATCGACCGGAGAGGTACTGGATAAAATAAAAAATATTATGGGAGGTGCTTAGTAGTGATAGTATATGAAAAATCCCCTGCACTGACTGAATCGCAGCTTAGCTACTGTCCGGGCTGTACGCACGGAAATGTTCATAAGCTAATAGCGGAAAGTATCACAGAACTTGGAGTTATGGACAAAACCATTTGTGTTTCCCCTGTTGGCTGTGCTGTAATGTGCTATGATTTTTTCAATTTCGACATGGTCCAAGCACCACATGGCAGAGCTCCTGCTGTTGCTACAGGTCTGATTCGCGCAATACCCGAAGCTGTTGTTTTCACATATCAAGGTGATGGAGATTTAGCAGCAATAGGCACTGCCGAAACAGTGCATGCAGCAGTCAGAGGAGAGAACATTGTTATTATTTTCGTAAATAATGCCATATTCGGCATGACAGGCGGTCAAATGGCTCCGACAACATTGGAGGGTCAAAAAACTCAAACTTCACCATACGGACGAGACGTACATACTGCGGGGCATCCGATTAAAGTGGTAGAAATGCTTGCGACATTAGAGGGAACGGCATATGCCGAGCGTGTTTCGGTGCATGACTATAAAAATATAATCAAAGCAAAAAAAGCAATAAAAAAAGCATTTCAATATCAGCTTGAGGGTAGAGGGTTTTCAATTATTGAACTACTGTCAACATGCCCCACAAACTGGGGACTTGATCCGGTCAGTGCGACAAACTGGCTTCGCGATAATATGCTCAAACACTATCCCTTAGGTGTTTACAAAGATAATCCGTCTTTGAACAAATGTGAGGAGGGGAAATAATTGTCAGAACTCAATATATTACTTGCCGGNTTCGGTGGTCAAGGCGTNTTGTTCACAGGTAGAGTTATATGTTATGCAGGACTTATTGATGGTAATGAGGTCTCATGGATGCCGAGTTATGGTCCTGAAATGCGCGGTGGTACTTGTAATTGCAGTGTGTGCATTTCCGATGAGCCTATCGGAAGCCCTGTTGTTACGGAGCCGGATGTGCTTATTGCAATGAATGCACCCAGNTTTGAAAAGTTCGTAGACACAGNGAAACCCGGCGGTATAATCATCATGGATAGTTCGCTCATTGAACTAACTACCGAGCGTACGGATATCAGGATATATAAAATCCCTGCCACTCAAATGGCAAGTGAAAATAAAATGATTGGACTTGCCGGCATGATTTTACTGGGCAAATTCCTGAAAGTTACAGGTTTCTCAGATGATGATACAATCAAAAAAGCTATTGAAAAGAGTGTTCCGGAAAGAAATAAACACTTAATCGAACCCAATATGCATGCTGTTTTGCTGGGTAAGGAGAGTTAGGGTAGCGAGAGTTCGACTCCCGCTACCCTAACTTCTTACAGTTTATACCCTACTTAACGATAAGATTTATAAGCTTATTCTTGACGATGATTGTGCGGACTACTTCCCTGCCTTCAATTAGGCGTCCGATTTTTTCATCAGAAGTAGCTGCTTCGATGACCTCATTATCTTCGGCATCAAGAGAAACCTTGATTGTTCCTTTTAGCTTACCGCCGATTTGGACGGCCATCTCACATTCGGCATCAAGTGTTTTTGCTTCATCATATGCAGGCCATGATTGCGACAGCGCATATCCGTCAAAGCCTTGGATTTCCCACAGTTCTTCGGCGATATGTGGCGCAAACGGTGATAAAAGAGTTAGTAGCATTTTCATATCCCCGCGCGTTGGTGCTTTATCATAGAAATCATTAACAAGCGCCATAAGTGTGGCAATAGCGGTATTGAATTTCAAGTTATCAATATCATTACCGACTTTTTTTATCGCGCGATGAATAGCCATTTCATGAGCTTGTGAGATGTCATCATCTTCAAGTTGATTGCACGCTAAGTTCCATACACGGTCTAAAAATCTTTTGCAGCCCTTAACGGCTTGTGACGACCAAGGCACAGCTTTCTCAAAATCTCCAATGAACATAATGTATAGTCGCATTGTGTCAGCGCCAAACTCATCAATAATATCATTAGGATTGATGATATTACCCAGAGACTTACTCATCTTCTGCCCATCTTCACCAAGAATAAAGCCATGGCTTGTTCTTTTCATGTACGGTTCAGACGTTGGCACCACTCCAATATCAAATAAGAATTTATGCCAAAAACGTGAGTACAACAGGTGCAGCGTTGTATGTTCCATGCCGCCATTGTACCAATCAACAGGTGTCCAATAATTTAAAGCATCAGATGACGCTAAAGCATTATCGTTATGTGGGTCGGTATAACGCAGAAAATACCAACTGGAACCTGCCCATTGAGGCATAGTATCAGTTTCTCTTTGTGCCGGACCGTTGCACTGCGGACATGTTGTCGTTATCCATTCGGTCATTGATGCAAGTGGGCTTTCCCCGGTATCCGTTGTTTCATAATTTTCAACATCAGGCAAAACCAACGGCAACTGATTTTCCGGAAGCGGCACATAGCCGCATAATTCGCAATGTACTATCGGAATAGGTTCACCCCAGTAGCGTTGGCGTGAAAAGACCCAGTCACGGAGCTTATAGTTAACCCTCTGCTTCCCTATCCCCTTTTCAATAAGCCACTCGGTGATTTTTTTTGTTCCCTGTTCCACAGATAAACCATTAATCAGCTCGGAATTTACAATAATTCCGGTATCACAGTCAGCGAAAGCGCCCTCTTCAATATTACCACCTGAAATAACCTCCACGATTGGAAGATTAAACGTTTTAGCAAATTCCCAGTCGCGTTGGTCATGCCCGGGTACAGCCATAATTGCGCCTGTGCCGTATGTTGCCAGTACATAATCGGAAATGAAAATAGGTATTTCGCCACCCGTGACAGGATTAATAGCACGAATTCCGATAATTTCGACACCTGTTTTCTCCTTAACAAGTTCCGTGCGTTCAAAATCGGATTTTTTAGCGGCTTTCTCTTGATATTCTTCGATTTCGGTAATATTCTCCGGAGACCACTTTTGCAATAGTGGGTGCTCGGGTGCAATGACCATGTAGGTTGCGCCGTACAAAGTATCGGCACGCGTTGTAAAAACCGAGAGGTTATCCCCTGCTGTGGTCTTGAAATCTATCTCTACTCCAACGGAACGTCCAATCCAATTAAGCTGTTGCGCTTTGACACGTTCAATGAAGTCAACAGTTTCCAGATCATCAATCAAACGCTGAGCATACCGGGTAATGCGCAGCATCCATTGACTTTTTTCACGCCTGACTACCTCCGCACCGCAACGCTCGCAATTGCCACCAACCACTTCTTCGTTGGCTAAAACACATTTACAAGAGACGCACCAATTCACGGGAATTAACGCCTTATAAGCCAGTCCATGTTCAAACATTTTGAGGAAAATCCATTGTGTCCATTTATAGTAATTAGGGTCGGTTGTATCCACACATCTATCCCAATCAAAGCTAAATCCAAGCCTTTTGAGCTGCCCGGTAAATACTTTGATATTTTTGCGTGTTACTTCCGAGGGGTGTATTTTGTTAGCAATGGCATAATTCTCCGCAGGAAGTCCAAAAGCGTCAAACCCCATTGGAAAAAGAACATTAAATCCTTGCATACGTCTCTTTCTTGAGATAATATCCATTGCTGTGTACGGACGCGGATGTCCGACATGCAAGCCCTCACCCGAGGGATAAGGAAATTCTACCAGAGCGTAGAACTTTTCTCCGGTAGAATCATCAGTGATAGCAGCATATATTTTTTCAGATTCCCATATATCCTGCCATTTTTTTTCTAAGTTAGTAAAATTATATTTCATTTGAGTTATTCCTCTATCATATTTGGTGAAACAAGCGCACTAATATCGACATCCTCGGCATCACCCCATAGTCGCTCCAGAGAATAAAATTCACGAGCTTCTTTTAAGAATAGATGCACTATTACGCAAGCGAAGTCCAAAATTATCCAACCACCATTGCGATGCCCTTCGCGCCTAAGCGGAGCCTCCCCTTTTTCCTTCAAAACTTTCTCAACTTCATCAGTCAGAGTCTTTAGTTGTGTTACAGAAGTTGCTGTGCATATAACAAAGTAATCGGCAAGAATGGTGACATCTCGCACTTTAAGGAGCTTTATATCATGTGCCTTTTTATCATATAAAGCGCCTACAGCGATTTCAGATATTTCTTTTGGAGTTATCAATAGTACACATCCTCTTTCTTGTCATTCCACGTTTGACATGGGATTGCGGCTCGGAGACCACAATAACGCAGATTGATGTTTATTCATCATCGGGGCATACGCATGGGTAGCCGCAGAAAATGCAACATATACATGGTTCTTGGGAGCAAAAATCACACACAATCGGCTGTGCAGGCGCAGCAGGTGCTGCAGGCGCGGGAGCTGCCGCACCACCACCTCCTCCTGTACCGCCGCCGCCGCCACCGGGTTGCGGATAGGTGGTGATACATCTGGGGTTAGCAGGACCAAGCGTGCCTGCCCCCCACTGCGGACTTCCTTGCCAGTTTCCATCTGTTACCATTAATCTTCTATCTTCGCCTCTTGTAAGGATACTTACATCTTCGGGTGCTATAACAAAATTAAATGGATTAATGTAGTTATTTACAAGCTCTAACCACTCATCTAACATTATTGTTACGTATGAACCTCTTAACGTATCAACAAAACCGGGCATCATATGAAAGTTAATGTTATCCGGGTCAAGCTGCAAAAATCGCTCACCAAGCCAAACGAGATTTTCAAGCGGAATATCTGTTACAACATGTCTTAAAAACACATCTGCCATGTCACTAGTGCGTATGGAGTCCCTTCTTGCTATAAGTTGGCTTGATGCCGCAGTCAAGAAGTTTTGCGTATTCATAACTCTTCCGATATCGGCAGAGGCATAGCCGCGATGTCTGATAACTTCAAGCGCCTGTCTGCCGTTTAGGCGTTGTTGTCCTCTTGAAACAGTAACACCTTCATTTTCAAAAGACGCAGGCACAAAAAAGTCTACGCCACCTATTGCATCTATAAGTGCGGCAAATCCTCTGAAGTTCACTATAGCCCAATAATCCACCTTAAATCCCAATAAGTTACTAAAATGTTCAACAGTTGCTTCCATAGCTGCGATTTCCGGATTTTCCACGTCTCTATATTGATTCCTCATAATAGGATATATTGAATTTACTTTTTTAAGATTCCAACTGACATTTACGAGAGTGTCGCGAGGGATATTGACTATATCAAATGTGCCATTCTCAACATCGAAAGTGGCAACCATGTTTGTATCGGTGTTGCCGCCAACGTCTGAACCGAGAATTAAGAAAGTAATCTTGTTTTCATTTCTTATCGGTACATCAATAGCTACAGGCGCTGATGCCGAAGGACCGTCAATCGGAACTTCATCAATGTCTGATGAAATCGGCTCACGTGGTCCCGTAGGCTCCATTCGGACAGCAGGCGGAGTTTCACGTGCGTCTGTAAGCCAATTCATTGCAAACACATAACCACCTGCTACAAGAGCGCAAACAACGGCAACAGTACCGACAATCACTCCTACTTTCTTCTTTGTACTCCATTTTTTCTTAGCAACCTTACCATTTTTGCCGTTTAAGTTCTCGTCTTTCTCGGCTGAACGGGTTGAGGTGTTATTTAAACCACTCTCTTTTGCTTTATCAATGTTTTTTTGTAGGCGTTTACCGCCTTTACTGCCATTTCTACCCATTTTTTGACCGTTTCCTTTCATTCAAATCACAAAGCGCTTCAATTGAAGTTTTATCCGGTGTTACTCCGCGCGATGTGATATTTGCTATTTTAATTTCCAGTCCCATTATCATTGCGTCATCAAGATTCTCATAAGCTAATTCGCGTAAAATATTAACTTTGGGAAAATCTCGTGTTTGTTCAATTAGATCAGCAATATATATTATCTTCTCAAGTTTCGTCATGTCTCGCTTTCCGGTTGTATGCCAGCGGATTGCTTCAGCGATTTTTTCAGAAACAGAAAACTCTCTTTTAGCGACTAATGCGCCGGTTCTGCAGTGGAGTAATTTTACTACATTGTCGTCTGTAATGTCAAATGCAATATCGTGATAATTAAAGATTTCAATATGTTGACATTTTGAAAAATGTTTGGTGATGTCATGCAAAATTGCGGCTTCCGCAGCATCATAAGGGTCAACTCCCCATCTTTGAGCTAAAGACAGAGCTGCATGTTCGCAATGATAGACATGTTCAATTCGAGATTGATTGAGTTGCATGTACACATGTGAACGCAACCAATTCAAGCAAGGCTTTGCATCGTAAAGATTATTCTTCAAAATATATGAATAACAATAATTTGTAATATGTTCCGCACCTTTGCGTTCGGGCAAAATCTCACGAAGTTTCGATGAAGATATATCAGTAACTTGATTATTAATAATCTCAGTTTCAGTTTTATAAACTTTGTGAATATATTTTGAAAATTCCGCTACCTTTTCATAATCACAAGAATTTCTGAAAAAGACTGTTGGTGTTACTAAGTTTAATAACTCTTTAACATCTCTCCATGTTTCAAGTGATAGATACATATCTGAACCCATGAGTAGAAAAATATAAGAATTAGGATATTCGGCATGAACTTTTTTAATGGTGTCTATTGTATAAGAAGGTTCAGATTTTGTCATTTCAAAATCTGAAATGATTGCGTTAGGTATATCTCCAAAAGCAAGTTCAGACAAAGTCTGACGAGAGTAAGCTGACGGTGTGTTCATAGGAATTTTTTTATGCGGTGGAACGCCTGATGGAACAACAAAAAGTTTATCAAGATTAAGTTGTTGAGTAGCCGATTCGGCAACTCGAACATGACCGATATGTGGAGGATTAAAACTTCCGCCAAACACACCAATCTTTAGTTTTTTGTTACTGTTCATTGACATAGGACATTAATAACTCAGAGAAAGCCTTTAGAGCTTTGCCCCTATGAGATATTTCATTTTTCTTATAGCCGGTTAGTTCCGCCATGCTCTTGATTTGGTTCCTCCGCACGAAAAACCGGATCATATCCGAAACCGTTTGTACCCTGTGGAGTTTCCAGTATCTCGCCGCGGCACTCCCCGACTGCTGTTATTATTTTACCGTTTGGAAAATAACATACTATATAACAGACGAATTTTGCGCCTCGATGTTCCACATTTTTCAATTTATTTAATAAATACTCACAGCGTTCAGAATCACTGAGGTTTAATCCGCCAAAAGAACTGGAGTAGACACCCGGCGCACCACTCAAGGGCATCAATGCACAAACCCGAATCATCCGCTATCGCAGGAAGTCCCGACGCATTAGAAATAGCTTGAGCCTTCAGTAAAGCATTTTCATAAAAAGTTGTCCCGGTTTCCTCAACATCGAAGTCAATATTAAGTTCATCACGTGTTATTATTTCGATACCAAGCTTTGCCATAATTTCAGATATTTCCGCTATCTTGCCATGATTTGCAGTTGCCAATGCGAATTTCATGAAAAGCTCCTTAAATTTGAATTTCAGCCCAATATTGCTTTTGAGAAATCTCGGTTGTCAAAAGGTATNAAATCATCAACTTTTTCCCCGACACCGATATATTTAACAGGGACGCCCAACTCTGAGGCAATCGAATAAACAATGCCNCCCTTTGCAGTACCATCAAGTTTTGTAAGAATGACGCCGGTAATGTTTGCGGATTCTTTGAATTGACGAGCTTGAATTAGTCCGTTTTGCCCGGTAGTAGCATCAAGCACCAATAACGTCTCCCTATCAGTGTCCGGTAACTCTCTATCGATAACACGACTTATTTTATTAAGCTCACTCATGAGATTAGTTTTGTTATGCAATCGTCCGGCAGTATCACA
>JGI20163J15578_10000780_pt1 | contig 13176 bp, 13 predicted proteins | sample TergutCu122P1_FD_15578 | JGI IMG/M metagenome (IMG submission 15578)
GCTTCTGCCTGCGCATCTTGTTCTTCTATATTTTGAGTTTCTGTCGATTGATCATTTTTTTTCTCGTTTTCCAATTTTCGACCACTCCTTTTTTTAAATTAATTCAGAATGTGTTTAACGCAGACTCAGTGAGAGTTAAATCCCACTGAGTCCATTATACATTTAAGCGATTACTTATTTGATAAGCCTGTTATTTTTGTGAAATAAAGCTTATCAGTCAATTATCAAGTAGCTCGGAACTGTTATCCCAACACTTTCAAAGAAGCGAACTGCTCCTAAGTGGAACGGAGTTGTGATTCCTTCAAGGGCTGTTTCCAATAGGATGTATCTTCCCATAGCATGCGCCATAGCTGTTTCGCTTGCATTTTCAAAAAATACTCTTGTCAGATGGTATACTAATTCTTCATCAAGAGTGTAGCATGCATAAAGTACAGCTTGGCAAGATAAGATATAAACGTCCTCTGTATTTGAGTAAGTGCCTGCAGGTATTGGAACACGCTCAAAGTAAGGATGCTCAGCTACCATAAGTCTGTACAGATCCTCAGAAATCTCTAGGAAATTAAGAGCTGTCGTAACTTCAAGCTCTACGATTGCAGAAGCAGGAACTCCAAGTACAGCAAAGATAACATCGATATGTCCGTCTTGAAGTAGCGAAGATGCGTCAGCAAATCCTGTTCTGTGTGCTGTAATATCGTTGTCTACGTCAATTCCCATAACTTTTAGAAGCTGCTCACCAACTACTGCTGTTCCGCTTCCCGGAGGCCCTATGGCAACTCTTGCGCCTCTGATGTCATCAAGGCTTGTAATTCCTGATGCTGCCGATGCGACGATTTGGAACATTTCCGGATATACAACACCTATAGCACGGAAGTTTCTCTCAGGCGCTTCAAATGGGAATTCGCCATGCCAAGATGCTGAAGCAACGTTGTTCATAGCAAGACCAAGATCGATATCACCATCATTAAGTCTGTTTAAGTTCTCAACAGAAGCTCCTGTTGCAACAGGTGTTACTGTAAGACCTTGCAGGTTGTTTGCCCAAGTTGTTGCCATAGCACCACCAAGCGCAAAGTATGTACCACCTGTAGTACCTGTTCCCATATTCAATAGAAGTCCACCGAAATTAGGAGCCTCGGCAGCGCCGTTTCCGTTTTCGTCGCCATTTTCATCTCCATTTTCGTCTGCCGGAGGATCCGGTGGAGCTGCCGGAGTTTGAGGTCCGCAAGCTGTCGCTGCAAATGCAAGCGAGAATACNAATAATACTGCCAAAATTAAACTNAATTTTTTCTTCATTTTCATAATTTTTATCCTTTCTTTTCATAGATCACTGTTCTTCCAATATCTTTTAATTGTGATTTATTTACTTAAGGCTTAAAATCGCACGAGCTTCGCTCGGTGTTGCAACTTCAAGTCCCATAGCCAAAATTATATTTTTCATTCGTCTTACATGTTCCACATTGGTGGCTAAAGTTTTGTTTTCGTAATCAAAATACACATTATCTTCAAGTCCCACTCTTACGTTTCCACCAAGAGCTAAAGCCATGGTCGATAGCTCTACATGCCTCTTTCCGATAGCGATAACCGACCAAGTGCAATTTGGCGGCAAGTTTTCGTAAAGGAAAAAAAGGTTTTTTGCATTAGCAGGTATTGAACCCGGAACTCCTAAAACAAAACTGATATGCAAAGGTCCTTTAATTTGTCCGGTTCTTTCAAGATGAACCGCATTAAATAACATTGCGCTGTCAAACACCTCAATTTCGGGCTTTACATTGTACTTGTTCATTTCACCACTCAAATGACTGATCGTATCCGGATCGTTGAAGTTTGCCTTTGCAGGGAAATTGGACGAGCCTGTTGCCAAACTTGCCATTTCCGGGCGTAAACAAAGCATCTGTCCACGATCGATAGCAGAGTTTCCTGCTCTGCCACCTGTCGAAAGTTGCGTTATGATATCGCAGTCTTTTTTTTCAGCAAGGCGCTCCAAAATCTTTTCATATACCTTGACATCCGTCGTCGGCAGTTTATCGTCGCCCCTTGCGTGTATGTGCGCCATCGCTGCGCCCTCTTGCCAACACTCATAAATTTGATCTGCCATTTCCTGTGGTGTCACAGGCAAATGCGGTGTCATTTCTTTTGTTGGAACGTTACCTGTTGGTGCAACAGTAATAATAACTTTACGTGACATTTACTAACTCCTTCTCAAAAGCAGCAAACCCTGCTACCATTTTATCAACCATTTCATCTACTTGGTCTTTTGTGATGATGAGCGGCGGTGCAAGCAAGAATTGATCTCCGTTTACTCCATCAACCATTCCGCTGCCCGGGTAAACTATTACGCCGTGTTTCATCAAAGTTACCGTGAGTTTTTCTGCTATTCCGTGTTTTGCCAAAAACGGCTCCTTCGTCTTTTTGTCTTTCACAAGCTCTACGCCTTGCATAAGTCCTTTGCCGCGAACGTCACCAACAAACCAAAACGGAAGAATTTTTTCTTTCATCTGCTCCAGCAAGTACGCTCCGACAATTCGTGCATTCTCAGTAAGATTTTCTTCTTTTGTAATTTTAAGCACTTCAACAGCCGTAGCTGCAGAAAGTGGATTTCCTCCATACGTATGCCCATGTACAAAAACACCGGTGCCGGCTTTAAATGTTGCATGTATTTCATCTTTGACAAGAACTGCACCAAGCGGAGCATAACCTGCGCTCATTCCTTTAGCAACAGTAATCATATCAGGAACGACGCCAAAATCCGTTATCGCAAACATAGTGCCTGTACGACCAAATCCTGTCATAACCTCATCAGCAATAAGTAAAATATCATAACGGTCACAAATTTCACGAATGATTTTAAAATATTCAGGATGCGGAACTAAAGCTCCGGACGCTGCACCAACGACAGGTTCAGCGATAAAAGCCGTAATTGAATCTGCTCCGATGAAATTAAGGCATCTCTCAAGTGCGCTTGCACACTCGACTTCACACGTTTCAAGTTCTTTATTGAACGGACATCTATAGCAATAACAGTTTTCTATATGTGGGAAGTTAAGCAAAAATGGGTTGTATTTTTTCCTTCTGCCGTCACCTGTCATTGAAAGTGAGCCAATCGTATTACCATGAAACCCATTCCAACGTGAAATAATCGCATTTTTACCGGTGTTGCCGTCTCTCTCCAAGAAATACTGGCGACTCATTTTAAGTGCAGCCTCTGTCGCTTCAGAACCCCCGGAAACAGGATATAATTTGTTGATTAATCCAGGTGCCATCTCAGAAACTAAATCTGCCATTTCCATACCCGGTGCACTTCTCCAACGTGATAAATGTGCAAAAGCCATTTTTTCCGCTTGCTTCGCAATTGCCTGCGCAACGCGTTTGTTGCCGTGCCCGATATTTGACACTGCAGCTCCGGAGCATGCATCAATGTATTTGTTACCATCAACATCGTAAATATAGATACCTTCACCATAGTCGACCTGGGTCAGCGTTTTATTGACGCTACGGTAGAACATGTTGTCCATTTAAAACCCTCCTTTTGCTTGTTACGCACCTACACAATCACTTGTGGTTGATGAAGGTGCTATGTCAGGAATTCAGCGGCTTTAGCCGCTAGAATTCTACGACTAATTTTCCGCTACACATCTCATCTATGCCTTGTTAAAAAATTGACATTTTCATAGTGTAATTGCATTTTATCATTTTTGTAATATAAATGCAACAAAAGAAGCTGTGAAGATTTTGTGAAGATGGGTAATCGCACTAAATCATGCGTCTGAGGAATCTTAAAAGAAACGCTTCGAATTCCGCGTCGTTTTGGAATTGCGAAAGATACTCGTCGATTTTTTCAAGTTGCCCTTCGCTGATATGTGCCATATCGGAAAGTTGGCCTACTCGTCCCATCCTACGAGCTATCTGATATCTGCGCTGGTCTTGCAGGTCAAGCTTCTCAAAATCCTCAAATATTGATAAAATCTTTTGCTTATCAGTTTTGAGATTCCCAAAAACATTTTGATGAAGATTTATGATGTGATCGCTATAAAGCATGCCGTCTACGCCATGTATATTTTCAATCATTTTCTTGAGCTCCTGCATCTTCTCTAAATCAGTACACTCCGTCATACGACCGCTCTTTATTTCTTCCATAAGATCTGTTGCTAAATGCGAAACGAAAGTTCTTATTCTGACGAAATCAGGATTTGTCTGATTAATTACATCTGCAGTTTCAATCGCGTTCTCATCAGATAACTCTTTTCCTCCAACACCCGGCATATAGTAAACCGAAAGCTCAATGCCTGAGGCTTTTACCTTTTGCCCTGCCTCTATTTCTTGTGCCTTTGTATATCCTTTATCGATAAATTGCAACACTTTATCAGACCCTGATTCATAACCCGAATGTATACGATCAAGCCCCACTTCTCGCAAAGCTTTTAACTCATCAACTGAGAATTTTGCTAAAGACTCCACCCTGCCATAAGATGTCACTCTTTTGATATTTGGAAGCTTCATTCTTAGATATTCAAGAATTTCTCTTAGTTTATCGAACGTCAAAACTACAGTGTTTGCATCTTGAAGAAATACTGTTTCTTCGCCATTGTTCATCCATTGCAATATATACATATACCTATTTGCGGTTTCTTCCGGCAAGCTATAAAGTTTCTTTTGAAGATACTCATAACTACGTGCACTTTCGGATATCCAATTTAATATATCCTCCCTATAAGCTGCAATCATGTCAATATCTTCTTTTATTTCTGCCATAGAACGTGTGCTAAACCTCTGGCCTCTATATATGGCACAAAATTTACACTTGTTCCATGAACAGTTTCGCGTAACACGAATCAAAAGACTCGCCGCTTCACTTGGTGGCCTAATTGGGCCGATTTCAAATTCTCGTTGCATTTTTTACCTCTCAGTTCGAAATCGTATTGCACTTGTCGCTCGAATGCAAAACACGAAAATTGGCGAATGTGTTTTGCAAAGCTCTCACTTACAAGTGAATACGATTTCGCAATTTATAATTACAAATATTTAATAAAAATTGCGTCACTTCTGATAGACAACCTTGCCGTCTGCAATTGTCAAAACAACCGACGCATCCATGATTTTCCATGGATCCTCTTTGACCGTTTCAAATAAGTTGCGATCAATTACTGCGATATCAGCAAACTTTCCGGCTTCCAATGTTCCAAGTTCGTTTTCCCGTCGAACTCCATATGCTCCGCCGTACGTGTAACCTTTCAAAACTTCAGCCATTGTTAGCTTCTCTGTCGGATTCCAACCGCCATCCGGTTTACCGTCATTGTGAAGCCTCGTCACAGCTCTGAAAATTCCAAGAAACGGGTTGCTCGAAACAACAGGGCAATCACTGCCACACGCAACTACTCCGCAAGTATCTAACATTGTTTTAAACTGCCATGTTCTTGCAGAACGCTCAGGGCCCATAGTGATAGGATATGGATTTTCGTCAAAGTTTTGTGTCAAAGCAATATGCTCAGGTTGCATTGACGGTATGATTCCTAGCTCGCCCATGCGCGGAATATCTTCCGGCGAGATTAACTCCACGTGTTCAATGTTATGTCTGCAGGCATTTTTGCCGTGTTCTTTAATGGCTTTTTCATAATAATCAAGTGCAAGTCTGCACGAAGCATCTCCACAAGAATGTAATTTTATTGAAATTCCGCGTTTATGCGCTTCAGGAACAGCTTTTTCGATTGCACTTAGGTCTGCCAAAGAAATTCCCTTTTCGCCCGGTTTATCGCTATAATCATCAAGCATAAGTGCTGTGTGAGTAGTGCTTACGCCGTCAAGAAATTGCTTCACCATGTCAATTTTTAGCCTATCAGATGTCAGCGTATCACGATGTTTGCATATTTGATCTAAATCGCCTAACAAATTTGGCGCAGCATGAATACGTATTGTTAGTTCGTCCGCCTTGTCCAACGCACTATATACTTCGACATCTCCAATGTTTCCGTGAAAATACGGCATCACATCGTTTACTGATGTTATACCCTCACTTGCAGCAACTTTCATAAATGCTTTCACATAACTCTTCATTTGTTCCGACGTGAAGTTAAACGCGTGTTTTGTCACAGGCCCGATTGCAGATTCATACAAAAATCCTGTAGGTTCTCCATTTTCATCACGCTCAAACGCTCCGCCAAACGGGTCAGGTGTGTCCTTTGTAACTCCTGCCACTTCAAGCCCTTTGCTGTTTGTCCAACCGCCATGCGCTTCTGCGTTAAGCAGGAAAACCGGCTGGTCAGGGAAATACTTATCTAACGACGCTTTTGTTGGTAACACTTTATCGTCCCAAAAAACATGATACCAACTGAATCCGATAACCCACTCATCTTTTGGCTGCGGATTTTTATCTGCCCAATCTCTCATGATGCGGCAAACTTCTTCTTCTGACCTTGCGTTGATTAAATTCGCATAAATATTAAACAATCCTGCTAAAACAAGATGCACATGGCTATCATGGATTCCCGGGATAACGAGTTTTTCACCCATCTCATATATTTTCGTATTTGGGCCTTTAAGCTTTGAAATGTCACCATCTTTTCCGACTTCCAAAATCTTGTTTCCCAAGGTCGCCACATATCCTTTATATGGTTCGTCGCCTACGCTGTCAAAAATGTTTCCTTTGATGATAATGTCCGCATAATTCATTTGTTTACCTCCGTTTTAGCTTAATTTGTTATAACTGCTTTGCGATTTGTTCGATTTTTTTGAGTCTGTTGTTTACACCTGATTTTTTCATAGGTGGATCCATCATCTCAGCCAGTTCTATCAAGCTGGCTTCCGGATTTTCAAGCCGCATGATGGCGACTTCAAAAAGTTTATCAGAAAGAAAGCGTAAGCCTTTGGTTTGCGCTATTTTATTGATATGATCAAGCTGCCTTTCTGCGGCGTTAATTGTTTTATCCACATTGGCACTGTCACAATTTGATGCCCTGTTTGCTTTGTTTCGCATTTCTTTTACGATTTTGACGTTTTCAAATACCAAAAGATGCGAATGTGCACCCATAATATTTAAAATATCAATTATCTGCCCTGATTCTTTCACATATACGATAAAGCTTTTTTTTCGCTGCACTGTCTTTGCATGTAAATCTACAAAACTATTTATAAGTTTTTTTACGTCGTTTGCGAGCGCTTCCGTATTGCACACAATCTCTATATGGTATGCTTTTTCAGGGTTGCTGAGAGTTCCTGTTCCCAAAAACACTCCTCGCAAATATGCCTTTTTGCAACATTTTGTTTTGATGAGTCCGTCATATATACCGTCGCTTATATAGTTGTGCCCTTCGCGAACCATCAAGATTCCACTTTCTCTAAGTATTTGCTCACTCTTTTCTTCCGGTGGAAGTTTTATCAAATACGTCTTGCCTTTTCTGATGCCCTCGCCTTGCCCTATCTCAACTTCCACATTTACATCAAAATATTCTTTTAGAAGCTTTTTATAACGCCTTGTAATCGCATTGTTTTCTGTGGACATCAAAAGGACGATTTTGCCGCCCGAAAGTTTCAGGCTTCCACACATACGAATGAAACCTGCAATTTCCGCAAGCATACAGCATTTTTTTTCAACTTGAATGCGAGCAAGTTCTTCTTTAGTTTTTATTGCAAAAGACTTATCCTGTTCCACAATCCCTCACTCTGATAACCCGCCTAATATGCACATTTAATATCTATTTCTTGATACTAAGAATCCTGCGAGCCTCGTCAGGAGTTGCAATCTCGCGGCCTAAAAGTTTTGCAAGTTTTACAACTTTCTCCACAAGTTCACCGTTACTTTTCGCAAGGACACCGCGCTCCACATAAAGCGTATCTTCAAAACCAACTCGCACATGCCCGCCCATAATGATAGCACCTGCAGCCATATCAAAAGCATTTTTGCCGATTCCGCATCCTGTCCAGGTACTTCCCGGTGGAATACTTCCAACGCAAAACGCAAGGTCTCTAAGAGTCGCAGACATTTGAACCCCAAGCACAAAGTTAAAGTGCAACGGATGCTCCAAAAGTCCTTTTTTGTCCGCTTTAAGTGCAATATCAACCATACCTTTATCAAAACACTCAAGTTCAGGTTTGATTCCTTTTTCTTGCATAATTCTTGCGAAATTAAAAATCGTATTATCTGTATTTACAAAAATATCATCGCCGCCAAAATTACATGTTCCGCAATCAAGGGTTGCGTATTCAGGCGTCGGCGTTATATCCGTAGATTGGAGCCTCTCCAAATCGCTCATACCAACCGCACCACCTGTTGACGGCTGAATTATTACATCAGGGCACACCTTTTTAATCGCGTCAACACACTCCTGAAAACGAGCCGTGCTCTGCGTCGGTGTCCCGTCATCCAGCCTTACGTGAAGATGTATGATAGCTGCGCCTGCATCATACGCAGACTTTGCTTCCCTCACAATCTCTTCAACTGTGTATGGCACAGCAGGGTTATGCTCTTTTTTGACTTCCGCACCGCAGATTGCTGCGGTTATAACTAATTTCTCCATTTTAAACTTCTCTCTTTCTTGTTTGTAATTTGTTTTTATTAACTATTAGCTTTCGCTATATCTCTATCATCAACTACAATTCGCTTGCCTTGTTTGCTAAATATTTCTGCAAATTCATTTGCAATAGCTACCGATCTGTGTTGCCCGCCTGTGCACCCAAATGCAATATTTAAGTGGTACTTGCCTTCACTGATATAACATGGGATAAGATCGTTTATCATTTGCTCCACTTGCCCAAGGAAATTTTGACTCGCAGGGAATTTCATCACATATTGCCTGACTTTTTTGTTTTTCCCGGTCAATTTCTTGAGCCCCGATACGTAGTGCGGGTTTGGTATAAATCTTACATCAAACACCATATCGGCATCAAGTGGAATTCCGTGTTTAAATCCAAAAGAGTCAACATATATTGTAAAGTCCGATGCAACGGTTGTACCTTCTGTTCCCGCAAAGATTTGTTTTAACTCTTCCCTAAGCCTCGACGCTTTCATGTGGGATGTATCGATTACATAATTTGCAACATCGCGTATTTCATTTAAAGCAGCTCTTTCTTTTTTAATTCCGGATGCTGTTGACTCGCCTGCCGCTAAAGGGTGCGTTCGTCTGGTTTCGCTAAATCTGCGAATAAGAACTTCATCTGAAGCTTCCAGAAAAACAAGCTTGTATTGTATTCCTGTGTTTTTCAAATCGTCTAAAACCGATTTAATGTTTGCAAAAAAACCGCCGCCTCTGACATCCATTACAAAAGCAGTTTTTTGAATCCCGCCGGGCTCTCTTGCGGCAAGTCCGATAAAGTCCTTAACAAGTGCCGGTGGCATATTGTCTATACAATAATACCCCAAATCTTCAAGACAAATCACTGCTTGCGTTTTTCCTGCACCTGACAAACCTGTAACTATTACTATTTGCACGTTAAGTTACCTCCCTTAATCATTTTTGCATCCATATTCACGAGCACGCCGATGACTCAAATCAATCATGAATTTTACCATCAACATTCCTCAATATTAACAATTCTGCTCATATCAAGCCCCGCTGCCAAAGCCCTTTGAATTGCAGCTTGACACTCCCCGACATTACCGGGCATATGTGCATCACTGCTTACAATAAACTGCGCATTTGCAATATTTGACGCCAGNTTAATATCTTCTGCCGTTAAATTTTTATGATGCGCGCTAATTTCCAATANCGTGCCTCTATCTGCACACGCTTTTGCAATCTCTACGATATCAAAAAGCGTCTTTCCACCGGGATGCGTTAACACTTTAATCGGATTTTCATATACTGCTTTCACCACCATGTCTGTGTTTTTCTTCATTAAGTTTTTCTTTCCCGAAAGTGGTATTTTGCTCAATTTGTAAAATAAATTCTCGCCGCCATAGCCGTTTTTTATCCCTAAATGATATCCGGCATTAATAAAATCATATTCTTTAATTTCCTGCTCGCTTAAATCTAAATTGTTTCCTATATTCATGATGTTTGCTTCAATAGACAAAAATATCTCTATGTCGCGATAAAGCTCGCGCAACCTTTCAATCTCTTTGCGCATATTTTTAGTTTTGTCAGAATTCACCCCATACAGCACATGCCCAGGCCCATGATCTGAAATTGCAACGCTTTGAAGCCCTTTTTCAAGTGCCACTTTAACGTTATCTTCTATTGTGCCTTTGCCATGCGAAAACACGGTATGGGTATGGTAGTCGTATTTTACTCTATAATTCAAGCCGTTCTTCTCCTGTTCTTGCTTGTTAATTTATGTTCCGATAATCCTTACTTCCGGCTCAAGTAACACGCCAAATTTGTCATATACGGTATTTCTGACTACGTTCATCAAGTCAATAATATCTGTCGCTGTTGCATTGTCATGATTAACAATAAATCCTGCATGAAGCTCTGAAACTTTTGCACCGCCAACTGTGAGTCCTTTTAGTCCCGCATACTCAATTAATTTTCCTGCAAAATGTCCCGGAGGTCTTTTGAAAAAACTTCCCGCGCTTGGCAACGTCACAGGTTGCTTCGCATTTCGCTTTTCAGTCAGTTCACGCATCTTTGCCCTTATATTCTCTTTATTACCCATTTTAAGGCCAAAAGTAACACTTACTGCCACACAATCTATCTCTTGCAGTATACTATGCCTATACGAAAATTTCATCTCATCTGCACGAAGCCTAAACTCTTTTGTCCCGTCTTTTGAAATCAAGTCCACATGTTTGACAATGTCTTTCATCTCGCTATCATATGCACCTGCATTCATGACAATGGCGCCCCCGATACTGCCGGGAATTCCTGATGCAAACTCAAAACCGGAAAGACCCTCTTCCATCGCAACGACCGCAACATTTGACATAAGCGCACCTGCCCCTGCCGTAACCTCAAGCCCACTCACCGTGACCTGCGAAAAGGCATTACCCATTTTAACTATAGTTCCTGCATACCCACTGTCAGAAACAAGTATATTTGAACCGTTTCCCATCACCATATACGGAGATTCTGCTTTTGATAACGCCAAAAGTACTTCTTTTAGCTCGCTAAAGCTTTCAGGAATAACCAAAGTATCGGAAGTTCCCCCTGCTTTAAAAGAAGTATATTTGCTCATATCGCAATTTTTGATAACATCCAATATTTTGCTCCTCTATATTTCTTCGGCAATAAACACATAAGGAAGTTCTCGTATTTCTTCAAGCACACTATGTGTCAGACTTTTTTTCGGAAGTTTAATTACCATGTTTACTACAGCGCCGCCCCCATCTGTCAGCGTTGAACTTTCAATATGTGTATCAATAACCGTAATGCCCATAGCTTTTAACGCATTGATAAGTGGTTTGAAATTCCTCGCCGAATCTATCTCAATATACACGCCTAAATTGCGTGAACGTTCATAAAATGCTTTTTCCAATTTCGGAAATACTGCCAAGCTTATAAGCACGAGCACTGCCGCCAAAATCGCACCTGCATAAAAACCAATACCTACCGCAAGGCCTATACATGCCGAAGCCCAAAGCCCTGCAGCTGTCGTAAGTCCTTTAATTTTGGAGCGTCCTGTTACGAGAATTGTCCCAACACCCAAAAACCCCACACCTGTAATCACTTGAGCTCCAAGTCTGCTCGGGTCAGAAACTGCACCAAAAGTATTAAAAATATACTCGTTTGTAAGCATTGCAAGCGCCGCCCCCACACAAACTAAAATGTGCGTCCGAAAACCGGCAGGATGTTTGTTTGCGCCTCTTTCAAGGCCGATTACTCCACCTAAAACACACGCAAGAAGAAGTCTTATTGCGACTGTCAAACCATTTAATTCATGTAAATTAAATTCAAAAAACGAATACATACGCGCTTCCTTTCGTAAAAAGCCCCCTTAATATTTTTCACTTGAAACTTCTCAGTTTTTTGCAGTAAGTTGCATCAAAACTTCCATCTTTGTGAGCAGGTTACGCTCAATCACATTATAAAAAGGCTCTATATTTTCATGTTTGAGATACGCCTCCACCGCCACATTGTATTCATTATCACTTAAATTCAAATCAAATGTAGGATACCCGTGCTCCATCAAATAATAGTACATGGCTGCGCGAGCAACCTCTTCCGTAATAGATTCAAACGGATATATCTCGATGATTCTGTTGTGAAGGCAAGCCGCTTTTTTGAGCGGGTTTGTTGCCATATCATCTGAAAAAAACCACGTCATAAGAATGTTAATTTGTTCTTCAATTTCAGCAGGATGTGGCGGGTTGTAATTCAATGAAACCAAAATAGGATTTGAACGTCTGTATTGAGCGCTTGCATCGTCCGCTAATATCCCTGCAAAATTGTGAAATAAGTCTTTATTAAAGGAGAAAGACATTTCGAGCAGTTCCTGCATTGTATTGAACAAGTTGTTAAATCTCTCTATGCGTGCGTGAAATGAAAGCGGCTGGTCTTCAAAAAACTCGCCCTTCATTATTCTTTCTATTTGCGCTTTTGTAAGAGAGCTGCCATCTATACGCAGAGAACTAAAAATCCAATCAAATTTGTTTAGCTCTATGATATAATCGGAAATTTCCTTGATATATGGTTTCCTGTTTTCCAGTATAATTTGCTTTTTTTTAATCTCACGAAGCATAACATTTTCCATCGTTCATCTCCATTTTGAACTTGACAATAGTGTCAAATTAACATCTCAACTAAAGCTTTCGGCGTTATAGTTCGAATTTTTAAATCAGCACCTAAAAACATTTCATCACGAGTTACAATGTAATCAACTCCTACTTTTTCAGCACAAATAGCAACTAAAGCATCCTCGTAGTCAAGTGCCTCCGGCGTTAGAGCCGCTAAGCAATCCTCATGTGTAATGGAAACAACCGTATACTGTGCAAGCAAAAACTCTAATACGGTTTTTGCAGATTTAACATCGCGTGCTTTGCAGTACAAATAAAATATATCTGTAGTTGCATTTGCTGTAAACAAGCAAGTAAGCTTGCTTTTGTCTTGAGCAATTTTCAAAATTTGCTTTGCGTGGACGTCAAAAGGTGCGCGCTCTTGGAGTGCGTCCATAATAATATTTGTATCAAGTAAAACTTTCATTTTGATAATCTCTCCGCGCGAATATCGTCAAGATCCACATCGCTTGGCAAAGTTCCAAAAAGCTGTTCAACCGATGTGACTTGTTCCGGCATTTTTTTCGCATACCAAGGTT
>JGI20163J15578_10000781_pt1 | contig 13167 bp, 15 predicted proteins | sample TergutCu122P1_FD_15578 | JGI IMG/M metagenome (IMG submission 15578)
CCGAGAGTAACCGCCTGTCGCAGTGCCGCTATCGTCATACATCGGTATCCCTGCGCCGCGTCCATACATTAGCGTTCGCACGTGCCCGGTTTCGACGGTTAGAGACAAGCCATCTACGTTGTGCCCAACCTCCATTTGCAAACCTGTGTCGCGCCCACGGCTAACCGCATCCACCAAGCGCCTAGTTATCCTCCTGCCGTCCGTCTCTATCCGCACTCTTAATTCTGCGCCCCATGCTTTTAGGCACCGTTCTACCGCCTCTATCGAGGAGATGTAGAAGTAATTGGTTGACGCTACTCCTAAATCGGCAACCTCGCCAACTTCCCATCGGGCTTGCCCTGACAATGCCCTTTCAAGCGCGAAGCGCATCGTCACGTTTTGTGGCCGTATATCTGTCAAAATGTTAGTCGCCAACTCTAAAACAGCATCCTCGCATCTTGCCTTTATATACTCGCCTTGCCGATTTATTTCTTTCTCCGTAGATTCAATTCGAAATAATCTAAAAAAGCCGTCCTTGTCCTTAAAGGCGACTTGATTTCCAACTTCTATGTGTCTGCTATCCCCATGTTTTGGGCGGCAATTAAAATCTAAAAAACTCGCTTGATTGAGATTTTCCGCAAAATCCGCATCCCAAAAAACCAGCGACTTTTCTGAGTTATTCGAGAGCGCACAGAGCAAATCATCTGCATCATTAAATATTAATAAGTCTGTCATTGCGCTCCCCCTATATCCACCTAGGTCTGTACCTGATTTCTGTCCATGCTGCAGCAACATTTGTTGTAAGCGTATTAATTCCCGGGATCACGTCAACCATTTGAGTCCGGAAATCAAAGGCGGTCATCCTTACCCGTTCATTAATCATTACCTTCCTTCTTGCTGTGTCGATTTCCAGGACGTCGCCATTATTAAAGTTCCAATTGATTCTCATTTCTTTGTCTTGCTGCTCGTGACGGATGTTATACCCTGCTGCGTCTCCCCTGAATCGCACGGTAATGATACAGGGAGAGCTTTCGCCCCCCCTTGTGTTATTGAAATTCAATCCTGTTGTGATTTCACGCCCATACTTGAAAGGGTCGTAGCAAGTGAATTTAAGTGTTGTCGTAGCGCATGACGGAAATTCCTCGAAGGCATCTAGCCCACTCGTGTAATGTGCATAATAGGTGGCGTTTGGCTCGTCGCTGAAAGTCAATTCTTTTGCCTCGCGGTGTATCAGCCATCTTGCAAGCTCTTCTTTTCGGCGTTGTAGATTGGCCATGTTGTCAAATGGAATGAGTATAGGAACCGTAATTATGCGCTCTCTATACGACATGCGACCCACCCTTGAGCCGTGGCCGCCGCTTACTTGGATAGTCGACCGACTAACACCGGGAGAGCCGGGGCGCGATTCCGCTTGTAGTATTCTAGTGCAATCGTTTATTTGATTATCAAATTCCATGCTTAGCATGCCGCTACCTCCTTAGTGCCATTTTTTTCTTGACAGCAATTCCGCGCCCTCTTTCTACATCATCGGCAATTAGTTCACCGAAGATTTTTCCGTTTAAGACAAGATACGTAGGACCGGTATCGACTACTGTTTCCCCGCCTAGATGTCCGCCTGAGCCGTAAGCAAAAGCGGCTTGCCCTAAATTAGCACCATATTGCACGCTCATTTTAGGTATCGGTGGCAAGACTTTATCCACTAAAGAGGCGGCGACCTTGTCTATGTCCGCAAAACATTTTTTCAATCCGATTACTAAACCTTCGCCAGTGTATTCCCCTAGCTTAATCATCACTCTCGATGGCGAGAATATCCTTAGTGCGCTAGTTATTCCGCTTGTTATACGTCCGGCTATATCGCTTACAGCATTCGTCACAGCGGACATCATATTTCTTATACCATTGACAAGCCCTTGGATTATGTTTCGTCCGATGTCAAAAAGGTTGATATTTCGCAAGAAGCTGGTTATATTGTTCCACGTTCCGGTTATACTTGAGCTGATGTTGCTCATCGCCCCAGATATTGTCGAGTGGATTGACGAAAAAGTGTTCGAAAAGAAGCTTTTGATTCCAGTCCAGATGCTAGTAGTTGTATTTCGGATGGCGTTAAAAATGCCAGAAAAGAAACTTTTTATCGCATTCCATACCGATTGGATGGCGTTCCGAATGGAATTTTGTATTGAAATCTGCACATTCAGTAATGAAGTGAATATTGATACAGCGAAGTTCACTATGGAATTCCATTTGCTGATAAAGAACGTTTGTATCGCCGACCACACGGACGATATCGCATTGCGAATAGCGTCATGGATAGAAATATGCAGATTAAGAAAGCTGGTTAATTTGCCTGTAGCAACAGTCACAATCGCATTCAAAATATTTGCGAAAAAGTCTTTTATCGAATTCCAAACACTTACAAAGAAATCCCTGATAGCTCCCCATTTGTCCTGCCATGTTATCCCTAGTGGCGCTAAGATAGCGTTCAATGTATCTCCAATCTTAGTCAAGATGCTTCCGAAGAAATCTTTTATAAATGTCCATGCGCCTACGAATAGATTTACCACACCTTCCAACGCCCGCTCCCAGTCACCGGTTAAAACTCCTATGAAAACATCCAATATACTCAATATTTTGTTCACCACGTAGTCGAACACTATCGCTATTGTCTCAAAAATAAAAGTAAAGGTAGGACCCAGCACATTGGATAAGAAATCGCCTACTGCACGTAGGATGTCCATGAAGTTTTCAAAATCAAACCCTAACGCATTTACTCTTTCTACAATTCCATCTATCAAAGTGCTAAAAGTGTTTCTAATTCTTTCCCAAATTGCTAGAAATCCGTCCCTGAACTCTTCGTTGTTGCGCCATAGATTAACAAAGGCTCCCACCAAAGACCCGACTATCGCTATGATAGGCAATATCTTTATTCCGAGTGCACCGAAAACAACACCTAGCTTTGCCGCCACTCCCTTTGCCCCTGCCATAGATGCGCCCAGCTTTGCAGTTGGTGTCGCCATGAAAGCAAATGCTTTTTTTAGTTTCGCCACGAAAATCAATAATTTCCCGCCGACTATTAGCAATGGCCCGATTGCCGCCGCAATTCCCGCGAATCTTATAATCATCTGTTGAGTTTCAGGGCTCAGATTTTTAAAACGCTGCATCAATTCTTTGATTCTGTCTGCGAACCTTTGCACGTGTGGCATTAAATGGTCAGCTATTATTAACTTTATTTCCTCGAATGACGCTCGCAAACGCTGCGCAGATGCACTTAGTCCATATTGCTTAATTCCTGCCATTTCTGCCGCTATTCCAATGCCATCATAAGCATCTGCCGCGTCATAGAATGCCGGAATCACTTCGTCTCTCAGCTCGTCTCTTAAATTCACAAATTCGAAAAGTGCTGCCGCCTGTGCGTTTGTCATGTCATTTGCAATAAAAGCAGCCAATTCCGTGGCGTCGCTATACTCGCCCATCGCAGTAGCCATGTACTCCAACGCTTCGGATGCTTCCATGCCGCCCTCGACAAGCGAATTAAACAATGGCATAGACCCGTCGAAGACGTCCCCCATCGCATCCGCCATGTGGAACAGCATGTCTGTGTTGTCCATCCCTTGAGCGGTCATTTCGTCAAAGCATAACCCCAACATTTCGATAACGCCTGCGGTGTGCCCTGATTGCGTTGCTAATTGCATCATTATATCGCCCATGCCAGAGTATAGATTCGCACCCCTGATACCTGCCTGATATAATCTTGACATTATCGCAATATTTGTTTCTGTTGATGCTCCAAACATCTCAAATGCGGGAGTCATTCTAAATACATAATTTTGCATGTCGCCGAGGCTGATTCCCGTGTTCGCCACCGCCAACGCAAATACATCTATAGTTTTTTCTGCATAAGACGCATCTTTCCCAACCTTAAGCAAATAATTCCCGATAAAGTATGCGGTTTTGGACAAATCTTCGCCCACGGCAGTTGCTAATACCATACTTGCGCTCATCAAGTTTGTGGCATCTTCCGCCGTCTGCCCTCTTACCGCCACTCCCGAAAATGCATCAGCAACTTCTCGCGCACTAAAGCTTGACAAGTCGCAAGCAACCGCCATGTCTCTGAACGCTAGACCTAGATGGTAAACATCATCGCCCGCCATTCCTGTTCTGGCATGGATTACATTCATCGAGCTTTCGAAGTCTGCTCCGACTCCCACACTTGCGGTTCCCAGAGCGACAAGGGGGAGCGTAACGGCCGCCGTCATGACAGTGCCGGCGGTAACCATTGATTGCCCGACCGATTCCATCTGGCTTGACATGCCGTTGACTTTTCGGTTGAAATCTTTCATGCCCCTATTAAATTCACTTAGATCCGCACCGATTCTAACAACCAAACTCATTGCGCCCCTCCTTAGTAACCGAACAATTCATATCGCTCTTCTAACATTTCTTCTCTCGTTTTTTGCTTTGTTTCTTTCGCAAATAACTCAATAAACGGCTTTCCCTTGCCCCTATAAATATTGGCAAGAGCGTTCAAGGTTGCATGATTTATAATCACCGTGGTTTCTTTTTTCTTTTCTGCATTAAATTCCAAGTAAGTGCAAAATTCCGCTACGGTAAGGCTCCCCACTTCTTCCATTGACATCCCGAAATTTATAACTCCGTAAGGAATCAATTCGTGGAGGGTGAACCTTTCTTCGGCTTCGCCGGCGGGTTCCCCTTCCGCTCGCTCTCCTTCTTTCCCATGCCTGCACGAGCAACCTCTCCAATCATCGCCGCAAGGCTTTCCATGCCGTATTCTTCGATATAGGCATCCATTAAATCGCCAGCTTCTTCTTGGGTCATCCCTTTGGTCTTTGATTCGCCGCCGCCCTTTAAAGAGCAATAAAAAAGAGTTCTAAGAACCCCCATTGATACATTCTCTTCCAAGCTTGTGATTTTTTCGCCGGTTATCTTTTCGAATTCAACCATTGCGTTGATTCCTAGCTTAAAAACATAACTTTTACCATTGATTTTTTCTACTCTCATTACTTCTTCTCCTTATTCGCTGTAGGTATCACGCCTTGCGCTTGAGCGGGTGCTATGCCTTGGCTGAACCCTCCCGCCTGCGCTCCCGAAATTCCAGCCACTTTAGAGAGAGGCCCGTTACCGCGAAGAGACAAATCATAAGTCACAAGGTCTGCATGCGGCATCGCCTTGGAAAAACTTGTCACAAGCGCATTGCCCGAGTAGACGTCCCCATGCTCCATAGTTATTTGCACAGGCACCTGTCCGCTTTCTGGAGTGTGCGCAGGGCGTAGCAAAATTTCGTCTATCTTGGCAGTTGTTACGTCCTTTGCTACGTGGGCACCACTTACTGATATATCCCAACTTCTTAGGCCGGCCATTACTTCTTCCCACCCGCCAACGGAATCTTTAGACGTGACGTCGATTTCTCCATAACTCATATTCAGCGTCGCATCTCTTTGCCCTGCTATTGCCGAAAATGTCCCTGCTGCATCTGGGTCACCTATTAACACCTTGCAATTTAATCCTGTATATTTACCCATTTTTATTTTTCCTCCTAATCATCTTCTAACCACAGCAGCAGATTCATTTCTCCATAAAATTCTTCGTCTGCCGTTTCTTCTACTAATCCAGTAGTTACATTTTGTCTTAAAACGGTTGTCCCTTCTACGACTAAAGGATATGCTAAAGCCTCTTTCGTTTTTCGCAGTATTTCAACTGCTTTGTGCTTCTCGCGAGCCGTAGTAACAACATGCATCTTTTGTGTGACCGTGTACCCCACGCTCGTTTTTGTTGCAAGGGAATTGGAGAAGTCAAAATCCATCCTTCCCACAACAACAAAAGGGGGTTTCTCTGTCTTGGGAAGGTAATCCCACGCGCTCGCAATGCCCTCCAGCGCCTCGGTTATTCTTTCGTAAATGGCATCATGCGCTTCTATTAGTCGCATCAAATCACCTTCTTTCTCAAGATTCGAGCCTCAATTTCGGAGTTATATGCCCCGGCGTTCGCTTGCTCTACGGCTCCCATAAATGGGCTTGCTGGCATTGTCCCAACACTCCTGCCAGTGCTGCGTTGCATCCTAGCCGCCGTCCCAAGTTCTACAAGGTGCAGATGCCACCCCCTGCCGCCTCTCGCAGTCACAGTCTTGGCAAGCCTATCGGGTATTCCAATTTTTTTTGAGACATCTTTTGCCTTGAAGCTTCGGCTCAAATTCCCAGTAGGACCTACCGGAGCTTTAGCCCTTGCAGTTTTGGCGGTCTTATTAGCATACTTTTTGACTATGTTTTCTAGGTCGCTCACTAGTTCCCGGTCGTAAGCGTCTACCTTGTGGAGCACTTCTTGTCCACCATCCAGTACAACTCTAATCTGCGCCATTTTTATACCTCTTCCATTACATGCAATTGCAAAAATCTGTTCGCTTCATTTTGGTTTACAATATATCCAATCCGGAATATCCTGTCGCCAAACTTGATACGATTTTCTCGGGTGACATCTTTTCGATATCGGATTATTATCCGATGAGTCAATTCTGCTTTTTGCTGATTATTATCAAAACTTTCGCCCCCGCTCAGATTCGTAATGTTCGCCCAGACCTTAGCAAAGGGGAGCCATTGTAGCGTTTCGCTACGTCGCCCCCCTGCTTTATTGTCCTCAGAATCCAGATACAGGAGTTCTATGCGCTTGTTTAAATTTCCGGGATTGTTTTCTTTCGGCCTAATCCAACTCATCGCCATACCCTCCGAACTGCAATTGTGTAATCATCGCTGTAAGCACTGGATTGCGAATAGAGTTTGGCGTCGGATTATAGAAATCCCGATTTTCGTACCAATGAGACACCATGTACAAACACACCAGTCTTGCTATGTGCATTTTGTCGCCGAATGTTTTTCTCCCTGTAGCAGTATAGACATACGATACGGCCGCCTTTATCAATGTTTCTATAACGCGGTCGTCGTCATCGGTGTCTGTGCGTAGCCACGATTTTACTTCTTCTAAATCCAGTACAAGCATGATTATTTACCTTTCTTTTCAGGTGCTGCCATCGCTTCTACAGTCGCTGCTTCTTGGATAGTGGTCATTGGTGCCATCGCTGCAAGACCTGCCATTAATCCGGTAGCATTGCCTACGTCGATTTGCCCGTAAACAAAGGCGTGCTCATCTCTCATGACCACATCAAACCTTTGAATCGCTCGCCACTCTACCGCGTCATGCTCCCATGCCTTTCCGGCAGTATCAGACGCGCGAACCGCCAATGCCTTGCGGTCGAATAGCTGAACGCCTTCTTTTAAATCGCCGATAATAACGGGTGCTAACCCGTCTACAGACGGAAGGTCATTATTGGATATAACAACCAATCTCCGCCCCAAAATCCTCCGGCTTGTGCCTAGCTGGATGTCGTCCTCTAGCATGTACCTGCCATCGTCAAATTTCCACGTGTCCATTACGTGCCAGCCATCTTGGTTGGTGACTACAACGGTACGGTTTCGGAAAGCTGGGTCAAGTGTTACGTTCATTGCTTTCTTGATATCATCCGGGCAAGTAATTGGCGTCTTTGCTTTCTGGTCAAGGACTACTCGGATAGCCGCATTTCTGAGGACTCGGCTCATATTTCCAATCCACTCAACCATAATCGTCCGCAATGCCGCGTCGCTATCGCTCAGAACCTCATTGGAAGCGATAAAGCGATTGGCAAACTTTTTAACCGCATACTTCATGCGCTCGAATTGAGGGGTTTGAGCCATTGTAATTTCTGCCAATTCCTCTACGGTGTCAAAACCTGTGATGTACCCGGAACTACGCTTTTGGAAAGTTCTCGCTCCGGTCTCTGTGCTTACGGGTGATACCCTGATTAGAGGTTGTAAAGAGTCCTCGGCCTCTAGCCATTGTTCTACTTGTGTCTGGATGTCTTCGGGCACGGTATAGCCGCCTGATTCATCCTCTTTGCTTACCATGGCATTATCATAGGCTCTTCCTCTGGCAAAATTCAAAAACTCGGTCACTGCGGTTTGCTCTCTGCCATTGGACGACACTGGGGTTCCGCTTTGCACCATGCCCTCTTGCGCTTCTTCGAAAGCCACTTTGGCAAGTTCGAGTTCTGTTTTCAAATTCTCTACCTCTGGCTTAAGTGCCGCCGCTCCCTCCAAATCCTTATTGGCAAGCAGTTCGCGCATTTCTGATTTTTTGTTTTCTAGCTTCTCAGTTAGTTCTAAGATTTTCTTGTTCAATTTTCTAATCCTCCATTTTTGTGATATAAAAAGAGCACTATACGCACTCGACGTACAATGCTAGTTCCCTAAGTTTTTCTTCCTTTTGTCTTTCTTTTATTGCCTCGTTTTTCAGCGTTACATACTTCTTGATTTGCTCCGCCGAATGATTCGCACTATTGGCTATCTGCATTTGACTAAATGAAAAAGCATTCTGCATAATCAACCCTTTTTCTTCGATTATCAAGTCTGCAAATCCCTTGTCCACTGCTTCGTAAGCCGAAAACCATGTTTCTGCCGCCATCATTTCTGACAAATCATCGCGAGCAATTCCGGTTTTAATTTCGTAGGCATTGATGATTGCATCCTTTATGGTGTGCAACACTTCTAGTACCTTCTCGAATTCCGCAATATCACCGTAGCACCTTGTCATCGGGTCGTGAATCATTAATATTGCAGTCGGCGACAGCCTTATTTCATCACATCCCATCAAGATTGTAGTCCCGGCGCTCATGGCCTTGCTGTGAACAATTCCAATTGTTCTGCCTGCTCGGGCTTTCAAATCAGAATAGATTGACGCTCCGGCAAAAAAGGAGCCACCGTAGGTGTCCACAATGACATGCAGCTCTTTCCCTTCGCACTCTTTCAGCTTCTGCCGAAATTGATTCGGTGATGTGCACGCCTCGTCGAACCACTCGTAAAGCCATACCTGATCATCATCCACAATGTCGCCCTCAATTCTTAGCTCTACCACATCGTCTGATACATTTTTAAAATTCCAAAAACTCAACTTCCTTCACCCCCTTCCTGTGATATTCCATAGTTGGCTCCTAGATCTTTGAGCTTGATATAATTACCATTTGTTATCAGGTCATTACCGTACTCATCACTTTCGTAATCAAGCAATTCACGCGCCTCGTTTGGTCGCAGAACTCCGTTATTCACATAGCTATTTAATGTTTTGGCCTGCGTCTCTTGGTCGGCCCTCAATATTGCAGCGACATTAAATTTAAAATAGTAACCGTTTTCCAGTTGACCGGGCGTCAAAAGCTTGTACTGTAATTCTTCTTCGTACTGCTTGACAATAAAAAGCAAAGTGTCTGTATAAAATGCTAGGTTCTGCATTTCGGAATTATTATAGGACGCTCTTTCGTAATCGTTTAGCTGGTTCGGCTTCACCCCGAAAGCGGCCGCAACCTGCAAGGCATTCAATTTCCTCAGCTCTACAAATTGAGCGTCTGTCAATTTCAAATGCAAAGGAGTAAGTTGCATCCCTAGCGGAATAGGTATTATCCCGCCGGCATTTTTTGTTCCGCTAGCAAAATCTTTTATTCCTGCGACCAGTCTTTTTCTCGCCGCCTTATCCAAATCGCTCGTATATTGCAGTACTGCTTTAGCAGCCAGTCCACCTTTGTATAATTCTGTCAAAAATTCTTGAGACGATAACCCGGCCTCTAGTATCGGCATTAGCTTATCTCGGATGCTCACCCCTACGATTCCGTCAAAGGTAAAGGACGTTTTGAGATGCAAAACCTGCTCGTAGAAAAACATATATTGCTCGCCCGTTTTGGGGTCGCTATACCTGTACCATATATCTCCTTTCCCTCCGAAAATTCCTGCATCGTCCATCAATACATCGACGTCATCGGTTTGCATAATCCATAAGTCTTTGACTTCCGCTCCGTTTCGCCTGATATAGACATAGGCATTTCCGTTGTGCAGTCTGTTCGCTTCCACTGTTGACCAAAACAAACTTGGCGTCATGTGGGGATTTGGTCGTGTGCGCAATACCTTTATTGCTTCGATGTTGTTGTCCCTAAACGAGCCTTTATCAGTCGCGCGATAGCTATGTATCGGCAGTTTGCCGACTGATTCCGACAATATGCGCAAGCATGTGAAATACGTGGCATCCCCGGTGACATCTACCTTATTCCCTTGCCTTATCCAATCAACAAAATCATCCGAATTAATATCCCCTAGTGATATATGCTGATTCAATACCGTTACTCTTTCAGCGAGATTTTGTACTGGCTTCAATTTATTACCTCCTTAGGCTACCAGCCCATCATGTCCAAAAAGTCTTCGATGCTTCCTTCGTCGTCTTGATGAGACATAGCCATTTTCCATGCGTCTACAATCGCGTCAATCGGGTCGATTCTTGCGTTTCTTGATTCTTTATCCACTTTGATTTCGCCGAAGCTGTTAGAAACGGTTTTAGCATTGATAATCGACCACGTAAGCAGCTTGTTATTTTTGTCGTACTCTACATTTCCGGCCTCGACCTCTAGCTTAAAATCGACTGTAGGGTCATTAAGACTCCTTGCGGATTGCTTTATTTCCACGCTATCAATACCCAAGTCTTCCATATCGTTAAGAAATGCGGATGCATTGTGATTGTCATAGCAAATCATTTCCACTTCTAAATCGTAATCCTCTATCAAAGTCTTTAAATGAGAGATGATATACTTGTAATCTGTCTTAACCCCGCCTAGCGTTTCGGTGACGGTCAACAAATTTTCTCTAATCCAAATATCGTAAGGAGCCCTGTCAGTGACAATGTGTTCTGCCACACGATTCTTGGGTATAAATGAGTGGGAATAAATATAATATTTCCTATTGCCTTCGTGCCGGTACGGGAAAATAAGTGCCAAGCTTGTCAGGTCACCGCCGGATGATAAATCCAGTCCGGCATAACATTCTCCGCCGGCAAAGTCCGCTAACGTTTTGTCGCTCTCGCATTTCTTCCACGCGTCAATATTGATATACTGATTGTCGGCAAATTGCACCCACTGATTGAGGGACTTTGTCAAGAAATTTCTCAATTCCTGCCCGCCCATCTTCTTTGCTTTGATTGCATTGGCTCGGAAATTTTCTGCCACCGATGCATTCCATATCGGATTTGGCTTTCGCCAATTTCTTTCATCCCATATATCGTCGTCTTTGTCCATCTCACAGATGTATACAAATTGGGTTTCGTCCACCACTACCCCTGCGGTAATCTGCTTGCAGTATTCATACAGCTCATAGCAAGGAGAATTTAAATCAAAGCCCGCTGTTGTAATTACCGATATAAGGCATTCTTTTAGCTTTGCTGTACCATCGACAAGGAGCTTATACATTTGATTGTCCTTGTGCAGGTGATACTCGTCCACGCTACCAAAGTACGGGCGGAAACCATCGATGCTTTTCGTGTCACGCCCTAGTGCTCGGATAATTCCTTTAGTCTGATTGCATTCTATTAGCCCCATATACTCTTTAACGGTAAATAATCCATCCTCGTATTCAGTGCCGCATAATTCTTCATCGACATTAATGAATTTGATGCATTCTTTAAGCACAATCCTCGCTTGCAGCTCTTTGGTCGCTGCACAATATACCTGCGGATACTGGTACCCCGCAAAATTCCCATAAAAAAGGGCAGGTATGGCATTCCCCAAAGACTTGCCATTCTGCCTTGCTACTTGTATGTAAGACGTCCTAAACCGTCTGTACCCATGCTGATTCTTCCAACCGTGCCAGCTTCCGTTGACGAAATCTTGAAAGCCGTACAATTTCAGAGGGGCAACTTCTTCGCCCTCTGCAATGACCAGAGCCTCGCCAAATTCTATAATTTCGTGCGCATCGTCCGGGTCAAAATAGTAGGGGAATTCTTCTGTGTTTTGCCTTGTTAAGTCCCTTAAGTGCCTTTCGCATGCTCGCCTTTCTTCCTCGCCCGTAGATATGGTTCCTGCGCATACATCTGTCGCAAATTTCGTCACTCTATCCATGTCTAGTTCCCAAATTTGGCGAATTTACTCTCTGGTTTCTCTTCAACCTTTGGTTGGGCCATTTTCATCCGCGCACTAAACGTCAACCCAAGTTCGTTCGCCGCCCTCATGCACTGGCTAAAGAGCAAATCCTTCGTGCGTTGCAGGCTGTTATACACTTGTCCCATCGGCGCACATTCTATGGCTTTTACCACATCGTTGTACTGCTCCCAAGTCTGGACGAACATCACGAGCATATTCACGTCCAGGTTCTGTATAATATCTATTTTCAGCAATTCCTCTGCCAATCTCTTGAATTCCTTTTTTTGCGGTTCTGTCAAAAATCTTGGAGGCTTCACTTTGTCAGTATCGCCTTTCGCAGCCGCTTCTATCGCTCTGCGTTTTGCTATTTCTGCCTTCGTCAGATGTTTTTTCCCAGTGCCCTGCACTACTGTCAGTGGCTGTGCTTTTCTTCCTGCCATCTGCGGCTCCTTTCTCTTGCGTCGATTCGCGAGTCCCAAAAAGGGAGTTCTTGCGTGAGATTCTGGGGGCTGTGGTTTAAGCGAAATCGCCGAAACTTGCCGGGTACCCCCTACCCCTCGCGCTCCGCCCGATTCGCGGACTGCTTCACGCCTTTTTCTTCAAATTTTTGTGTCCTTTTCTGTGGCATCTTGTGCATAGCGACTCTAGGTTGCTTAGCTCGAATCTTTTTTCGAAATTTTCCTTTAAAGAAATTTTATGATGCACTTCCGCTGCTTGTGTAAATCTATTATTAGCCAAGCACCTGACGCACAAGTAGTTATCCCTCACCAGCGCGGCTGCCCTCAGGCGCTTCCATGCAGCGGAACGGTAGAACGTTGTCGCCCTATCGTCTCTCCTGTTAGCGTCATAGTGTCGGTAGTAGTCACCGCGGGGCGGGGTATCGGATGGGGCTCCAGAGGAAGAGCATGTCGGGCATTGTTTATCCGTTATAGGTATAGGCTTGTTGCACCCGCATAGCTTTAGCATGGCCATGGTATCGCCTCCATAGAGATTGCCCCGCAGGGCGTTTTATCCTTAATAGCTAAAGGCACACCCAAGTGGATGCGCCCTAGCCAAAGAATGGAATATGCAATGAATGAGAGTAACCGTAATTTCGCTCTAGGCAAATTGCCTATTGTAACTATAACACATTTTTCTGTGTACTTTGTGGACACTTTTCTAAATACCTAGTCACCTTCCTGTAGATTGCTTCTTTGCAGTAA
>JGI20163J15578_10000783_pt1 | contig 13162 bp, 13 predicted proteins | sample TergutCu122P1_FD_15578 | JGI IMG/M metagenome (IMG submission 15578)
TTGTAGGATATTATCCGCTTTTACCGCAAAATTGCGAGCTTGTGGAGTTCGAGGGTGTAACCTATCTTCGCTATACATTTTCCAATGGCAAGCGCGCCGCAATTGAATTTGACCGCGTCGGCGTTATGACACAGCACCAATACTATAACGACTTCTTCGGCGAATGTAACGCTGCGCTAAAACCAACAATGCAGCTTATCCATACCAATAATCAAGGCATTATAGCCGGGGTTAAATCATCGGCGCAAATACGCTTTCTTGCCAAAATCGCAAATATTATTGACCCCAAAGATATCACGAAAGAGCGGGAACGCTTTGCCGCTGAAAACCTTTCCGCGGATAATCAAAGCGGCATGTTGATATATGATAATAAGTTTTCTGACGTAGTGCAAGTCAAATCAGATCCATTCACAATCAACGCCGAGCAGATGAAACAAATACGCGAAAATGTTTTTACATACTTCGGGACGAACGAAAACATATTGCAAAATAAATATGATGAAGAAGGGTTCAACGCTTACTTTCAAGGTAAGATAGAACCCTTCGCTATTCAGTTGTCGCTTGTACTTAGTAACATGACATTTTCCGAGCGGCAAATCGCACACGGCAATCAATTTTTGTTCGCAATGAACAGATTAGAATACGCGAGCAATCGTACAAAAGCAGGCTTATCAACAACACTTTTTGACCGTGCATTACTTACGCGAAATGAAATCCGCAAAATGTGGAGTATGACCGCCGCCAAAGACCGGGACGGCAACCATGACCCGGACGGCGACATTTACTTTATACGCAGCGAGTATACACGCCTTGAAGATTTAGGCAAGGCGTTACAAGTCGAAGCGGCGAAAGAAGGGATTGACATCAACAATCCGCAACCGCCGCCGGGCAGCGCAAACGCCGGAACAGGCGGCGCGCACACAGAAATATAAAGGGGGATATTATGCCAAAAGTACACGAACGCGAATATAGAACAATGACGCAACCTTTGTTTGCGTCATTACAAGAAAAGCGATTTGACAGCGACTATTATGTCGAGGGCTTCGCGACCACATTCAATACACCTTATTTGATGTACGAATGGGACGGCGTGAAGTATTACGAAGTCATAGACCGTCACGCCCTCATAGACGCGGACTTATCCGACGTAATAATGCAATACGACCACAGGGGAACAGTCTTTGCCCGAAACAAAATGCCTGCCGGGAAAAAGCCTTGTTTACTGATTGAGCCGCAAGAAAGCGGCTTATTTGTTGCCGCTGATTTGGGGGTAATTGAAGAAGCAAGAAGCCTTTATAAGTCCATCGAAGCCGGGCTTATTAACAAAATGTCATGGGCGTTTAGGGTATTGGAAGATTCGTACAACAAAGAAACCCGAACCCGAACCATTTTAAAAATAAAGAAGGTTTACGACGTTAGCGCGGTAAGTTTACCTGCGAACGCCGATACCGATATATCCGCGCGTTCTTACTTTGACGGAGTGATCGAAGCCGAGAAGCGGGAGGCGTTAGCGCGGAACAGATGTTTATTATTACTTAAAACGAAAATTTAACGGAGGTTATAAAATGAACAGATTACAAGAAATTGAAGCTCGCCTTGCTGAAATAGCAAGCGACATTGAGACAAGGGGCGCAGAACTAACAGCCGAACAAATCACGGCATACAATGCCGAAGTGGACACTTTGAAAGCAGAGCGTACACAGCTTTTAGCCGCAAACGAAACCCGCGCTGCGCTTCTTTCGTCTATTGCCGAAGGTAGAGCAGCGGGCACGACGGTTGTACAAAACTTCCCGACACCCGGCACAAGCGGCGAAACCCGCACAGCCGAAAACGCAGACCCAACCGAAAGCATGGAGTACCGCAGGGCATTTATGAATTATGTCTTGCGCGGCACGCCAATTCCCACAGAGCTTAGAGCAAACGAAATCACAAAGACAACCGACGTCGGATCAGTCATCCCCGCGCCAGTCCTCAATAAGATTGTTGAGAAAATGGAAGCGGTAGGAATGATTTTACAGCTTGTCACCCGGACGGCATACGCGGGCGGGCTTAATATCCCGACTTCGAGCGTCAAGCCTGTGGCAACATGGGTTGCAGAAGGCGCGGGCAGTGACAAGCAAAAGAAACCGACAGGCTTTATCACGTTCGGCTATCACAAGTTACGTTGTGCAGTAGCGGTCACACTTGAAGTTGACACGATGGCGTTGTCAGCGTTTGAAATGACACTAATTAACAACGTCGTTGAAGCAATGACGAAAGCCCTTGAACAGGCAATCGTAAGCGGCGACGGCGTGGGCAAGCCTAAAGGCATTTTGGCAGAAACACCGAACGCAGGGCAAGCATTAACGACCGCCGCGCCATCATATGAAAATTTGGTAAAAGCCGAAGGAGCTTTACCGATCGAGTATGAAAATGGCGCGGTTTGGTGCATGACGAAAAAGACTTTCATGTTATTTATCGAAATGACCGACGCGACAGGGCAACCGATTGCCCGCGTAAATTATGGCATAAGCGGCAAGCCCGAACGCTTCTTGCTTGGGCGACAAGTTATACTGTGCAATTATGTTGCTTCGTTTAGTGACACGCTTGCCGCCGGGACGAAGTTCGCGTTCCTGTTCAACTTCGCGGACTATATTGTCAACACAAATTACGCTATGGGCATAAAGCGTTTCGAAGACAACGACACCGATGACCGAGTAACCCGCGCAGTAATGCTTGTTGACGGCAAAGTAGTTGACAAGGGTTCGCTTGTGACTTTGGAAAAATCATAACTATAGACAGGAGGGGCGGCAATGTTTGAAAAAGTAAAGTTAGCCTTGCGGCTTCGTGGCGCGGCGTTTGATGACGAAGTAAGAGGGCTCATTGCTGCCGCAAAAGCCGACCTGCGCCTTGTTGAAATTGTTTTTGATGACCCGCCCGAAAATGTGACCGGAACGGTCACAACTTCGGGCGACCCCCTTATTGAGAGGGCAATAATTTTATACTGCAAAGCGCATTTCGGCTTTAACCCCGACGCAAGAAGGTTTGAAGAAGCGTACTTGTATCAAAAAAGGGCGTTAGTATTGGCGGGTGATTATATTGCGGTGGAGTGACGAAATTACGCTTATTCACGCCGAACTGGACACTGACGGCGAAGGCTTCACAGTCCGAACGCTTGGCGACCGCAAAACAATATTTGCTAATAGAAAATCAGTCGGCTTTAATGAATTTTTTAAAGCCAAGCAAGCCGGATTCACCGAGCAAATGAAGTTTGACATATTTGCCGTAGAGTATGCCGGGCAGACCGTCGCCGAGTATATGGGCAAGCAATACCGAATTTTGCGAACCTATGAAGACCCAAAAAAGCCCGACGAACTGGAGCTTACACTTTCTGACTTGTCAGAGAGAGGGGGCGGCGCGAATGGCGTTTGAAGTTGATTTTGCGGGACTGGAAGAAATCAAAACAATGTTACTTAAAAACGCCGAAGCCGCTGAAAAACACGCCGAGCCTATACTTTTAGCAGGTTCAGAAGTGCTTGCTAACGCAATGAAGTCAGAGCTTACCCGCGTATCAAAAGGCAAGCGAAGTACAGGGGAACTTGCAAAATCTATAAAAGTTGGACGTGTAAAGCGAAGAAAAAAAGGCAATGTCATTCATACGGACGTTTTCCCGGAAGGGTATCAAAATCACAGTTCGCCCGGCTTTGGGCGAGATAAAAATGCAAAAGTTTCAAATCGGCAAGTTGGCTTTATGCTTGAATACGGAACTTCAAAAATGCTCGCGCGTCCGTGGGCGAGCGTCGCCGAGCATAAATCCGCCGACGCGGTGAACGAGGCTATGGCGAAAGAATGGGAAAAGGTGAGTTATGGCTAACGAAATAACTAACACAAGCGACAGCCACTTACATAAAACGCTTTCAACTTTAGGCGATCCGGTGGAACGCTTGCGCTTTACCGGGGAAGCTGATACTTACCTAACGTGGCAGACCATAGCGGGTAATGAAACAGCTTTTGCAGACGACGACAACGAGGAATACGAACATTATTACAGGGTAGACTTATTTTCCCGGCACAATTATGTTGAAAAACTAATTGCGCTTAGAAAAGCCCTAAAAAAGGCAGGATTTTACGGAACGTCCGTACTTGCCGAGCAATACGAAACGGACACGAAGTATTTTCATGCGTCCTTAAATACTTACTATATGGAGGAATAAAAATGGCAACAATTGGATTACGCGATCTATTTTACGCGCCTATTACCAAAGACGCGGCCGGAGTAGAAACTTACGGCACCCCAGTAAGAATGGCAAGAGCTATTCAAGCTCAAATGTCAACAACCATTGCCGAAGCAAAGTTATTTGCTGATGATTCAGTAGATGAAGCGGCAAAGGAATTTGTAAGCGGATCATTGACGCTCAATATAAACCGCCTTGATCCTGGAATTGCGGCGATATTGTTAGGGCAAAAACAAGACCCCACCGGAGTATTATTCGCCCATGGCGACGACGATGCCCCTTATGTTGCCGTCGGGTTTAGGGCAACAAAAATGCGCGGTCAGTTCAAATTTATTTGGCTGTACAAGGTGAAGTTTGCCATCCCCGACGAAAATTATCAGACTAAAGGTGACAGCATAGCTTTCCAAACCCCAACGATTGTCGGCACTTACATCAAGCGCAATGACGGAAACTGGAAAGCGGATTACGTCGGGACACCCGAAGACCCGGTAGGTTCAACATGGTTTGAGGCTGTAAGGGAAATTTCCGATCCCGACCCCGATCCCGACCCCGATCCCGACCCCGATCCCGACCCCGATCCCGACCCCGATCCCGATCCCGATCCGACACCATAAAAGTTATGAAAGGAGTTAAGGGCAAGTCCGATTTTGTGGGCTTGCCCGATTTGTTATGAGTGCAATTAAAGATGGCGGGTTATTCCCGATAACCCTTGATAAAGAGAGACATTTATTATTTTCGCTACATGTCATTGATGAAGTAGAGGACAAAATCGGAGATATAAGCGATCTTCAAAAAACGATGGAAAGCAAAGGGCGTATGAAGTTTATCACATGGCTTCTTACAATGCTTATCAATGAGGGCGCGTTATATAAGCAATTCCAAGCAACCGGACAAATTGACGGCGCGGAGATACTGGACGAAAGAATTGTATCAATGCTTATCCACAGCACTAATATACAAAACATTATGACAGACATTTTCAACGCTTTTACATTGGCAAACAGGGGGACGACAGAGCCTCCGGAGCTTGACGACGACGAAGACGATGAAGAAGATAACGAAATAGAGGGAAACACGATAGCGGGCGAGGACGAATAGACCTTGCCCGCTTGCTATATATAGGCGTGACCTTGCTCGGATTTACCGAGCGGGAAATATGGCGCATGACACCTTACAAACTTGTAACCCTCTTTCGTATACATAAAGAATTTAATAACGATCGCTTCAAGCCCGAAAATTCGGGCATAGACGATATAGACGAAGCACTAGGGGGGTTATAACATGGCAAAAATCGGACGAATAGGCACGCGTTTGGAGTTCGAGGGGCAAAAAGAATATGTTGCCACAACTAAAGAAATCAACAAAAGCTTAAAAAATCTTGGCTCTGAAATGAAAGCCGTAACATATGAATTCGGGCGCAATGATAAAAGCGTCGAGGGTTTAACTAAGCGAAAAGGCTTGCTTGAGCAACAATCCGAGGAATACAACAAAGCCATAGAAGCAAGCAAAAAAGCCCTTGAAGATATGCGAGAAAAAGGCTTAACCCCCGCCGATAAAGCATATCAAGACATGGAGCGCATATTGCGCGAAAATGAAAGCGCGTTTGCAGGCGTTCAAAGGGAAATCGGAGAAGTTGACCAGTCTTTAAGAGAAAGTAAGTCTAATTGGGAAAGCTTCGGAAAAGTCGCCGCCGGAGTTGGTACGGCGATCGGCGCGGGCATGGCGGCAGTAGGCGCGGCAGCAGTAGCAGCGGGCGCATATATGTACGGCATAGCAAAAGAAACCGCCGCCGCCGGAACTGAAATAAACAACTATGCTTTGCAAATGGGGTTTTCAAGGCAAGCAATCCAAGAATGGGACTACGTTTTATCGCAAAATGGGGCTTCACTTTATAATCTTAATTACGGCGTTAGACGCGTAACCGCCGCAATGGGGAGTATGGACGAAGAGGGGGGCAAAGTTGGCAAGGCAATTACGCGCCTTGGACTTAATTTTGATGAAGTAAGAGAAAAAACCCCGGAAGACGCTATGGCAGCAGTAGTCGCGGCTTTTCAAGATATGGAAGAAGGCGCGGACAAAACCGCCCTTGCGTTGGACATATTTGGACAGCGCGGCGGCATGATGCTTATGCCTATGCTTAACCAAGCAACCGAAGCGACCGACGAATTAAGGCAGCGCGCGCATGAGTTAGGCATGATTATGTCAGACGATGCAATCAACGCGGCGGCGGGTTTTTCAAACAGTATGGACACGCTTTCTCGCACGTTTGGCGGTGTAAAAAACGCAATCGGCGCGCAACTTTTACCCGGCTTTACACAAATTACAGACGGATTGACAGGGCTTATCAGTGGCAGCGAGGGCGCAGCCGAACAAATCACAGCAGGGGTACAAAATCTTGTAAGGGGCATAAGTGACGCAATCCCGCAAGTTTTAACCATATTCAATACAGTAGCGCAGACTATAGCGGAAATTGCGCCGGAAATAATCAACGCACTTATTGACGGAATTGTCGGTAATATTCCGCAACTTATGGAATCGGCACTTGCTATTGTAATGGCGTTGGTTGAGGGGATTATAACAGCACTCCCCGCATTATTAGACGGCGCAATGCAGATACTTATTGCGCTCTCGGACGGAATAATAGCGGCATTGCCGACACTCATTCCGACAATTATTGATGTAATAATGCAGATTGTCACAACTCTAATAGACAATGTACCATTACTTATCGACGCGGCGTTACAATTGTTTAATGGAATTGTGATAGGACTTATTGACGCAATACCTATAATAATTGATGCATTACCGAAACTTATTGACAGTATATTAACAGCGATTCTTGATAGCATCCCCTTAATCATACAGGCGGGCATTGACCTATTGACCGCCCTTGTCGAAGCCTTGCCGACTATTATTACGTCGATAGTAGAAGCAATCCCGCAAATCATCGACAGCATAATTACAGCAGTTGTAGAGAGCATACCTTTAATCATTCAAGCGGGTATTGATCTACTGATTGCACTTGTACAAGCACTGCCACAAATCATTGTAACTATCATCGAAGCTATACCGCAAATCATAACAGGCATTGTAACCGCCCTAATCGGCAATATTGATAAAATCATTATGGCGGGTGTGGAGCTATTCATTGCCTTAATTACCAATTTACCAACAATAATTATCGAAATTGTAAGAGCTATACCGCAAATTATCGCCGCAATAGTAAGGGGATTTTTAGACCTTATCCCCCGGTTAGCAGAAGCGGGAAGTGAGCTTATGAGCGGACTTATAAGCGGACTTCTTGGAGCGGTTGGGCGTGTAGCCGAAGCTGTGCGCGACGTTGGAAGCCGCATACTCGGCGGCGTGCGTTCTTTCTTTGGCATCAACAGTCCGTCAACAGTTTTTGCTGAAATTGGCGAAAACTTAGCCGAAGGAATAGAAATCGGCTTTGACCGAGAAGCCAAAAACACTGAAAGAGCAATGACCGACGCAATGGGTAAGGCGGGGCAAATGACCGCCGCCGAAGCTGTAAGAGCAGTAGGAAAAGGGATTATATCCAATCTTTCGGAGTTAGACGCGGCCGTAAAAGCAATTGTCGATAAAGTCATTACAGCTTTAAACGCCGAAAGCGTCCGTTTTCATCAATCGGGCGAAGATATCAGCCGCCAATTAACACAGGGAATAAAATCGTCAATATCAGAGGTTGGCGCAGTAGTCCCGCAAATCGCACAGGCAATTGTTGCGGCGTTTGCCGGACAGCATCAGAGCATACATAGCGCGGGACAAGACTTAAACAGGCAAATTGCGGCGGGGATTGTCGCATCGATCCGTCAAGTGACCGCCGTTATCCCGCAAGTCACACAAGCCATTATCACGTCGCTTGCCGAGCAACATCAAAGCATACACCGAGCCGGACAAGACTTAATGCGGCAAGTGGCGCAGGGTATTGTTTCCGCAATCCCACAAGTGACCGCGGTTATCCCGCAAGTCACGCAAGCGATCATCACAGCATTTTCAGCCCAACATCAAAGAATTAACAGAGCGGGACAAGATTTAATGCGGCAAGTAGCGCAGGGCATTGTTTCCGCGATCCCGCAAGTGACTGCCATAATACCGCAAGTCACGCAAGCGATCATCACAGCATTTTCAGCCGCACACCCGCAATTTCATAACGCCGGACAGGACTTAATACGGCAATTGGTAAGCGGTATCACCGCCGCGACCGGGCAAGTCACGCAAGCGGTAACAAATGTCGTAAATGAAATTGTACAGATCGTGCGCGGTACAGTCCCGCAAATGACAGACGCCGGGCTTGCGATGACGCAAGGTATTACAACAGGTTTTATAAATGGCTCTTTGGCTATGCGCCAACAAATCAACGCTGAAATTGATCGTCTTGTAAGCGGCGCACAAGCAAGACTTCGAATTTCTTCGCCTTCAAGAGTATTTGCCGAAATCGGCGAAAACATGGCGAAGGGACTTGGCGTGGGATTTGAAAAAGAAATGCGATCCGTACAAAGAACAGTTGATCAAGCCGTATCATCAATCATTCCCGACGCGCCGGGACACGCCCGCACAGGCACGTCGGCGGGGCAACGCGGCGGCGGGTTTACCGTAAATCAACACATTTACGCGAATGAAACAAGTTACGCGGCGCAGCAGCGCGAAGCCGGGCGGCATTTAAAACTAATAGCGCGGGAGGTTGGCGCAATATGAGGCTACAGAAAAAATTAACATATATCAACGAGCGCGGCGACAGCCTTTCCTTCAATACAGATTCGCAGTATCACGTCAATGTAAGTAAGGACGTAAGCGGGCTTTCAGATATTGAAAATGATATCTTTTCAATAACAAGCATGGGACAAGACGGCGAAACATTCATCGGAAGCCGTATTGTTGCCCGCGACATTGAAATAGTCGGGCATATCAAGGAACGCGACAAATCCCTTGCCCATCGCTTACGCCGCCGCATGAACAATATTTTAAATCCACAATTTAAAGCAATTTTACTATTTGAATTTGGTGACATTCGCCGGGTAATAGATTGCACAATCGCAACTGCTCCTAAATTCTTACCGTCTCCTATATTCGGTCAATTCGTATTGCAATTATCTTGTCTTAATCCGTTTTGGCGTGAAGATGGGGAGATTAGACAGGATATTGCAACATGGATTGGCGGCTTTGAATTTCCAATCGACCGGGATGACCCGCCGCAAGGTTTAGAAATCCCAATAGAAGGTACTTGGGAAATAGGTTGGCGCGAACTTTCGCTTATAGTCAACGTATATAACGCCGGGGACGTGCGCGCGGGTATGCGGATTGAGTTCCGGGCGTTAGGTTTTCTGCGAAATCCGACGTTGCTTGATGTAGTAACCGGGCAATTTATCCGTATAAATACCGAAATGCAAGCGGGCGACGTTATCACAGTTAATACATTGTGGGGACAAAAAAGCGTTACATTACGCCGCGGCGGTGTTGAAAGTGACGCTTTTCGCTTTTTAGACCCCGACAGCAGTTACTTACAATTAGCCGTCGGCGACAATATGTTGCGCTATGACGCGGACGAAAATATAGAAAACTTGGACGTTGTCATATTTCGCAACAATTTATTTTTAGGGGTGTAAAATGGAGCTTTACATATATGACCGCAATTTAGAACTACGCGGAGTGTTTGAAAAAATAATATCGTTTATTTGGACGCGACGTTATAATAGCGTCGGCGAGTTCAAGTTATTAGTCCCATTCACCCCCGAATACAACGAACGTTTGAAAATGTACCGCCTAATTGTCAAATGGGACGATGACGACGAAGCGGGCGAAATTCGATATATTGAAATCCGCAAAAATTCACAGGGAAAAGAAGAAATAGAAGTGCAGGGGCGTTTTATAACAAACTGGCTCGGCAAGAGAATAATACTTGCGCCCATAGTTTCCACCGCCCCGCCGCAAAACATTATGACAAGAATTGTGACCGAAAATGTCACAAATCCCACGAACGCCAACCGACGGTTGCACAATATAACGCATACGGACATATCGGGTATATCACGCGATAGCATTGACTACAATTCCGAGCCATTTATGAATGTCGGGCTTACACTGGAGCGCGGCGCAAAAGCGTCTCGGCTTGGTTTTAATATCACCGCCGATATACGGCAAAAAAGATACTTTTTTAATATTTTCGATGGCTTAGACTTAACATCCGGTAATGCGGCGAAGAACCCTCCCGCCGTTTTTTCCGTCGAGTTTGACAACATCTTAGAGCAAACTTTTACAAATTCAACAGAGCGATTACGAAGTACGGCGTATGTCGGCGGCGAAGATCCGCACGACCGACCCCGGCGAATTGTCGAAGTCGGGCAAGCCGCTGCCGGGCATGACCGCGCCGAAGTGTTTATTAACGCAACCGACATTGTGCAATTTTGGCGCGATGAAAACGGAAACGAGCAATCACTCACAAATCAGCAATACGATGATTTGTTATTTCAGCGCGGCGTACAACAACTTGAATATTTCGCCGAGACATTGGCATTTACAAGCAAAGTAAATACCCATGCAAATTTGAGATATAAAATCGATTATGACCTCGGCGACCGGGTAACTTGTATCAATCGGCGATGGGGTGTGCGAATTGATGTGCGCATAACCGAAATCATGGAAGTATATCAAAATCACCCAGAGCCGGAAATTGAGATAACATTCGGGGAAAGTTTGCCCGCATTGATTGAGCAAATCCGGGCTTTACATATACAATAAAGGGGTGAAAAAATGGAAATATCAAGGTTTTTCAACAGCGTAGCAGGCGACCGCCGATATCTTGCCGAAGATTGGGCGGCGTACTTTGCGTCGTTTATCGGCAACGGCGTTTTTCCGCAACCGTCGAATGGTTTGCAAGTCATAGCAGGTCCAGGCACAAGTGTTATTATCCGACCAGGGCGCGCATGGATAAACGGTTATTTTTATGTACTCGACAACGAATTGACATTACAGTTACCCATTGCCCACGGTTCGTTGCGCCGAATTGACCGCATTGTCATTCGATGGGACTTGACCGAGCGGCGCATATTTGCCCGCGTCAATAGCAGCGCGCCCGCAAGCAATCCGACCCCGCCGCCGCTGCAACGCGACGCGGACGCGTGGGAATTATGCCTTGCCGACGTTACTGTCAACGCCGGAGTGACGGCAATTTCACAGGCAAATATCACGGAACAGCGGTGGAATACCGCACTATGCGGCATTGTTGTCGGGGTAATTACACAAATTGACCCATCATTCATCACGGCGCAATTTAACGCCTTTTTCGCCGACATGCGAAGAAATATTCAAAACGATTATGCAGCATGGCAAACGGCGTTTAACACTTACATGTTGTCGCTAGAAACCCTTGGTGCAACCGCGCAGCAAGCCCATGAAGCGTTTGAAAATAATTTGCGTAACTGGTTTAGCAGTTTTACAACGGCGGCGACCTCGCAACTTGCGGGGTGGTACAATCCATTTACGCAAACATGGGAGCAAACAATAAATGATTGGTTTGACAGTTTATCAGCTATTCTTGATGGCGACGTCGCGGCAAATTTAACAAACAGGATATTACAACATGAACAAACACTTGTGACCTCCGAGCCGGACGGCATACACGGTATAAGATTTATTAACGACACCTTACAGATACTAACGCCCGACGGTTGGATCATTGTCGGCGGCGTTGGGGCTATAATGGGATATACAGCCGGATTCTTCGACATGCAGCACTTCACGGCAATTACTTTTGACATGCGAAATTACACAGCATATAAATTTGATACAACAATAAGGACGGTGAATTAAAATGGCACAAACTCCAACTACTACACAAAATCTTGGACTTAACCAGTGGAACAGCGCGGACAACTTAAACACGCCGCAATTTAATGAGGACAACCGCCTGATTGATAATGCGGTTGGCTCACTTCGCCGCGACGTTACGGATGTTGAAAACGATGTAAACGAAATTAAAGAGAGCGGGATTCTAGGCAGCGACGAAATAGTCCGCGCAATAATCAACAGAATATACGAAGGCGTTGATTTGACGGTAAAATTCGCCGCCGAAATAGCCGCCGCCCCGCATAGCGGCAATGTGTGGGCTTGGATTCGCGCCCGCATAAGATCGGGTAATTTTTCGGGTTTGCTCGTTGGCGACTTTATACCTTTTCAGATCGGCAATAATACCATTATTGCCGAAATAGCGGGGATAAACACTTATACTCGTTACGGAGCCCCGCCGAGAGTAGAAAATCATATCGACTTCATTTCCCGCGACTTATTCCCGGAAGCCCGCCAATTTAACCGCGCGCCGTGGAATAACGGTACAACCGTGTCGCCGTCACCGTGGCTTGCAAGCGATTTATTCGCGTGGCTAAACGGCTTGCAAATGGATGTGCCCAACACTCGTGCGGTTAATCCAGAACTTATCAATGTTGATTATCGAACTACAGGGCTTTTCCCGCAACTTCCCGCCGCTTTGCGGACAGTTATTGTACCAAAACAATTATATTTATCAAGACGACATTCGCCGGGCGCTATATTAAGCGATGATATGGGAGGGATGAGAATTGATAATGTGGGAAATTTGTGGATTCTGAGTGAAATTGAAGTATTTGGACATAGCGTAGTTTCGAGTTTACTTACTGGAGGATTTAGCCCGCAGATGTTCGGCGGGGCGACAGGAGGGGTTGTACAATATCCCATATTTGCAAATAATATGAAGCGTATAAAAGGTGCAGGGCATGAAGGTGCACCCGCACATTGGTGGTTATTAGACCCGGTGGGTGGGAGTGATATCAATTTTTCCACTGTTTGGAGTGTGGGCTACGGAACGCAACGTCCAGCCGACAGTACACAACACGTCCCTGTATGTTTCCGCATTGCGTAATATTAGGGGCAACTTATGAGAATAGATTTAATAGATT
>JGI20163J15578_10000785_pt1 | contig 13160 bp, 14 predicted proteins | sample TergutCu122P1_FD_15578 | JGI IMG/M metagenome (IMG submission 15578)
AAATAGAAATTTTTATTATAATAATAACATATTCCTACTAACATGACAATCAATTTTTTATATATCAATATGTATTTTTTTATATCAATATGTATTCATTGACGTTACAAGTCAGCAAAACATCATTGGCTCCCTATAAAACCCCTTCTCTCTGGAGAAGTTCTATGAATTCTTCTGTTTTATGAAGCCATTGTCGTAGTTTCCAGTGGTGGAATCATTGCTGATTGGATGTGTAGGCTGATTAGGCAATAGAGTTCCACAGCTAGAGAGGGTAAGTGGTGCAATTAGCCCTAAGCAAGCTAAGATGGTNGCATTCTTCTTCCATCGATGAGGCATTTGCTTTAATAGGTCAGGTTGTTCACNAAGCTCTTCTAAGGTCGGAAGATCAGGTGCCTGATATTTTGTTACAGGGGTTGGATAAATTCTAACGTTTGTTTTTTATTCTTTTTCAATCTTCGCATCCTCCATAATTTTGTTTTTTTGCTTTTTGACTATCTCCCAGATATTGTCTCCATCAACTGATTCACCAAATCTGACTGGGGCTCTATTCTTGTAAGAAACAAGCCCAGTTTCTCGTCATAGCCATATCCCTGGCGATCTCTCCATCCAGGAAAATGCANCCCTTCAGTATATTCNCCTGNAAGGTGATTGTACACCACAGGTGGCATGCCTCCTGATGTAGAGAGGATAGGTTCAATAACGATTTCATCACCCAATTCCATCAAGCGTAAATCGACAAAATGAGCGACTGGAGATCCCATGCTAAGAAAAATCCTACCTTCCTCATCTCGTAAAAACCCAACCCCGCCACGTGATAAATCTGCGACAAACTCAAAAGAGCCATCACGATAAAGGTGTAGGGTCACTCTTTGTCCAGGTGAACTTGTAATCGCTTGTCTAGAATAATTCCAATAAATAACCAGAGCAGGAATGCCTGTATCGTCCAAATCAAACAGCTGGAAGCCAGTAGCAATCCATGTCGTTGATTCTTGGTGCTCTCTTTCATCAGCATCAATCCTTATCCATGAACTTTGGTACAAAAAAGGCACCTCATCTATATTCAATTGCTCATCTGTTATAGGGTTACGATAATGATAAGTTACGCCATAACTATGTGGTTCTGTGTCACCAATTTTGTTCCCTTCTTCATCTACAAAGAACTCGATGAAGTCATGCCAATTAGTACTCCACCAATTTCCCCAATCACTTTCTATATATTCGGGATGGTGAAAAATAGGGGGAAATTGATCTAAATATTCTTCTAGTGCCACTTCCCATCCATCATACTCATGATTAAGGTTTTCATTCGTGCAAGAAGCAAGAAGGAATAAGGCCGTTACTACAAACAAAGGGAAAAAGGTTTTTAGTTTAATTTTGAAATAGTTCATCTATGTCATCATCTTTCTAAGGCGAACTCCATAAAGCAATAAATAGGAACATGAAATTTTATACATCCCATTCTATGTGTTCAGACTCTTCTCGAACAATCCGATACAATTCTTCTTCATTGTCGATTAGTTTCTGGATGATATTAGCAAGTTCCTCTGCTCGCCTTACATTTTCAGGAGTGTTTTTGTAAATGGCAACGAACATTCCAACTTCAGGGTGTTCTTCCATATTGGTAAGAACATCGGGTGCGTGCTTCCTTAAGTAATGTCGAAGCAAAGCTGCCCAGTTGGAACCATTCATGTAGTCCTTTTCATTGATGGCGTTCATGTTCTCACCAATGGGTAAGACCTTTTGATGATCAACATAAAAACCAACGGAAATGAATTCTCCTACATCCTTGAGGATACGAACAAACTCATTCATGCCCTTTTCTATATCAAGAGCCAGCTCCTCCATAGCGGTATCTTTAAATAAATCTTTCAACTTGTATTCTTTCGCACCTGAAATATCCAATCCTGTTAGAATAATATGGACAATCTTGCCTTGTTCCTTTTCCGTGATGAGTGTTTGATTACAAGACTGGTTAAGCTGATTTAATTGTAATAATGTATCACGAGACAATTCCCAAGTTTTATCTTCTTCTCCAAGAAGGGATTCAAGTTTTTCTAGATAATCAAACATGATTCTTTTGAGGTTTTTTACATCTTCGAGAGTATAGGGAGCTTGTTCATGGGACACTTTACTTTTCAATTCATGTATGGTTAAGAAATGACTCATGATATCTGTCATATCCATTACATTGAGTAGCAGGCAGAAGATATCCACATGTTTTGTTGTGGGGATTGGAACTTCGCTAGTCCACTCTCTCTTAAGGGGTAAGTCCCAAGGCATTTCCCAAGGATTCACTAGGTGATTCTTGTTCACATTGTATTTCTTTTTTCTATTATTCGTCTCTGACCAAGCAGTATCGGGATGCTGCATTTTGTCCCAAAATCCGTGACCAAACAGATAGCTCTCCATGTAATCGTCCCAACTGCCGTAGAGTTCCTGAAGTTTGGTTCCTGCAATAAGAGAAAAGTCGAGGGATTCCTCGTAACTAAGGTATCCACAAACATATCCTGTACTGGCTAACATCATCATTCGCATCAAATCCCATGCCCAGATGCTTTTTTCTCCAAGAGCTTCAATGTCATCAAGAACTTTGATTTCCTGCTTAATCAACTTCTCACGGTCGGCATTCTCAATCTTATCCAATGCATTAAGCACAGAGGCGCCTCCAAATAGTCGTGGGAAGGATTCTAAAAGGCTGGGGCGATTTACAATTCCCCAATCTCTATCCAAAGTACTTTTGAAAGTATCCTCCCAACTTCGATTGGCCGCTTCTGTATTCACATTCTTGAATCGTTCATTCATAAAGGGAGCGCCATAAACATAGGGGTGATTACGATTGACAATTTCGAGAATGGCGGTGCATCCATTAAACCATCGGACAGTATCTGGATAAATGGTTCTCATATGAGCCCATTGATTCTTATAAACCTTTTCTAATTGATTGGCAATGTCTGGATATTTTTCAGGAATAAGTGGCAATTCCTTGTGTTCACCTGAGTCATCAATATACCACAAATAAACACAACGCTTTTCTTCCTGTAACTCGTTTTTCATAATGCTGTATTGATCATAGAAAACTATCTCCAGCCTATCTAGTGGCATAAACAACTCTTCATCTTGCCACCTGCGGACAAGACCATCTTCGTAGGCTGCCACATAAAAGTGCTCCTTTTTAAATAATCCTTTTTTTGTATTTTCGATTTCGAATAATGGTACCCTATCTTTTTCGCTCATATAATAACTCCCTTCTCTTAAACTTTTCTAACTATTTTTGGTTTGAAAAAATCAAAGCATACATATTTTCCAAAATCCTTGCCATCACCATTAGTTCAGGCTCACTAATTAGACATCTTCAATCCCTTCTGCAAACCTTCCTTCACGTCAAATTTATTGTAATAACTAATCAAAATGAACTCCTCTGTAACTTTCAAAAACATACCAGTCGAAATGGAAGGGACTGTCAAGGTAAATCCATTTTCCTTGTATCCAATAGCTAAAGTGCCTGTACCCTCCTCCTTCAGTAAACACGAAAACCTTTGCTCTTAAATTATTGTTTACATGCTGATTCATCGCTTCTATCATCGCTTCAATTCTTTCCCGTAGAAAATCTTCTTGTTGCTCCAAATCAAAATCTTCCGAAAGGGTAACATGGATAATAAAATAAACTGGAGCAATATCAAAGACATTTTCTGGTGTGATATCAGCAAGATGATATATTCCTTCAGGGGTGGCTAACCACCGCATGTATTCTCCTACAATCCTTGTTCCTTCTTGATGCCTATTACTATCCCAGGAATGACTGCCTGTCACAAACCTTACACCTATATTATAATTTATTTCCAGTAGATCAGCCAGATAAAATTCAAGGAAATGTTCTTGATAATATTCGGCAATAGACGCTCTTGCATGCGTCTCCAATTGACCAAAAAAGCCCCTATAATGAGAGCGGTTATTAAATACAAAAAGACTGCTATCACCTCCTTGGTCATCTTCCGAAGTATTGGAATCAACGACGGACCGTATTCCTACTCACCCTGCGAACTCCCTCAATACTTTCGGCGTACTCCACTATTTCACTTATAGTCCTTTGTAGATTATCAACTCCAAGTAGTAATGTGAAAAACCATGTTTCTTCACTAGTGACAAATATTTCTAGATAGTCTTCATCTATTCTCGAAGGACTAGTTAATATAATGACATCATCAGAATCAGGAATACTAAAATACCTCTCTCTAAATTCTTCCCATAATGCTTCTGCTGTTTCACAAACTACTCTATTTGTAATCTCAACAACTTCTGGGTGTGCCAATAGCTCTTCAACAATGTAATCGACCTGTAAATCAGATAAACCATCATCCAAAACAACTCGAATTGCAACTTGATGTCCGCTTGCAATGGACTCCATAAGATTTGTTTCCTGTACTCTATTATAAATTGCATAAGAAAGAGCTATCACCAGTATCAGTGCAACTCCTATGGAGATTCCAATAATCGCTTCTTTTATCATAATCTATAATCTCCTAGCTTGCCATAAACTCCAAAAATCCTTTATTTTTTCATTGCATTTCCTCAGGCATTGTCTCCATCAACTGATTCACCAAATCTGACTGAGGTTCTATTCTCGTAAGGAACAAGCCTAGTTTCTCGTCAAATCCATATCCCTGGCGATCCCTCCATCTAGGAAAAGAATCCCTTCAGTATACTCGCTCGCAAGATGATTGTACACCACAGGTGGCATAGCACCTAAGGTAGAGAGGATATCCTTTGCTTTTAATTCACATCTATGAAAAAAGAGGTGAAATCGAAATCATCCAACTCGTTTAAAGTGAATTCAATCGAACCGTGGTCAACAAACGAGCCAAAGGTCAAAAAACGCCCTACCACTCTTCCCTCATCATTGATAAATTCTATTCTGGAATCATGGAAGAATTCAAAGGTTATTTCTTCGGTTACCTGATTTTGTATCTCACTTAAGAACTCATACAAAACCATTCTTATACGTGTAGTTTCTAATTCCATGTCAAAATCATCTTCTAAGAAAACGTCATAAGATAAAGAAATCCGAACTAAACCCAGATTTCTTAACCCTACCGTTTCAATCAATGTACCCATATCTGAAAAGGGTACATTGATTGCTTCGATTACATCAACACCAACCAAGCCGCTTGTTAAACTTGAAGTAACTGTAAAAAAGGAAACCCAGTATGGATGCAATGTTGCAGTCCTGCCTCTATTAAATTGTTGATCAGCTCGATAAGATCCTCTCGTATAGACTTGTACATTGGATTCGCCATAGATATTTATAATTGTATCTTCAAGTCGTTGACTTTCCTCACTGTTTAACTCTCTCCAAATATTTGTGATGCGATTTCCCAAGGCTCTTGTGTAAGTATTAACAATGATTGTAGCGCTAAAATCACTTCTTGCACCAGTTAAACAAGATTGCCTCAACCTAAAATTAACATCCGTTGCTAAGCAGTGGACAATGAAGTAAAGTTGTTCTTGTCGTTTGGATCCAATCCGCTAGATTCCAATGGTTTCCATCTGAAACGTCCTGTCAGGAAAGCTCACGTTGAGGATATTCAAGATTTTATCATCTAATTCGTTTGCTAAGATCACTATTTCGTCGGTTTCTGCTCTGGCTTCAAGGGGAACAATGGTGAATCTTAGTGCCACAATGGTGATGATAACAAAAATACCCAATGCCAGACATATAAAGTGTATAATTCTTAGTTTTGTCAATGTTGCTAAGAAAATTTTCTTTTTCTTCTCCATAGCTCTTCACAAATCCTTTATCAAAAACATTAATAAACGCTCATTCTATTGCTCCACTCTGATATATCGGAATTCAACGTGATTCCTCTCAGCGTTGGCGGTGCTTTTTGTAGCAACCAAAACATCATCTTCCATCTCAAATATCCATATTTCCTGCCCATGAATTCCACCCACTTCCAGTGAGCTCAGACGTACGGAGGTTTCACTATCCCCCACAGGAAGCCATTCAAATCCACCCTCCAACCCTGGAGTGTTGCGAGTCCCTGTACCGTCAATATCGAATGTATAATGGATATCAGGATCATCTTCCCTTACCCAATCGCCTACTAAAATATATATTCCTGTCAATTCCTCTTCTTCCTCTTCAGGAACTTCTATTTCTTCGATTTCAGGCTCCCCTTCCTCCTCAGGTTCTATTTCAGGTTCTTCTAATTCCTCAGGCTCTTCTACAACTTCTTCTATTACTTCCTCTACTTCTTCAACTTCTGGAGCAACTTCTTCTGTTTCACCATTGCCACACCCTACCAACAATGCTGTCATCATCAGTGCCAATAATAAACATAAAATCCCTTTTGTGCTAGTTTTTTTCATCCTATCAAATCTCCTTTTTTTTTAATTTTAAAATTTTTAATATTCGCATTTTTATGCGTTGGTTCTAGTGCTACTTTGTTTCTCCTTTATATAAATTTAACCCCTTATCTTGCGGTTGATTTCATTTCACAATGCCCCTTTCAATGGATAGTAGGATTAATAGTAACTTCATTGTAACCTCCCAGAGACTGTTTGATAGCAAGAATACCCAACACCAAACATATAAAGTGTATAATTTTTATTTTTTCACCATGTTCTCTCCTCGATACTCTCTGTGCACTCTGAAAACCACTCTCGAAACTCTAAAATAGTATCTTTTGTTCCTCTCACAACTTGCTTTGTACCATCTACACAGAAAACAATTACTTTCTGAAAGTAAGAATCTTCTCCTATGTGCTCTCCAATATCAATAATATAATCTCTTTTGAATGCGATTATTGCACTCCCATCAAGGACAACAAACCAGTCCATTGATTCATCGTCTATTCTTTTAAGTTGATATTTTCGTTCATTGTATTGGGTAGCAACAACCTCAATACGATAGCTTTTCATTTCATCAGAAAAGCAAATCCCCAAATATCCTTCTTGCCTTGCAATTTGACGAAGTTGTGGCAGGGGGATTAACGAAAAGAGGAATGAACAAAATAGGAAAATAAATACAGCTACAATTCCAGATAGAAGAACCACTTCATGCGGTGTTCTTACTAAATGTTGATATCCTACGAGGGATAGGACAAAAATACATGCAAAAACGAAAAGTCCCAATATAGCACTGAGCACTAAAAAAAAACTCATAGAATATAGATATAATCTCCACTTTGTCAATGCTTTTGTTTTCACAACCTTATTCTGCTCCTATGAATCTCTCAAAAACCACCCTAGTGAACTCCGTGAAATCCGTATGGCGATTATAGTGGGCCTTGCCAAATACGGGCTCTCCTCCAGAATAAGTCCACCAGTATCTTATAAGTACAACCGCCACATTAACCTGCCCATCTGTAGAGTTATCCAAGCTACCTAGCATCACCTCAATACCCTCGAAGAGTCCTTCCCAAAAAGCTTCTTGTTCATCCCAGCGGGGTTGTTCCGTTGCACTAAGACCAAACGACAGATAGATGGGGAAATGTCTAAAAACATTTCTCGGGGTTATTAGATTAAGTGGAACTGCACCTTCTGGAGTTGCCAGATTCCTCCTGTATTCCTCTGCTTCAATTGCCCACTCAGGGTCATTCTCTCTTATACGAGAACTGGGATTCATACAGTCGGTCCTTCTGACAAATCTTGCTCTAACAGTTTGAGAGGTGACAGGAAATTCTGCCATAAGTTGGGCGATATATACGTTGAAAAAATGTTCCTGATAGTAGGTTTGAATCTTCTCCTCTATATGCCGAATAACATGAAAATAAAAGGGGCTGTAGTTGTTCACCTCAAAAACCCTGGTCACTCCATCTCCATCTTGATACTCTATAGTCCATCTTGTATATTGGTGAAGAGAGCCTCTTGGCAGGTGGCATTCCATAAATTTACTGCGATACCTTTCGTCTACAGAAAGTACTGTCCACTCTTCACCAAACATCGCGTATAATGTATCACTGTATACTTCAATAACATTGGTATCAAAAACAACCAAACTGTCTCGAGAGAGCCTTTGACCAGAACAACCAGAACCAGACCGATATGCTCTAATATGAGGATAGCCAGAAAAGCAATATACTCTCACATATCCATCATCAACAGGATGATTTCTATAAAAAATAACAAGAATAGTGGCAAGTGCTATTAATACAATCGCAAGTGTTGCTAAGATAATCTTCTTTTTCTTCTCCATAGCTCCTTACAAATCCTTTCGGTCTCCTATAGATACAAATCTTTGATTTTTCTTTTGCTGTAGTTAAAAGCCTTTCTTCAACAAATTTAAAAGAACCATCATCACCTTTCAATTCATCTCCCTAAAAAAAGAGGTGAAATCAAACTCATTCAATTCACTTAAGGTGAATTCTAATCGTGAACCCGTGCCACGGAAACTGGCCACCATCCTTCCACTGCCTCTTATAAATTCTATTCTTGAATCATAGGTAAGCTCAAAGGTAATTTCCTCACCTACATGTTCTTGTATCTCACTTAAAAAATCATACAGAACCGTTCTAATGCGTGTGGCTTCCAATTCTATCTCAAAGTCATCTTCTAAGAAAACGTCATAAGACAGAGAAATTCTTATTGAGGAAAGATTTTCCAGTTCAACTGTTTCAATCAATGTGGCTATATCTGGAAAGGGCACACTTACCTCTTGAATAAAATCAACATCAACTACATTCCATCCTAGAGTAGTAAAAAAAGAGGTAACGTAATACAAATGTTCTGTTTCCGTCTTGCCATCTGAAAAACCTTGGTCATCTCGATAAAAGTCACTGGTATAAATTAATACAGAGGATTCTCCATAGACATCGTTTATGATTCTTTCCAGTCGCTGATTTTCCTCACTTATCAACCCCTCCCAACTATTGCGGGCGTCTCTTCGCAATCTATCGATGTAAGAGCGATTGATATTACGAAAGGTCCTGCTCCTGTTATCTGTTATCGCAGACTGGGGCAAACCAAAATTAACACCTGTAGTCAGGCAATGTATCATAAAGTGAAGTTGTTCCCTCTCTCCCGTTAATATCACGTTAATTGCTTCCATCTCAAATGTCCTATTTTGGAAGTTGAAATGAAGCGTATCTAAAATCCGTTCACTTAATTCATTTGCCAGAATCACCATTTCATCAGATTCGTCTCGAGCTTCAAGGGGTATAATTCCCCCTTCTTCAGGTTCACTGGCAGAACAACCTGAACCGATAATTAGACAAAAAAGTGCAATTGGCAAAATTAAAGTGATAGGTTTGATTTTTCTCATAATGCCCCTTTTCAATGGATAGTAGGATTAATCGTAACTTCATTGTATCCTCCCAGATACTGTTTCCACAAACTCCAAAGTTGAACGATATCTTTCAATCCACCTCTCTGAAAAAAGAGGTGAAATCAAACTCGTTCAATTCACTTAGAGTAAATCGAGTTGACTGACCACGGTTTAGAAAGCGCCACACCACACTTTGATCATCTCCTATAAAGTCTATTCTTGAATCAGAGAAAAGTTCAAAGGTGATTTCCTCAGTCACATGGTCTTGTATTCCCCTTAAAAACTCATATAAAACTATTCTGATTCGTGCGATTTCCAATTCTTTATCAAAATCATCTTCTAAGAAAACATCATAAGATAAGGAGACTCTAACTAAATTTAGATTCTCTGGTCCTACTGTTTCGATTAATGTGGCCACATCTGGAAAGACCACACTTACCTCTTGAATAAAATCAACATCCACCACATTCCATCCCAGAGTAGTGGTGAAAAAGGTAACATAATAGGAGTGATCCGTTAGTGTTTTTCCATCTGGAAACTGTTGATCATCTCTATAGGATTCTCTAGTATAAACGCCACATTAACCTGCTCATCCGTACAGACATCCAAGTTATCTACGAAATTATTATAGTCTATAAAATATATTTATCAATAGGTGTTCACGTAAGGGGTAAGATAGCCTAGGTAAGTTGTCATTCTCCGTAAGCAAGTGGTGAAGGTGGAGCACGGTCTCAACTTTGAACTGCTTTTAAACAAAAAAACAAACCTTCTTGAGCCCTAGCTAATGCTTACTGGTGTTTTGAAGGTTCGTTATTAATTCAATCCCCTTCTAAATAAAGAAACTCGAAGGAGAGCAAAAATATTACAACACATGTTCACGAACTACCCTCAATCTTACGTAAGGTGTCTTTTTTAATCTCCTCTTTCAGCTCCTTTAAATACTCCGAATGAGCCACTCGCTCTGTGCCATAGGTGAGATTTTCTGTGTATTCCAATGGAATCCAGGTTTCAAGTGGTGCCTCGTTGTGGGAGATAATCACTTCTAGATTATCCAATGCCTTAAACAGCTTTGCTTCTTCAGTGGTCAGTTCTGCCATTTCTTGAAATAACGCTTGGAACTCATTACCAAGAGCCACAGGAAGTTGCTTAAGCAGCTCTGTGATTGCTTCCTCCTCTGCTCTCTCGTCTGCGTCCGTCTTATTAAAAGAAGGAATATCTCCTGTGATGGCTTCTCCAAAATCGTGAATCAAGCACATCTTGACCACCTTCTCCATATTTAATTCAGGGAATTCTGACCCTACCAACAAAGCCATAACTGCCAAACGCCAACTGTGTTCTGCGATGCTTTCATGACGACCTGATGATGTCCAACTGTGACGAGTATTGCATTTTAACTTTTCAATGGTTCCTAGAAAATCAATGAGTTTTCTTGCTTCCATAAGGGCCTCCATTCACCAATTTGTAATTTGCATGATACCTTTTCTTTTCCTCTTTGATGATATCACATATTTTTAAAATAGTATAATATTTATAGAATCTTAAGAAATTTACTCAACTACTTCAGCTGGAACTCAAATCCAGAACCTGACGGCTACAGGCAAGAACTCTACTAATCGAATGTTTGAAGCATACAAAAAACCACCTAAATTGCACGACGAACGCAAATAGGTGGTTGCTTCTTATTTTCATTTGGGTATTCACTTCGAGAATATATTAATGGGATGAACTTAGCGTACATTTAAGCTTGTTTTGCAATACCACATTCCTCCAAGATATGAATATCCTTTTCCATAATTTGAAACATTCTTATTGAGGCGCCAGAAGGTTTATTTCTACCCCTTTCCCAACTTTCAACAGTTTTTTGAGACACTCCAAGGCACTCTGCAAAATTTTTTTGAGTTAATCTATTCTGCAATCTAATTTGCTTAAGCTCTTCTTTACTATAATCTTTTAAAGGGACCACTTCAATTTTTTTTAACTCAACGGTTTTTGAACGTCCTTTGGTTTCATCACCTTGTACATACTCTACTGCTTGTGTTAAACCTTTTAACATACTATCAAATTGATTATCCATTACTTAACTCCTTTCCAAGTGAACTAAGCTATCAACCTAACCGCAACTTCACACGCAATCTCTTCACCCTATCTCCTAACAATCTTTCACCAATTCGAGTAAATAGCACCAAGAATCCATACACTAACCCACCAATGGCCCCACTAATAGCCACCACTCCAAAGGCGGTCAGTCGATCATCAAAGGATAAGAACATGCCCAACAAGCCTTGTAACGCAAACACCACACCCAGCATGATTCCAGCAATCATCAAAAGAAGCAGGGAACGAAGGGCAAGGAGTTTGATGTTGAATCGTGAAACTTGATAAATCTTCCAGGTGATTAAGGAACAGGATACAAGAAAACCTAAGGTAGTGGCCAGTAAAGGACCATAGACTTGAAATTGTGAAACCAAAGGAATTTGAGAAGCCACTTTAATCACAAGACCAATGGCTAAGTAAAGTACAGCATTCCTGTTCTGGGACATTCCTTGTAACATATTACTGGCAAACATATAGTAACCTAACAGTAAGCTTTGGAGGGCTGTCCAGAACAGTAGGCTGGCTCCAAGAGCATTGGGAACGTAAAACACGGTGTATAGAGGATAGGCCAAAACCATCACCCCAAAGACTGCTGGTAACATAATGAACAGAAACAGTTGGATATTATTATTGACTAGAGCGGCTAAAGCCTTCTTTTGCCCCTTGGTGAAGTTGGCAGTAATCAAAGGCAATCCTGCGGCAGATACAGAGGTGGCAAAGGCAATCAACACCATGGTTAGTTTGTCTGGGTTGGCACTGAACATGGCATAGTAAACCAGCAAGTCTTCAACGGTGTAAGCCGTCTGCCATTCCATAATTCGGATAAATGAAAACTGATCCACCAGTCTAAAAAGTTGAATTCCTGAACCTACGATAATAAAAGGAATGGCCTGCTTAATGGTTTCTCCTAGTAGTTCTTTGGTATTGATCTGCATGCGATTGACACCAAAGCGCTCTTCTTTGTCCCGAAGCACTTTCCTTTGCTTCCCAAGGAACCAGAATAGAACCCCGAAGCTAGCCAGCATCCCTACAAAGGCTGCAAAAGTAGAATGAACCACAGCAGTGGTAAATTCCCCTTGCAGGGTTCGCATAATGATGAAGGTGGCCAACAAAGCATAAAAGACCCGAACTATTTGCTCAAAGATATTGGAGATGGCCACAGGAGCCAGTTCATTGTTTCCTTGAAAGTATCCACGGATCACACTCATGCTAGGAAATACCAACACGGCAATAGACAAGGAGCGCATCACAGGGATGAGTTCGTCGCCACCACCAATTCCTCTGGCAATGGCGCCAGAAGCGAAAAACATAGTTGCTGCTGCAAGAGTTCCCACAACAAGCATAAACTTAAGCGCAGTAGAGAACATTTTCCTGGCGATTCCATATTCATGATGAGCATTGTAATAGGCCGTTTGCTTGGCAATGGCGGCAGGGATGCCCACAGATGAAATCAACAAAAACAGGGCATAGATATTATACCCCATTGAATACAGCGCATTGGCCGTATCACCATTCTCTCCCATCCACATGAACCATGGGATAATGTAAATGGCTCCAATCAAGCGGGAAATCAAATTCCCAGCAGACATCCACAGGGAGCCTCTTACCATAGTTTCTTTTTGACGATTGCTCATCTCCTTCTCCTAAGTCAAGGTTCTTTTTCCTATTGCTTATCCAGCTTTCCTAAATCAAGGTTTTTCCTATTGCTTATCCAGCTTTCCTAAATCAAGGTTTTTCCTATTGCTCAGCCAACTCTCCTAAGTAATAAAACCCCTTACTTTCAGTCAGTTTCACATCAACCAAC
>JGI20163J15578_10000786_pt1 | contig 13159 bp, 6 predicted proteins | sample TergutCu122P1_FD_15578 | JGI IMG/M metagenome (IMG submission 15578)
TATCGCTGAATTCAAACGACTAAATGTCGCATATCCACCAAGTTCTTTTAAACAATTAATAACTTGTTCCTTTTGAGTCATATTAACCCCTTTCCCGTTGCCATAAATAAATTCCCACTTGCTACTACTCAAACTCGTTCCAAGGGGAATAATTCCCTGCGTATCCCATGATGTTTTTCCGATTCAATACTTGTATTTGCCAATTTCTCGCTATTTATTTTGACTATTTTTCTTTTTGTACTCAAAATGTACTCAATGGTTCAGCCGCTTTTTTTGAATTTCTCCCACCATTTCTCTTGACTTACAAATTCTTTTAGGTGATTTTTACTACTTTTTGTTTTGCCCTCAGCTTGGGGGTGAATTGAAGAAAGTAGCAAATCATCTACTGCAATTCTTACCACTACCTTTATACGACCTTCACATATTTATAACTAGATATACCTCTTTATAACTTAGACTAGTTAATAACTACATCCTGAGAAACTCACTATCTAAAGGGATTTCTACAGTTTCTAACTCGTTTTTTTTAACTAACTTATAACTAAGTGATTTTTTATCAACTTAATCTAGTTATAAAATCATTTCTTTTCTAATCGCCATAACGATGCCTTTCTTTCTCCTATTGACTCTACCAATCCATTATTCTTTAATTGCTGCAGAGTATTAGAAATTTTCCTTAATCGCTGCTTCTCATTTAAATGAGCTGGCAAGGTGTCTTTTACTGCGTCAGTTATCTCAGATAACTTTGCCTCTCCAAACGTGGTTATGGCTTTCAGCACAAATTCTCTTATTATCTCATCATCCAACCCACTGTTTCTAATATACTCTGATTGCTCTCCAACTATATCTGCAACCTTATAAGATACAAATATATTAGGATACCTTCCTTCAGCCAATCCACGCTTCTTCAATTCTGCATAATCCTCTTTTGAAATAACTTCTTTTTTCTGTATCTTATCCAGAAGGAAAACTGTTCTTAAATCTAGATCCTCATTGGCATGGAGCAAACGGGTATAGCTTTGGCTCAATATCGTCCCATATAAGGTCACCTTCACACGATTCGGTGTCTCCAAATCATAAGATGGTAATGGAAAATACTTTTGCCTTTGTATCTGGTACATCATAGGAATCCCCATAGAATTCGTATCAATCATGTTTAAGCTTACCATTGCCCTGCATAGAAATGTATTCCTGTAATAAGGAGGTCTATATCCTTCTTCAAGCGTTCTTTCAACTGTTTCTGGGATAAAATCTCCTTCATTCATAAATACCAATTTATCTTCAAACTCCAGCACATTTATCTTACCACGAAGCTGATAATTGGAATGAGCGATACAATTATTCAGGATCTCTTTTACGACATCGGAATTGTACATATCAACTACATCGGGAAATAAAGTTCCCTGCCCCGGAATATAACGGTAAAGTTCATTTCTAATTTTATTATACGCCCTATCCACTGCAAATATCATCGGCATATCAATATGCTCATAGGCTTTCACTAAACCATTACTTCCATACAAAGACCAAGTGATTCTTGGAATAAATCCATCAAAATAGTGNAAAGATTCTTCCTTTCCCAATAGAAGCATTGCTGCATTGGTAATCTCTCCATCCAACAAAACTCCAGCTTTGGTAAGAATATCTCGTTCATTCAGATTACTTAACAACTCATTGGAGCCACTTACTGCTTTTTGCTTTTCAAGGAAAAGCTCCACGGCATATTCCACTGCTCTAGGATCCAGATTATCCCACGTAGCACCATGAATTATATTACTTGACCAATCCGTCCCTATTTGCGCTCTTATCAAATCCAGTTTGTTCAATGGCAGTGGACTCAGATGCTCACCCTCACGCCCATAAGCTGCCCCATGCCATGTAGTAGGAATTCCCCTCACTGCTGGCGGAATCTGAAAGGCAATCACACGCATTTTATCAATTTTCACTTCGTAAATTTCTAAAAACGTTAACCTTTCATTGGTATTGGTGGCGATTTCCTTCTTCATATTCTGAAGGCTACCATCCAATCTAAAATTCGTATTAACGATTTCTGCTTTATCATTAACACCAAATAACAACCAAGCTTCTCTACTTCCACGGATATTGGCTTCATTGCTAAGAGCCGAAAAGTACTTTCCAATATCATTAAATGAAAAAGAACTCTTGGCTTCTTTGTACTCAACAACTTCCGTCTCAAGCTGATTCGTTGATAAGATATTTTTTATCTTATGTTTTATTTCAATATCTGTGTAAATCATAATTCCTCCCCATAGAAAAACTAACCCTATTTTTCTTTTGCGGTTTTCATGCCTGAATCCATTCAGTTTATACCATAAAAATCTAAAAGTAAATCCATAGAGATTTCTATGCCATATTTTTCGTAATTTACTTTTCGTTCTTCAAATAATTTTTTGATTATCTCTTTTCGCCTTTCCTTCATGCCATGATGAACTTCTTTATGGCAGTTTGGGCACAGTGCAATAATATTATCAGCAAAATCTATGGTATTAACAAAATAATCTTGTGTAGCCATAGGGACAAGGTGATGTGCCTCAATATACGCTACTCCATCAACAGTAGTCTTAAAGGTAACATGGCTCGGGTTCAGCTCGCATAGATAATTTGCACGCTTCTTTGCAAAATTACTTTCATTAATATTTCTTGGGTAAGTAGAATCACTGTTTAACTTCAGCTTCTTTCTTTTCTTTTGAGCCTTTCTGATGAGCTCCTCTTCACGAATCAGACCTTGGTGATCCGTTATTTTACTTTGTTCAAAAGAAGATATTCTCCCTATCCCCTCTTCCACAATTTCTATCTTATAAGTTAAGTATGCTGCATAGTTTGAAATTGCACTCTTTGGAAATCTTCCCTCACTTTCATTGTATGATGAAAACTCTGGACTTTGCTCTAATTTTCGGATTTTAACCAAGCCTTCAAACTCGCCTAAAGTTTTGATATTATCATTAAAATTTTCCTCATACAAAATAACAAGTCGTATCAAGTAAGCAGCATATGATTCTCCTCTTCCCGACCTTTTTGTTACTTTTCCATCTTTCCTAGATTGTAACTCTCCAAATTCTTTAACACGAACATACTCATCGTAATGTAGATTCTTAATAATCTTGTAGTCCTCATCATATGCACTTATTTTTCTGAATTGATTCATAAAACAAACCACTCCTTGCTTTTCTATTTCTAGTCAAGACTTAAATAAAACCTAAATCTTTTTGATCGAATGTACCTACTACTAATCCGCGATCCAAAAAAGCATTTCTTTCTTCGCAACAAGTCTCTGGAAGCAATGCACAAGCGTGACACGCGGCCAAATTTAAGGATTCACGTCCCTGCCCGTGGCTGAGTATACAAACAGGGTCGTTAGAACACGTCTTTGCTCCGTTAATCGCTCGTTTGAATATTTGCGGAAATGCATCTGGTTTACCTTGTCGAACAAGGCCACCAAGTGTTCCCTCTGAATCGCCGCTTGCTGTATAAATAAAGATTCCAGCCATTTGCTTTCCATCGCTTTTATCAGCACAATACAGTCGCTCACTAAGATTGGTGATGCTATAGCCGCACTCAAAACTTAATTGCTTAATTAACAGATGTGAAATTGTATGCAATAACAACATTTTCGGAGTAATTATACGAGGGTGACTCTGTCCGATAAAAGAGTTTGCATAATTACTGTTTATCTTTTCGGATCGTTCCGTAATCACAGGATTTGTTGCGACCCATTCATCAATGCTAGATTGTTCAAATTCTATAAATATCCCTTCTCCACGCACTTCATAGGCTGGATACCAACGAGTTTCTGATTCCTTAACGTGGACAAAACTATTATCCTCTTTTCCGAAAACAGGATTCATTCGAGAGAAGCCAATTAAGGCGTTGACTACTCTGACTTTATCTATCAGAGATATGGCTTTTATATGGGGAAGTTTGCTGACAATTAATTCATTGCGAATGCCTTCTCTTGAGAAGTCACCCAATGAGCCTGACGGTGAGCTTAATTCACCACTAAGAGCCTCATATTCTTCCGCTTTGTATTTGACACTGGTTACATCAATTTCAGTACCTTCATTGAACCATTTTCTACGCAAGATGGCTTCTACGCTAACTCGTGGCGCACCAACTTCTTGAGCAATCTTTCCTACCCATTCGTCAAAATAAGCTTCCAACATCATTTCACGCATCTTAGGTGCCTTTGAAAGCGCAGATTCACACTCAAAGTATTCACCGCTCTTTTCTATTTTATTATTAAGTTTGTCAGCATACGGGGGAATGACCAAGGAGCTGTAAATCACTGGAAAATAGACAGATGAAGAACCGCGTTGTGCTGTTCTTGGATGTAGGACACACTTTTCTTTTATGTTCTTATGCGGATGACTACCCTCACATCGGAAAATCTCATCTTCGGCATCTTTATCTAGCTTTTCAAAGCAGTCTTTTTCAAATGTGCCTTTAAGAGTAGTGAAAGCTCCACAAGAACACGAAAGACTTAAACCCTCGAGCCCCTCTGTACCAGATGCACCAGTCTTAAACGAAAGTATCGGATTCCCACAGATAGCTTTCTTGCTCTTTTTATGAACCCATTTTATCCATGGGAAATCATTTATATGTCCAGATTCACAAACAGTAACGATACGAGCAACTACCAAGTCTTGTCCACCACATTTAAATTTAGGATCTGGATTGAAACACCTCATATTCTTTAACATATGTGGATCATTATCTGTTGCTTTTTTGCTTGCCAATTTTTTGTATTCAAATATCCATTTCTCAATTGGCTGAAATCTTCTACACTTTGGGCAAAAATACCATTCAGGGAAACGAGAATAGGATATTTTTGTGGGCAGAGCAAAGTAATCAACACCCAATGCTTTCGCAAAACGGTCATCGAAAATACGCCGCGTTTCGCTCCATGTTTCAGGAGCTGCGGTAATCAGTGTTTGATCTGGAAAATCAACCATTGCACCGACACCATATTGAAGTACAGCTTGTGCCGCTCTTACAGAATGTGTCACTTCATTGAGGGCAACCTTGTCTTTTATTTGATATTCCATTTAGTTTTCCTCCCAAATCACGATTTCTCCAAGCACCTGAACATCTACATTCCTCATAGATGTAAGTGTTTCAATTGAATTGTCTTTGCCATATGAATTATACTGTCGTAACAGTCTACCCACTTCTTCACTCGGTGGAGTAACCATAAACCTACGACCAAAATAGTATAATGATTCGTTTTCAGAGGCGGCTTTAGCATTTTTATGCCACCCATCAATAAATTCTCCGATTTCTGCTTCAATATCGGCAATATCGTCTTCAAGCCCACTTTCTGCACGAACGTTGATTTGCTTTATCCTGTTAAGAATAAATTGCTCAGCTTCACAAACGGCATCTGAAAAGTAATCCTTATCGAAGTTGACGGCATCTTTATCCTCTGATAGCCCTGTCCATTGCCGAATCATAGACGTAACAACTGCATGTAATGCCCTTTCTCTAGCTGGCTTTGAGAATGGAGTGGCTCCTGTTGGCTCAACAAAACGATAAAATGATTCATGATATGACCTGAAGCGTTCATAATGTGACCGATCACGACTCTTTGTCGCATCATATTGTACAAAAGCTACTCCAGGGAACGAACGTCCAACTCGGCTGGACGCCTGTATATACTCACTTGTCAGCTTTGGTTGTCCAATTAGTAGCATAACATTTAATCTTGCAACATCAATACCAACTGAAATCATATTTGTAGCCAACAAAACATTGGAAGCATAACGCTTATTGTCCCTGTTCTCCCGTGAGTACTCTAATTTTTCAAGCTTATCAAGCGTCTCATTTAACTCTGTAGTAGTAACGCGACTTGTAAGCTCGTCTGCGCCAATAATCACACGACCTGGAGTAAACAATCTATATCCTGTTCTTTTTATAAAATCCTTAACATCATCCTCCACTAGTGTGGATGCTTTGCCGAGATCTTTCAAACTATTAAAATAAGCTGTTAATGTCCATAATTTATCTTTTATTCCATCGGACAACTTCATCATGTGGACTCGTTGCAATAGTGCCGCCATTGCTCGGATTTCCATCATGGCTTTTGTTTTTCCAGAAGGCATTAAGCCAACATATTTACGTCCAAACACTCCCATTCCATAGGATATCTCCGCTTCACGGGCGAAGAACGAATCACTGGAATTAAGCCCTGGAGCTGGAAATTGAACAACATCCCGATTATAAAGAACCGAGCATTGTTCCTTTGCTCTCCTGATTGTAGCCGTTGATGCAATGATTTTAGGGCGAACATTTTTTTGGCTGCATATTGCATCGATGGCCGTTTCATACAGCCCGACAATAGTACCGAGTGCACCCGATATGAGATGGAGTTCATCTTGTATGATAAGTTCTGGAGAACGATTATTACTACCTACTGCAAAGAACGAGCCAATGCGTCCATCCCACGGCAACATAGCGAATTTATCCACCGTTCCAAATAAAAGTGTCGGTGGATTATCGTAAAGTTCCTCGTCGATTATTTGAATCGGAAGTCTTTTCGTAAAATCGCAATCCTCTTGTGTGCAATGCATATAAAAACGCTTTCCGTCCCGCATTTTGTATCCCCATGCACCGATGAGCTTCCTGCCTATTTCATCTTTTACCAGTTTTGTCCCACACCACGGACATTTTAAAACTTGGAATTTGTTGAATCGTTCTTTTGTGTATCGCAGTGAACCTTGTGATGCCTTCATCAATTCTTCCAGACATATCGAGGCACTTGGCTTCTTTTTATCACCGTCAATGTTTTTGTTGGGTATATGACTTCCACCGATCCAAAGACCGATGTTAATCGGCTCTTTACCCAAATGGTAGGATGGATAAACACTCTTCCGTGCTTCACAATCCTGCCTGATATATTCACAGGCACAAATTAGCGTTGCTGCTCTTGTAAATTGTTGAGCCGCCAGCAAGCGTAAGGTATAACGCATTATCACGGCAGTTCCGCCTGATTCTGTAAAGTTAGTCAACCGTCTATAGAATATTGTGAAAGCTGTTAATCCAAGATATGCCTCGGTTTTGCCGCCACCCGTGGGAAACCAAATCAAATCTACGATATCACGTTCTGGCGAATCATCGTTTATGACGGAGTTTATGTCCATCAGGAGAAACGCTATCTGGAATGGGCGCCATTCGCAATTACTATCATCCTGTTGGTAATAATCCATGTTCTGCAATAGTTCGGAAATTTCTTCATCATCGGGATAACGGTCAGTTTTGGATGTTTGTTGTTGCATACGGAGATGTACTCTTTGCATAAACATTGCCCTGTTTGCAAGCATAAAAGCTGAATATACTTTGTCATCATTTTCGAGTGAGGCTAAACCAGAATACATCCGTTCATACGCTCTTTTGCACTCAGCAATATTCTTTGCAGCAGAGGATTGGTAACGAGAATCAAGTCTTGTAGCAATCTGCTCTAGTTCAGAAACCCATGCTTTATATAAATTAACAAGGCTTTTAAGGGAATCAAGTTTAATACCCTTGTCAGTCAAATCTAAATCAGACAAATATTTCATAGACAAATGCTCTGCTGAAACCGTATCATTTGTTGGTAAGTCAAAACTCATCGGGGGAACTTCGTATATCGGGAAGAAATCACTCCACAGATTCCCTGCTCCGTTTTTATCAATATCCCAATCTACGGATACTCCCAATCCTGTTCCATATATTTTTTTATCGCGATAAAGAAGCTCAAGTGAACGCTCTTCATCGTCCATGCTGTTAATATCTGCTTCGGCGCTGCTTTCTACAAAGACGAAACAGTTCTCAGAAGATGAAATTCGTAAAACTGGCTGATAAAAGCAATGATGTGCCTTTGCTGGGACTTCACGCATATCATTAACAAACATAATTGTAAGGGACCATAAATCACTGGCTATTTTTGTTCTGAGCGCAGTTATCTTTGCAGTTGTCCCATCAATCTTTCTATTATTGTCAATGTAATCGCTCTCTAAAAAGTCAAGGATAAATGTGATATCGTTATGCGGTTCTCGCACATAAGCTGAACGACAAAGCTCCGCCAATCGATATGCAGGTTGTTTTAAAATAGCATGATCGCTTTCCAATAATGTGTCACGTTCAAGGATTTCACTAATTTCCTTTTTCTGCACCTGTCGCAGCAAACGGAAAGCTTGTATCTCTTTATCGTATGTTATTATGTTTGAAAATTCGGACGGTACAACATAATCATCAGCACCATCAGATGGCATATAGGGAACCATGCAGTCTGAGATTTTTGCGTTTCTATAAGTTGCAAATGAAACTTCTCCTTTGACAATATCTGCAGAACCTTTAACGATAAAGGTAATTCCCATTGAGGAGGGCATGTATTGTGCTGACAACTCGATTTCCTCGTCGAGGTTTTCATCAGCAGTTTCGTCAAATTCGTAGTTACGATCGCTTTTACGTTCAGATTTATCTGCTTTATCTTCCAACAACGATTCATCGGTATCGATATCTTCTGGTTCATTCTCTTCATCATCATTTATTGGCACAATTTCGTCGTTGTCTTGATTTACCTGATTACCTTGTGGATATAAAATCCCTATAGAGTATCTACTCATTGGATTGCTTGAAATGAGCTCGTGTTCAATATCAGGGACATTAAACTCAGAACCTGGTCCGAGAAGTTCAGATTTTATCAAGTCAATATATTCGTCTCTGGCATCAATTAACTGCTTCCGAATTTCTCCGCTTGTCATAGCGCTCCCTCCATATCTGTAATTGGCTTGTTAATAAGGTTTATTGGAATTGAAACAACTTCTTCTAAAAATGTAATAACTTCCAATTCCAGTGTCTCCGACAAAGCTTCAATATTGTCGTATACAATTTCAAGTTCGCTACCTTGGGGTGGATGATGACCGCTCAATTTTTCCGCTATTGCTTTTCCTATCAATTTAAGGATTTTTTTGCGTTGCCGTCTAACAATTTTGCAAGCATTGAAATATCTAGAAGTGTCGTCCAACAAATACGAATCTCCAGTCATTTCAGCAATTTGCCGTAAGGTTGATTCTTCTCGAGGTCCTACAATATGACTTCCTGCTACTAACCATTGCCGGATTGACATTTCCGAAAGAGAGCAGCCGTACCTATTAAGCTCTTTGGCAAGCTGCCTGTACGACAAATTATTCCTTTGTTGATAGTTACGAAGCACTTTTTTCCACCACATCGCATTCTCCGTGGCATCAAGAACAACCTTGCTTAGTTTGCCAGAGGTTTGCAACGCATCGTATATCCCATCAACAATATTTTTGATGAAACTATCGTATTTCATGAATACGAGCTTATCTCCAGGCGCCAATTTTTCTACATCTGTTTCGTATATCGGGTCTTTGATATTCAACGGATTATACACAACAGCTTTATAAAATTTTGAGAACAGAATTTGCTCACCCTCAACAAATTTTCCGATTGCAGATACCTCAGAAGTCGGCGCATTTCCACCGCCAGCAGGCATTCCTGTGATAAATTTCTGTATATCGAACATACTGATTGCATCGATATATTTCTCTAAATCCAACGATTCTCCTTCAAATCGCTCAACTGTGCCATCACCATTGGCCTCTTCTATAACATCTTCAAAATTTCCGGCTAGACCGCTTATCATATCCAATTTCTTCTCGAATTTTGCTGCTTTGTGTTGCCTGTGTTTAAACCAATGGATTTCACATTCGTAAAGAAGCACAATAACATGAGCAGCAGCTTTGCACTTGAGCGCATCAAAGCGTTTTCCTGAAAAATCTCCGACAACAATCACTTTATCGTAGCGTTGCCTTGCATCAAAACGATTAGCTGTCATTATATGAATGTTTTCTTTTGAAAACAAAATATCTTTTCTGAGAATATCAGCATAATATGCCTTCGGTATAATGATGGCAAATTTTTCGTTATCCTCACTTTGCACCAGTTTTTTTAATGTCTGATATTTTGGCGAGTCTGGCAATGCTGACTTATATAGTTCATCCAATGCATTGACAATCAATACGCATTGAGTTTCAAGAGAACCAGACTTTTCAGCTATCATCCTAATCTTGTTCATTCGCTCTACGGGAGAAAAAATGTCAAACCGCAATTCACCATCGGCTATCAAATGTTCCAATTTATTTATTGGAAATACAGCGGTAATAAAAAGATTAAGCAGAGAATATGCTGGAATAATAAAGTTCTTTTTTTGTTCTTCGTTCCAATCCGATTGCCTGATAATAAACAGAGTGTTTCTGATTTTTTTGTAGATATCCCAAGAACAACCACCGTCAACAACTTCTGTTGTGACTTCGCTATTGATAATATTTCCAACTTGCTCGTTAAGCTCATTGGTAAATGGATTTGAAACCACTGTGGGCTTGGAATAATGAAGCAAAAATTCTTTTGTGCAAGCGAATATAGAGTTTTTTTCATCGTCTATATAAATTTCAGCCTGTTCTGAATCAATACCCATTGAAATGAGGCTAAATTTCAGCGACTTTCTACAAAGCAAGTCTTCAAGCTCGTATGAGCCTTTCGCCACTGCTTCGGAGTCCATAACTATAAGCCCTACGACCTTATTCCCACGCTTGTCTAGAACAAGATTACGAGCAACAGAAACTCGCCCCACAATTTTCAACACAGGCTCAGCTTTTGCTGGATTGCTCCCAAATTGATGTACCTCTTCTCCATCTGTATAGTATGATGCAGGAACAATATCCAACAAACCGATATTTTTTCCATTGTAGTTTATTCTCAATCCCTTCTGAATCCAATCAAAAGAAGCTCTGTCGACAACGATTACAGCTGAAACCCCTGTAACGCTAGGGATATCCTTCTCCTTTTTTCCTGTTATATATGAGATAAAATCGGAGCGATTTGACTTTTGTTTCTTAATTCCACGTCCATCCGTAACATCGGATGTCCCGTAATACGGTTTTACCAAGCCTTTATTGGTTTCAAAAGGACACTTTCGAACAAACAAGCCATTTTTACCGCGACCATCCTGCTCAAGATTCATATAGAGTTGTCCGTTCATTCTTTCAAGACCTCGCCAACGATACCGCTCGTTTTGAAACAATACCATTTCTCCGTCTGATAAAGCATTAATTATCTCATCGGAATCCGTTTGGTCCAATGAAATACAGGCCAGCGCTGACATCAAAATAGATATAATATCAAATAATACTGACCCTGTGTGCAAAGTAATGCTTGACGAGCGTTCTTTAGAGCAGAATGATGAGGCGATGAACTCTGCATACTTCTGAACAATTTGCTCTTTTGATATTAACGATTCTTCAAAATAAATATCACATTTTTCCGTTAAGCAGAAGAACATCTGCTTATTGATCATGGCCGCTCACCTCCACCCCGCCTTTCGTCGACGCAAAGGATTCTGAAGCATCTTCCTATAAAACGTGCCATCTCTTCAACTGCAGGAATAGTAACTGAATTCCCTAATTGCTTATATTTCTGAATATCAGACATATCCTCTGGAAACGAAAAACCCTCCATGCCATTTTCTTGCAAAAATCCATAGTTAACAAATCCTTGTAATTTACCCCACTCTATTGGAGTCATAACACGAATTCCCTGGTCATTGAGTGGCGACTTTTTTCCTTTAAGCATCATCCCACTTATACCTTCACGAGGATCACGAATCAAATTCCTTTCCTTGCCTGACCCACCCGTTGCAAGAATCGTGTTAGCAACAGGATGCTCAATATCTGGTTCATTAATAATTCTATATCCAAACCCATATCCCTTGTTTTCCTGTCTTGTTCTATGTCTTTTTAGAGTCTCGAAATACCCCGAAGCCATATAGTACTTAGGCTCAACCTCTTTCTCCAGCAAACAGTTTATATCTCTATATAATTGTAATTCCCGTCCGTTTGGCAATTCCTTTGGTAAAAGAGCAATTCTATCTGGTTTGAAGCGTTCTCTGTCGAAACCAATTATATATGTTCGTGGGCGATTTTGCGGAACACCAAATGTCTTTGAATTTCTCACAAAATCTCGTGGTATGTATGATAGTGTTTTGTCTGGATGTAAAGTAGCACCAATCACCTTATATTGAAGATGCTTCTCCAACTTCTCTATGATTAACTTAAAAGTATTCCCTTTATCTTTTGTGACTAAATGATCAACATTTTCGAGGAAAAATGCCGCAGGGCGGGTATTTTCTATAATTTGAGCAATATGGAAAAATATTTGTCCTTTTTCTTCATTTTCGAACCCCTCTTTCAGTCCTGCTCTACTAAATGTTTGGCAGGGAAACCCAGCTAAAAGAATATCATAATTAATTTGTCCGATAAGTGCTTTGAACTCCTCTGTTGTTAAATCATTATATGGATTCACACCAAAAAGATGTTCGTAAGTTGCACAGGCATATTTATCAATCTCAGCAGAAAGAACAGTATTAGCATCCATGCCAAGTTCAAACCCTCGCCTGATACCGCCTATTCCTGCACAGAGGTCAATAACCTTAAATGGCTGAGCAGGATAGATTCGCAATATCGCCTCAATTTCGTCTGCACATGCACGGACATCCTTTTTAATTTTTTCCCCACAAAACCTTAATACTCGCCATCCGTTTTCTCGAAAAATATGCGTAGCATGCACATCCTTGATAGTATTTTCTACAATTTTGTCTCTTTGCAGTTCTTCATACTTCTTAAAATTATTCTTTCGATTCCTCCCATCTTGTCCATCCCAAAACCTAGAATCACAAAAAATTGCAATTTTTCTGGCAGGAAATTCAATGTCAGGCTCCCCACTAAATGATTTATTATTAGAGGTGAAAGTGGTAATCTCCCTTCTAATCAATTCTCTTTGAAGAAGAAGCTTAGGTTTTGTGCCATTGTCGCATGTGCGATTACTATCACAGCTTATCTGTTTTTGTGTACGTTTATTCACACCACTTCCTCCTTCTATTATGCTAGAAATAATGACATATGTTTTTACACAGTGTGATTCACCCGCCTTTTTCTCACTGATAAACATCCAACAATCACTATCTTGTATATAATAATTTAACTTTTATTATACTACAGTACACTCATAGAAGTAAACAATGCAATCACTTTATTTCTCGCTTCAATTTATTTCTCGCTTCAATTATAAGACTTTTCAATCTCATTTT